>ONZR01000127.1_pt1 | contig 41440 bp, 42 predicted proteins | sample 1671691 | NCBI WGS metagenome assembly ONZR01 (sample SAMN06348182, study PRJEB24527) | human gut metagenome | biome: human gut; feature: ankylosing spondylitis patient; material: feces | host: Homo sapiens | place: China | collected 2015-10 | reverse complement strand
TCCATCCCTTTGACGGTGGCATGGAGAAGAGCGTCCGCGACAAGATGCTCTCCGTAGCGGGCTACGACTTCGGGGCGGTGATAAGCGATGTGGGGGAGTGGAAAAGGAAAAACTACCCCTTACCCGCATGAAGAGTCTAAGATTGAATAAACGAAATAATAAATTATAGAGTCTTTGGCATGCAAACTGTCATGAGCAATTTTATTAAGCTACTTTTCTGCTTGTGGCAGGGAGCATGCTGGGGCTCATTTGTTAATAAATCAAATAGTGAAAAAATGTATTTGAATACTCATATTCAAATGTGTTTTTTGTATTATAGATACAACTACCTATCACAATAGTGATGGTATTAAAACAAAAATATCTAAAAGTATTTATTTGAAAAAAATGAAAATAGCATTATTGAATCTTCCATTCGACAATAATTATGGAGGAAATCTTCAGCGATATGCGCTCGTCAAAGTGCTCCAAGGAATGGGGCATGAGGTAGAGCATATCAATTTGCATTGCAGCTACTCGTTGCCTTGGTATAAGTATCCGTATAGTATTCCTAAGAGAATAATCAAAAGATATTTATTAGGGCAGAAAAATGTGGATGTTTTATTGGAAAAACATAATAAGGATATTCGAAAAATCATAGATGCAAATGCTTTGGCTTTTTATGAAAAATATATTCCACACACATTTGAGGTAAGAAATGTTTCTGGGATTAAAAAACTGCTGAATAGTGGTAATTATGATGCTGTAGTTGTTGGTTCTGATCAGGTATGGAGAGAAGGTATGACACATAGTATTGGTTGTGAAAACTTCTTTTTAAAATTCGTACCTGATGATATAAAGAAGATAGCTTATTCGGTATCAATGGGTACTAATAAAAATGAGTATTCAGCTAAGCAGACAAAAAAGTTAGCTAAGCTATATGCTCGTTTTGATGCGGTTTCCGTAAGAGAACTGTCTGCGCTGGATTTACTGAGAAATTTTGGGTGGAATAAACCTAAACCATGCCTATGTCTAGACCCAACATTACTTCTCACTCAGAATGATTATATCAAATTGATAATAGAGAATAAAGTAAAGAATTTGACTTCTGGTAAAATTTTCAGTTATATATTGGATGAGACTGAAAATACGAAATCTGTATTGAATGTTTACCGTAGACATTTGGAAAAGGAAATCATAAAAGTTGGATTGAAAGATACTACAGATGTATCAATATGTCAATGGCTTAATAATATTCGTTGTGCCGATCTAGTTATCACAGATTCATACCATGGATGTGTGTTCTCAATCATATTCAATCGACCTTTTGTATTTCTTGGCAATGAAGGAAGAGGTAATTCTAGAATTGAGTCTTTGTTTGAGATTTTAGGAATAAAGATGGATAATACGGAAGAAATTGACTTTGGGGTATTGAATGAAAAAAAAATGGAATTAAAAATGAAATCAATCGATTTTATAAATAAAATAAACTAGAATAATGGATTTCTATTATATATTATATTGGTCTTTTTTTGCAAGTATAATAGGTGAACTCTTGCCGTTGAAACAAAAAAAAATCATAATGATGATTTGGTGCGTAATTTTTATTCTTATAGGAGGATTACGCTGGCGAATTGGGGGTGATTGGGATCAATATTATGATCATTTCCTCTTCTCTAAATGGTCGAATATTTTTAGTTATGACAGATATGGTAATGGTGTTGAAAAATTGGAGCCTGGCTTTGTGTTTGTTAATGTTCTTGTAAAAACTTTATTCAAACATTTTTTTGTATACAATATTCTGTTGTGTTCATTTATACAGATAACGTATTATAAATTTAGCAATTACTTTTTTCCTAAGCATCCGTTATTGTGTTATTGTTTTTTGATGATACTTGCTTCTAATATTTTCCCAGTTCGTGCAGGTTTTGCGATAGGAATTGCATTCTGGTGTTGGAGATATATAAAGGAACGCAATCTTAGAAAATATTTGATGATAGTTTTTTGCGCATTTGTGATTCATAATCAAGCAATTATATTATTCCCCGCATACTTCTTAGGGTATATCAAGTTAGACAGAAAATGGTTGCTGATTTTGTATCCTATAATTGCGATATTTGCTTTCAGATTCCAAGATTTTTTTGCAAGTTTAGCTATGATGTTTGGTGGTTCTATTGTAGAGAAGGCACGTGGATATACTGAAGGAGAAACAGAAGGATTTTCAAATACTGTAAATTATGCAGGATGGATACTGAACTATATATACCTGAATATTTATTTATTCATAAGGAAAGTTGATAACAAGGAAAATGATTACTTTTATAATACATTAATAAATGGTGTTATGATATATAATACTATATTTATGGTGTTTGCAACAGGAATGGGGGATTTAGCTCGTTTATCTTCCCAATATTTTCCATCTCAGTGTTTGCTTTTTATAAATAGTACTTTGTTTTTCTTTAAATATAAGAAAGGTAAATATAAAAACTATGCGATTATATTCTTTTTAGTTTATTTGGGGTATCGTCTTTCCGGGCAATTCTCAGGCTATTATTTTAAAGATACTTGTGTTCCTTACAAAACAATTTTTGATTATCATTTAGTTTAATATGAATATTTTAATAGTTTCAAAATGTCCTACACATCCCACAGATGCGGGAAATCGATGGTGGATATTGTCTCAGGCGGAAATGTTTATAGCATTAGGTCATGAGGTTCATTTTCTTTATATAAATGAGCCTGGTTTAAGAAATAATCCTGCTCCATATCAGGAAAGCTTAGAAAAAACATCTCAGTATTGGGGAGAACGATTCCACCTATTTCAGGTTAGCAAACAGCAAAAAATTAAGTTTAATCTTAAAAAGGTTTATCGAAAGAAATTCAATCACAGCCATTGGAAGGTTGATGATCAATATCCTGTAGGTTTGGATGATATGGTGAATAAGCTTGATGCACAATATCACTTTGATGTATGTATTATCAATTACTATTATCTCTCTCGCTTATTTGAGCATATTCATATTCCGAAGAAGGCAATTGCTACACATGATGCTATAGCATACAAAGATTTAAAGATTGGTATGCCAACAATGTGTATTACTGCTGATACAGAGGCTAAAGCGATGCAACGTTGTCCTCATATCTTTGCATTGCAGGAGCAGGAGGCAGATTATTTCCAGATACTTTCACCTAACAGTAGAGTATATAATCTATATGGAAAGTATAAACATCATCAACAGCCAGTAATGGGTAATCAGAGAATGGTATTTTTGTCAGGCAATAACGAATTTAATCAGAATGGTATTAAATGGTTTTTGAAAGAAGTATTTCCTGTTATAAGAAAATCCTTTCCGACTTCCGAATTGCTTGTAGGTGGTGGTATTTGTAAAGTTTTACCTTCTTTAGGAAAGATAGAGGGGGTAAGTGCTATGGGATACATAGATAATCCTGCTGAATTTTATGCGAAAGCCGATGTAGCGATAAATCCGGTATTTCAAGGTACAGGTTTGAAGATTAAGACTTTTGAAGCTATTTCTTTTGATAAGGTAACTTTGGTGCATCCTCATAGTATGGCTGGTGTATTTAGAAAAGAAGATACTCCTTTGTTTGCTTCTGACAAACCTGAGGCTTGGGTAGCTTTTTTAAAAAAAATATGGGGACATCCTGATGCAGTTAATGTAATCAAGCAAAAAGACAAAGAGTATTTGCAGGCGATGAATGAATTTATCATTGGCGAGTACATTAGATTTTTAAAAAATTAAATTTTAATTTATGATTATACGTAGTAAAGCACCCCTCCGCCTAGGTTTGGCTGGAGGCGGTTCCGATGTATCGCCATATAGCGATATATACGGAGGATTGATATTGAATGCAACAATTAATTTGTATGCATATTGTACAATCGAAGAGACTGATGACAATCTGATAACCATCAATGCCTTTGATGCGCATTGCAGCAAGAGTTATCCGATGACTGAATGTCTGGAGATTGATGGTGAGGCAAGTCTCATTAAGGGGGTGTATAATCGAGTGGTGAAGGATTTTGGCGTTGGTGCTAAATCTTTCAAGATTACTACTTATAATGATGCTCCTGCTGGTTCTGGTTTGGGAACATCATCTACAATGGTAGTTTGTATCTTAAAGGCATTTGTAGAGTGGCTTGGTTTGCCATTGGGTGATTATGAGATTTCCCGTCTTGCTTATGAGATTGAACGCAAGGACTTGGGACTTTCTGGTGGCAAGCAGGATCAGTATGCTGCAGCTTTCGGTGGCTTCAACTATATGGAGTTCTTGCAGAATGATATTGTCATCGTAAATCCTTTGAAGATTAAGCGATGGATTATCGATGAGTTGGAGGCAAGCATGCTTCTTTACTTTACAGGCAAGAGCCGTAGTAGTGCTGCTATCATTGAGGAGCAAAAGAAGAATACTTCTCATGGTGATAATGATGCTGTGGAAGCTATGCACAAGATTAAGCAGAGTGCTAAGGATATGAAACTTGCTATCTTGAAGGGTGATATTGATGGTTTTGCTGATATTCTCCGTGAAGGTTGGGAAAATAAGAAGAAGATGGCAAATAACATTACCAATCCTATGATTCAAGAAGCAATGGATGTTGCTATGGCTGCTGGTGCTATGGCTGGTAAAGTATCTGGTGCTGGTGGTGGTGGTTTCATCATGTTCGTGGTAGAACCTACCCGTAAGAAGGAAGTGGAAGAGGCTTTGAAGAAACTTAATGGTTTTGTGATGCCATTCCAGTTCTCTGATGGTGGTGCTCATGGATGGAAGATTTATCCAACAGATAATGTTACTGCTTTGAAAGGTAAAAAGGTAAAAAAGTAAATCTTCATGGAGAAGCATATTGAAACACTGGTGCAACGTTATCCGCAATTGGAGAGTTGTAAGGATGATATTTTGAAGGCTTATCAAATCCTGGAGGAAGCCTATTCGGCTGGTCGCAAGTTGCTCGTTGCGGGTAATGGCGGTTCTGCATCCGACTCAGAACATATTGTTGGTGAGTTGATGAAGGAGTTTAAATTGAAACGCAAGATTTATGCTGCTCAGATTGACCGATTGATGCAGATAGATGCAGAAATGGGTACTGTGTTGGCTGATCATCTGCAAGGTTCGCTTCCTGCCATCTCTTTGGTGGGAGAACCTTCATTGACAACTGCATTTATGAATGATGCTGTTCCTGTTTTGATTTTCGCCCAGCAGGTGAATGGCTTAGGTAGAGCTGGGGATGTATTCTTGGGTATCTCGACTTCAGGTAATAGTAAGAATGTTCTTTATGCAGCAGTAGCAGCAAAGTCTAAGGGCTTGAAGGTAATAGGATTGACAGGTCAGAACGAAAACAGATTGGAAACATTCGCAGATGTTTGTATCCATGTTCCAGAGACCGAGACTTATAAGATTCAGGAACTTCATCTTCCTGTATATCATTGCTTGTGCTTGATGCTGGAAGAGAAATTCTTCGGTAATTGATAAACTCACACGGATTACACGAATCACACGGATTTATATCTATTCGTGTTATTCGAGAGATTCGTGTTCAATACTAAACTCGTATGAAAACAATACTTATGGCGGGCGGTAGAGGAACCCGCATCGCTGAACTTTTTCCTAACATACCAAAACCACTGATACCAGTGGCTGGTATGCCTATCCTTGAAAGAGAAATAAAATCTCTCTGTGCTCAAGGTTTTAAAGATATCATTTTGACCGTAGGTTATCTAGCTGACAAGATTATTGCCTATTTTGGAGATGGCAGTCAATTTGGGGCAAAGATAGATTATTTTGTAGAAGAGTCTCCTCTTGGCAATGCAGGTGCTTTGTTTAGATTGAGGAAAAAAATAGGTGAAGAGCCTTTCCTTCTCTTGAATGCGGATGCAGCATTCGATGTTGATTTCAATCGTATGGTTGCGTTCCATAAGAATCATGGAGGTCTTGTTACTCTGTTTACCCATCCCAACTCGCATCCATACGATAGTGGATTGATCATTGCTGATGAAAACGGGCATGTAGAGAAATGGCTTGCCAAGGAAGATGAACGTCCACAGTGGTATGACAATCGTGTGAATGCTGGTCTTCATGTGATAGATCCTAAGGCTTTGGATATTAGTTTGAAATCACTTGAAATCAACAATGAGTCTGGATTCCCACAAGGAAAGGTTGACTTGGACCGACAGATACTCAAACCTTTGTGTGGCTCAAACATGATGTTCTGTTATGACAGTCCTGAATATGTAAAGGATATGGGTACTCCAGAACGTTTTCATCAAGTGGAGGCTGACTATAAAAATGGTGTTGTTCAGGCTAAGAATCTTACCAACAAGCAGAAAGCCATATTTCTTGATCGTGATGGAACCATCAATAAATATGTGGGATTCCTTCGCAATATAGATGACTTTGAATTGATAGAAGGAGTAGCTGAGGCAATTAAGTTTATTAACCAAAGTGGATATTTGGCGATTGTTGTCACAAACCAGCCTGTGATAGCAAGAGGAGAGGTCACATGGGATGAACTCAAGGAGATACACAAGAAAATGGCAACCCTCTTGGGTAAAGAAGGTGCTTATGTTGATGGTATTTATATCTGTCCTCATCATCCAGATAAAGGATTCGAAGGAGAACGCCCAGAATACAAAATTGATTGCGATTGTCGCAAACCGAAGCCTGGGTTGTTGTTACAGGCAGCTAAAGACTTCAATATAGATTTGTCGGAATCATATATGATTGGTGATAGTCATCGTGATGTGGAAGCTGGCGAGAATGCTGGGGTGAAGAAGAGCATCAAGGTGGAGGAAAATTTTGAAAATGCATTGTTGGAATCTTTGAAAGCTACCCTTTGCATAACGATTTCTTAAAGTTTGTTTGGTATGTGTAATTCTAGAAGAAAAAAAATATGTTGGGTAACGCCTGATGCATTTTTAGATACTGATATGGATTATAAAATTATGTCAGGGTTATTAAAGCATTTTGATATTTATTGGTTTGTCGTTTTTGGCAGAAATAATAGATATAAGGAGGCTGATTTTAAACAACTAATAGATGAAAATCCGAATCTTAAAGTTAACTTCGTATATTTTACGGCTAGAGGAAGATATCCATCTAATTGTGTAAACTATTACAAGCTAGCAAAAAATGTTAATGCTGTTATGGCAGATCTTATATACCTTAATATAGGGATATCAACTCCTTGGGCTTTAGCTTTTTTTTTAAAGGTTTCATCAAGGAATACAATTATCACTGCTCATCAGGGAAAAGTTCATGAAGGAATGGGGCATTATAAGTATTACAATTTCTTAAGAGATATTGTTTATGGTCGCTTTCATAATGTAGTTATGTTTTCTAAGTCGCAGGCTGCTCTTTTTAAGGAAAGATATCCTAAATCTAAAATTTTCCAAACATATCTTGGACTCAAAGATTTTGGTAAAGCCAGCATACATGAAAATGATAGCCGTAATGTACGTTTCCTTTCTTTTGGTTCCATTAATTATGCTAAACATATAGATTTACTTATTGAAGCAGCTTGTAATGTTTATGAGAAAGGATATAAAAATATAAGGGTTAAAATTGCCGGAAAATGCAATAATTGGGAAACAGCCTATAAACCGCTTATTAGATATCCTGAAATTTTTGAAACAGAAATAAGAATGATAGCAAATGAGGAAATTCCTGATTTGTTTGTGGAAGCTGACTATTTTGTTCAACCATATCGTGTGATCAGTCAAAGTGGACCATTTAAGATAGCAATGAACTATAATACGCCTTTAATAACGAGTGATTTGTCTGGTTTTTCTGACGAGATGGTTGAAGGAGTTACAGGCTTCTTGTTTAGAAGAAATGATGTTGATGATTTGGAAAAAACATTGATTAAAGCAATAGAGCTTAAGTCTTCCATTCATGATTATCATCAATTAAAAAGCAAAATGAAAGAATATGTGAATAGTGTTTATTCGCCTAAGTCTTTAATTGATAAATATTGTAGAATTTTTAATGTGATAGCACGATGAATATTATTGTTAAATTCTTAAAGGAATCATCTGTAATCTTATTTTGGAGAATATGGTTTCAGTTGGCTAGAAAAGCTAGGTTTGATGCCAAATATATAGCAAATAGTGATCGTTATCAAGATTGGCATAAATTACAATCAGATTTGGCTATACGTGTTCATGCCATTGAAAAAGGTATGTCTATAGGTCATGTTAAGATTGGTTTTGGAAAACCCAAGGCTTTGGCTATAATAAAAGACTTTTACCACTATCTTAAGATTGGTGGTTCTAAAGAAATGGTAGCAGAGTGGTTTTCTGTTCTCAAGAAGTATTCTTTGTTCAATAAAGAATTGGGAGGAGATATGAAAGAGATAGATTGTGCCTTAGATAAATTCTCAAGAGTAACTGGACTTAATGAGTCTGGTCTTGGGGGGATATATGTAAAAAATATAAATCAAACTTTGACGCAAATCGAATCATCTTTTACAGAGTTTTCCCAATCACGTTTCTCTGTGCGAGATTTTGGTCAAACAAAGATAGATCGTGAACAAATTATTGAGGCGTTAAAAATATGTGAGAGAACACCTTCTGCTTGCAACAGACAACCTTGGTCAATTTTTGTTTACGAGTCAGAGGAACTTAAAAACAAGATGTTTTCGCTACAAGGTGGATGCAAAGGCTTTTATGAAGATATGCAATATGCAATTCTAGTTTGTGGAGATCAACGAAATTACAATATAAATGAACTCTATCAAGTTTATGTTGATGGTGGATTATATGGTATGAATCTTCTTTATGCGCTTCATTCTAAAGGATTGGCAACAATACCTTTAACAATGGGACATAAATTCGGCGAAACTCAAAAAATTAAATCACAAATGAATATACCTGAGTATGATATTCCGGTAATTCTTATAGGGGTTGGTTCTTATAAAAAAGAATATAAGGTGGCAGCATCGATTCGTAAAAATTTTAGTGAATATGTAAAATTTGATAACAAATGAAAATAGGACTGTTGACATATAATAACTCAGCCAACTATGGAGCAGTTTTACAATGTTATGCAACTTGTAGAATTCTTAAAGAACTTGGGCATAAAGTAGAAATTATCAATGTTGAGCAAGATAAATATTCTAAAATGCATGATTTGGTCTTTTTCTTCAAAGATAGGGCTTTTGATAAGTTTCAATCTAAATTTTATGCACCAAAGACTAAGCTTTATAATACGGTAGATGAGTTGAGAAATGAAAAATTTGATTATGATTGCATTATTGTAGGAAGTGATCAAGTATGGAATCCATCGATTAGCGGGGATCTCTGTATGGCATTTTTCTTGGATTTTGACGAAAAAGTTAAGAAAATTTCTTATGCATCTAGTTTTGGTATAGAAAGCTGGCCAAAGAAATATGAATGTATAACAGCTGATATCAAGAAGTCTTTTTCAAAATTTGATGCAGTATCCGTGAGAGAAAAAACTGGAAAAAAAATATTAAAGGAAGTCTTTGGAGTAGATGCTAAACTTGTTGTTGATCCGACATTGCTTCATGATAATTATCGTGAAGTTGTTGGTGAGGTTGTAGAAAATGGTAAAATTTTCAGTTATCTTCTTAATAGACGTCCAAAGCAACTTGTTAAGGCTAAAGAGTTCGCTTCTTATCTAGGTCAAAAGCCGAGAATGATATCTACTATTTATCCTTACAAAGGATTTAGATATGTGTATCCTCCATCATTAGAAACATGGATACGAGATATTGGAGGGGCTAGATTCGTTATCACTGATTCTTTCCACGGTGTAGTTTTTTCTTTGATATATCGACGTAATTTTATAGTTATTACGCCAGATAATGGTCTTAACAGTAGAATAAAGGATTTACTTGCCCTTGTTGGCATTAACAATCGTTTCTATAAAGAAACTGACACGATTCCTTATGAAGAAATTGTTAATGATAAGATTGACTATGTGAAAGTTCATAAAATCTTGGCAGAGTTAAGAGACCAATCTATTAATTTTTTAGTAAATGCACTCAAATAAAAATATGAAAATTGCAATAGATTTAACTTCGCTTTACGGGCGTAAGCGTACAGGTATAGAGATGTATGCTATTGATTTGTATCGAGCATTACTTTCTACCTCCCATGAGGTTATTCCTATTTTTCATGTGAAAAATGAGTTAGATAGTAATCCTAATGCATTTATAATTGGAGAGAGTAATAGAATATTACTAGAAAATCTCAGATTATCATTTGCTGTTAGAAAGATTAATCCTGATTTGGCTTTGTTTCCTGTATTTCCGCCTCCAATAGATCTTTGTTTGGGATTTAAGGGAAAAGTGATGCCAACTCAGCATGATTGTGCTTTTTTGCAGTTTCGCAACACAATGAATTTTGCGGCAAAGTATTATCTTACTCCCAAGATGTTATGGGCGTTTCAGTGGGTAGATGGTATTATTACAATCTCAGAAACAGAAAAAAAACAACTCTCTGCTTATACAAGAAAGCCTATATATAACTTGGGTGAGAATATTGCCATTGGTTTTAAGGGAGCTTCTCAAAAGGCGAAGCTACAGTTTCTTGCCAAATGGGATTTAAGCCCAGAATCTTATTATATCTCTGTTTCTACAATAGAGCCTCGTAAAAATTTCAAGTATCTTCTTAAGGTTTTAGCTCCAATACTGAAAGAACGAAATATGAAGCTGGTTCTTGTTGGTAGAATGGGCTGGGGACATGATGAGGAATTAAAAAAGCTTATAGAACAATTGAAGGATTATCTTGTATTTACTAATTATGTTTCGAATGAAGAACTGATTTCTCTTTATCATTATGCTTTTGCCTTTGCTTTATTATCGCTTGATGAAGGTTTTGGAAGAACTCCTTTTGAGGCTGTTGCATGTGGGTGTAAGCATATCATATTAAGTGATATAGAAATCTTTCATGAGACTTTTGGTGATTGTGCTTTGTTTTTGCCGCTTGATAATGAATCAGGGTGCCAAAAAAAAATATGTGCAAAGATACCTGAGGTTCCTACTGATTTTGAAATACCATATAATATTTTAGAAAAGAATTTGTTAAATTTATTTAATACTATTAAGTTATGAAAGTTTTAATCGTTACAAATATGTATCCTAATCCAAGAAATATTCATGCTGGAATATTTGTTGCTGAGCAGGAACGTAATTTAAAGAAGTTTTTTCCAGATATTGATGTAGATGTTTATTATATGCCAACTGAGGAGAGAAAGTCTGAATATTTGAAGTCATTTTGGGCTATTCCTCTGAAACTTAAAAAAGGCAATTATGATATAATGCATATTCATTTTGGCACAACGGGAATGTTCTTACTGAATCCATTCTTTACAGTAAAGATTCCTGTTGTTATGACATTGCATGGAGGGGATATTCAGCCAGAACAAGGTAAATATGTACAGAATAGATTGTGTCATCATATTCTTAAGCATGTTGATTATACTTTTACTTTGAATACTCATATGCATGCTATAGCAAAAGAATATTGTGATGCATGCCAGATTGTGCCTTGTTCCGTTAATACAAGTTTGTTTAAACCCGTAAGTGAACGAACGTTGACTATTGGTAAGAAAGATGTTAATATTATCTTTCCTAGTTCACCTAATCGACCAATCAAGGACTATCCACTTTTTGAAAGAACATTGAAGGTGATGAAGGATAAATATGGTATAAATTGTCATGAACAGATTCTGCATGGATTTACGCGTGTTCAATTAGTAGAATTTTTTAATAATGCTGATGCTGTGCTTATGACTTCAATTTCAGAAGGCTCTCCACAAGTTGTTAAAGAGGCGATGTCTTGCAATTGTCCTGTAATATCAACCAATGTAGGAGATGTAGAAGTTGTACTTAATGGTGCTGCGGGGTGTGCATTTGTTAATGAGCATGAGGAGAATGCGCTAGCAGAAAAGTTGTTTCTTTCACTTCAAGGTAAAATACCTGGAAAATCTCCTCGTCAGCAAATTTTTGATTTAGGATTAGATGATAAGGCTATTACAACAAAAATATATAATGTATATAAGTCTTTATTGGTTCGAAAGTAATAAATAGTAAAAAATATTGATGAATATGAAATTATAACGGGAATGGCTATATAACGTAGCGTCTTGGCAATGATGTTCTGAATAATTGTAATGTAGGTGGTATACCTTCAAAAAATCTATCAGAAGATAGTTGTAGCTTTTTTACCTGTAGAAACAATGTCGGTTTTTGATAATCGATTGGTTTTAATAATTACAAATAGAAAAAATTTTAATGTATAACGATATACAAATCATAATTATGGCCGGCGGCGTTGGCAGCCGCTTCTGGCCAATGTCAACCCCAGATTACCCAAAACAGTTCATTGATGTGATGGGTGTCGGTCGTTCCCTCATTCAATTGACAGTAGATAGATTGAAGCCAATCTGTCCTGTTGAGAATATGTGGGTCGTGACAAATGAGAAATACATTCGCATTGTCAAGGAGCAAATCCCTGACATGCCAGTAGATAACATATTAGCAGAGCCGGAGGCTCGCAATACCGCTCCATGTATTGCTTATGCCTGCTGGAAGATCCAGAAGAAGCATCCTGATGCCAACATCGTGGTGACACCATCCGATGCCCTGGTCATCAATACCTCGGAGTATCAGCGAGTGCTCAGCAAGGCATTGAGCTATACATCCGATAAGAACGCCATCGTTACTATAGGTATTAAGCCAAGCCGCCCGGAAACAGGCTATGGCTATATCGCCTCAGCAGAGCCAACATCCGTAGATGAAATCTACAAGGTTGAGGCTTTCAAGGAAAAGCCAAACCTGGAGACAGCCGAGCAATACCTTGCCGCTGGCAATTACTATTGGAATGCCGGAATCTTCGTATGGAACATCGATACCATCAGCAAAGCAATCCGCACCTTCCAGCCTCAGCTTGCCAGCATCATGGACGAGATGGCACCTTCTTTCTATACCGAACAGGAGAAAGAGGTGGTCGGCAAACTCTTCCCAACCTGCGAGAAGATAAGCATAGACTATGCCGTAATGGAGAAATCGAAGGAAATCTATACCTTGCCAGCCGAGTTCGGCTGGAGTGATTTAGGCAGCTGGGGCAGCCTCCGCACCTTACTCCCACAAGATGAGGCTGGCAATGCCAAGGTAGGAAAGGATATCCGATTGTATGAATGCAAGAACTGCGTGGTACATGCAGCCGATGAAAGCAAAGTGGTGGTTCAAGGCTTGGATGGCTATATCGTAGCCGAGAAGCACGGACAACTGCTTGTCTGCTCTTTGAAAGAGGAACAGAGGATTAAGGAGTTTGGAAAATAATAGATTTTGCCATTTTTTTTAATATTTGTAATTATGATAAAACAATTGATTATAAGAGATTTATATGATTTGTACTCTTATGATATAAAATTTAAGAATGAACCCAATATTCAGATAATAACAGGTCCTAATGGTTTTGGTAAAACAACTATTTTGCAGATTGTAAGCCATTTCTATTCTGGAAAATTCTGGTATTTTTATTTTTTGCCATTTTCATCACTCGATTTAATTTTATCTGACGGTATAATATGTACGTTTACTAGAGAAATTCAATCCCCAAAGGGAGATAATGATAATACTTTAGTAAATGCACTTCTTTCCATTTCATTCTATGATAGTAAAGGTTTGGTAGAGTCGGGAAAATTAGATGTTACATACATATCTAATTTGTTGAAGTACAACGGAATTGATCCTTTGGCTGATTATGACTTTTCGCAGATTGTTGAAAGAATGGATGTGCAGTATAATATAACTGCGGATTCTTTTATTCAAAATACCTTTTCTAAGGCTTTAGGTCTGATTGGGGATAAAGATTTTCTGTTTATCAAAGAGCAAAGATTGATTGGCTACTTGCAAAATTCAAAAGATTCTTTTCCCATAAAGACTGTAGATGATATTAAGGAATACATTGAACGTTTTTACTATTTGGCTCAGAAGGCTTACAATGCATATAGCATGACAGTAGATGGCTCGTTTGTTGAACGTTTATCGAATTTGTCAGTAAAAAAAAACAACGTAAAGCATATAAAACGTGATACGATTCATAGGGAGGTTTTAGCTAAAATTGCTCAATATAAGAAATATGGTTTGGTTGGAGATTTGGCTGTAGTGGAAAAATTAGGTATTCATTATGAAGAAGTATTGAAGTTGTATCTTACGGATTTAAATGGGAAATTGGACATACTGAAACCTTTTTATGATAAGCTTTCTTTGTTTGATGGTCTTATTACTTCTAAGGGGTTATCATATAAACATTTGGAGTTTAAAGGTAATACAATGAAGGTAATTTCTGATTCGACAAATAAAGAGATTCCATTGCATAGCTTGTCTAGCGGTGAACAGAATCTTTTTGTTTTATGCTATAAGTTAGTTTTTGGTTTGAATGATCAGCATATTGTGCTGGTTGATGAACCTGAAAATTCCTTGCATATGGCATGGTTGGATGAGTTGTTGAGTGACTATGAAAAAATTGCTCAACTATCAGGATGTCAGATGATAATTGCAACACACTCGCCAACGTTTATTCATGGACGATGGGATTTAACTTATGATCTTTGTGAAAATGGGACAGTTCAAGAGTTTAAGGGAAACTGAAAAAGGTCAAAAGAGAATTGCAAGATCAATTATTATGTCTCACAAGGTTCCGCAAACGATTAACAAATTTCTTGTGCTGGTGGAAGGAATTGATGACTTGCCGATATATAGTAAATTCTTTGACGTAAACAAAGTCGACATAAAGGATTGCAATGGTTGTGATCATGTTAAGGCGGTTCATGATACAATTAAGCAAGAATCTAAGATGGCATTTATTTCGATTTTAGATGCTGACTTTAACCAGTTAAATGGAGTGCAGCCTTTTGACAACAATGCTTTCTATACAGATTTTCACGATTCGGAATTACTTATTTCAAGAAATAAGCAGGTTCGTAACAAGGTTTTTAAGGATTTGCTCCCAAAAGTAAAGGCTATAGATATTAGAGAGCGAGCCCAAAAGGAATTGTTTTATGTATCTTTTGCAAAGTGGTTTAATGTGTATCGCCACTTGTCTTTCAAGTTTGAGGGATTGGATTTGATTAATTGTATGCCAAATCAGGTAATATCTGAGTCAGTAGCTTTGCAATATTTTAAACCATCTCCTAATGGTATTAGTAAGTTTCCCTCTAAAGCTTTTCGAATTTTTCAAAGTAAAAATAGGAATCCTAATTTGGATCAACTTACTAATGGTCACGATTTGATAACGAGAATGGCTGGAATACTTAGAAAAAAGTATCAACTTCAAATTAGTGATAAGGATTTGAGGGATAGATTTTGTAAGGCTTTTGAAAATTCACATGCTCAAAAGACAAAACTGTATAAAAATATAGCTTCTTGGAGCAAGCAAAATAATCTTCACATCTTATCATAAGCCTGTTAATATGATGAATAATTAAAAGGTTACAAGTTGTTGATTCCCTTCGAGGTTACTCGATATATATTATCGTGTTGATGCACTTGGTGCAAGCATAGTCTCTGCCTGGCTTTCTGATGAAAGCTAAGATGGCACTTATTATATACAAAATAGGAGTAAAACTGCTCAATCGATTCTTTGAATATACCAATAAGGTATCGTATGAGATAAAGTGGTAATGTCTATGTTATCTGGTTCTTGTCCTCATTATCATTATTTGTATAGTCCTGTCGGGTATCTCTTTTGAAGAACTTAAAATACGAATTAGGAAGTGTGATATGCCATTTTCAAAAGGCATATAGTTTTAGATCGAGAAATGCAGTGAAAGTGAAAAACATGAGCACTTATATAAAAGGAAAAGCTTTTGAATTGCGTACAAAAGCTATTATTGAGAAAATGTTATGCAATAGCGAGCTAGAGCTTAAAGTAGGGGGTGAGTCTGAATTGTGGGTAGTTCCTAAGAGCTCTCAGACGTTTCATCAAAAGAGCTATACGTATACTTTTGGGGCTTCAACAAAGACTGATATCTCTATTGAAGAGCCTACGGAAAAAGATAGCCCAACTTATTTGATAGTTATTGAATGCAAAAGTTATAATTCTAGTCATCCTGTTGGTATTGACGAAATTCAAGAGTTTAATACTCGTTTGCAAGATTTGAATGCAACAAAGGGAGTGTTTGTTACTTCTAGTTCTTTTCAGAGTGGTGCCTTGTCTTGTGCAGAGCATCATAACATTGCACTAATAAGAATCAATGAACAAAATGAGGTTAAATGGTTTCTTCATCGTATACAAAATGGAAATGGTTATGCATACCAAGATTTTGTTGATATGTTTATGCAATCGGAAATGAGCTATTCTACTCTAATTGTTGATGGGCACTTTCGCTCAACATCTTTTGTAGACTATCTGATGGATTTATTAAATATTGAGGATGAAAAGCTACAGATTTTAATCCCTTATTTGAACGATAATGACATAAAACAGAAAACCCAATCTTTCTTATGCGATAGACAATATAACAAGATACCTAATCTAGTCTTAAAGTTATATGCAATTAAACAGAATATTTTAATAGATGATAAGCATGCTTGTGATGGCTTCTTAGGCAAGTGTGATTTTATTAATCGAAAAGTTATTATTGATAAATCTTTAATGGAAGGAGATATGCACAGGTATCGTTTTACTATGGCTCATGAGTTAGGACATGCATACCTACAGCAACCGTTGCTTAAACATTTAGTAGCAGATGCTCATGATAAAGATGTATTGGATTTGAAAAATTGTTCAAAATGGGAAAAAAGATTGGAAATTCAAGCCAATCATTTTGCAGCATTCCTGTTGATGCCTCAAAATCCATTGATAAATATATATATGGAGGTAAAAGGTAAATTAAATTATCCCTTGGAATCGCCATTGAGGATGGATGACAATGCAACGAGTATCCATGATTGTAGAATCATGTTCTCTGTGTTGTCAGAATATTTTGATGTATCAAAGCAAGTCGCTATGATTCGGTTATTGGATGAAAAACTTATAGATGTTGGAGTAAATAATCCTTTTATGGTTGATGGAATTAAAAGTGTTTTTGAAAAATAAGAAAATGGAAACAGTAAAAGTATTAAATATAGATATTCAGAACATTACTCGTCAGGAACTCTTGGAGAACCTGAAGGAGGGTGTTCTTGTGACTCCTAATCTTGACCATCTGATTAAGCTTCAGAAGGATAAGGAGTTTTATGATGTGTATCAGAAGTCGGAATGGGTGGTGTGTGACAGTAAAATCCTCTACCTGTTCGGTAAGTTGTTGAAGACTCCAATCAAGGAAGCGATTCCGGGTTCCAGCTTCTTCACCTCTTATTATATGTATCATAAGGATGATGCTGACTGCAAAATCTTCTTGCTTGGTGCCAAGGAGGGTATTGCTGCCAAGGCTATGGAACGTATTAATGAGAAGGTAGGGTGCCAGATGGTGGTAGGTGCTCATTCTCCTTCTTTTGGCTTCGAGAAGCATGAGGATGAATGTGAGGAGTTGGTTCGCATCGTGAACGAGAGTGGTGCTAATGTGCTGCTCGTTGGTGTGGGTGCGCCTAAACAGGAGAAGTGGATTATGAAGTATCGTGATAAGATGCCTGGAGTAAAGGTGTTCATGGCTCTGGGTGCTACCATCGACTTCGAAGCTGGAACATTGAAACGTGCGCCTAAGATTTGGCAGAAGATTGGTATGGAGTGGCTGTATCGTTGCATGAAGGAGCCAAAGCGTCTCTTCAAGCGTTATTTCGTGGATGATATGCAGTTCTTCTATTACTTCGGTAAGCAGCTCTTGGGAATATACAAGGATCCTTTCCGAAAAAAGTAGGATTACTTTCTTCGGAAGAACTTACATAGTAAGACTATAGGAAGGAGGATGATAGCTGCTATGTAGGATAATATGATGCGTATGGCTTGTTTCATGCGTGCAAAAGTACAACTTTATGTTGAAACAACAAAAGATTTTCTTTGATTTCTTGCGATTCTGCATTGGTTCTGCCAAGGAGATACCTGATTCCTTGAAGGAAGCGGATTGGAAGGAGCTGTATGCTATCGCCCAGAAGCAGGCTTTGCTTGGTGTGCTGTTTTATGGTATTAGGCGATTGCCAAAGGAGTTGGCACCAGAGCAGAAGCTACTGATGCAATGGATGGTGATGGCGGAACAGATACGAAAACAGAATATCAGACTGTTTCAGGATTCCGTAAAAGTTTGCCAGAACTTCGAAAACGAGGGCTTTGCTAACTGTATCTTGAAGGGGCAGGGGAATGCGTTGCTTTATCCTGACCCTTATATGCGTACTCCCGGGGACATAGATATCTATCTTTCGGGTGGTCGCAGGAAAATCATGAAGTATGTGGATCAAGTGTGTCCGAATCAGGTGATGCGGTATCATCATGTGGATTTTCCGGTGATGAAGACGACGATAGAGGTACATTTCACTCCTTCGTATATGTTCTGTCCAATTCATAATCGGAGAATGCAGAAGTGGTTTGAAGAAGTGATGGGCGAACAGTGTAATCATCGGGTTTCATTGCCTGATGGTTATGAGGAGATTCATGTGCCTCAGGTTTCATTCAACGTTATCTATATCCTTTCTCATCTGTATCGGCATATCTTTACGGAGGGTATCGGATTGAGGCAGCTTCTGGATTACTACTATGTGGTTTGCGCCTTTTGTAAAGTCTATCAAATCTCTTCGAATCATCTAAGTAATTTTTCGAATCACCCCGTCCCTCTTTCCAAAGAGGGCTCCACTTTCTCCCCAAGCCCCTCTTCCTCAGGAAGCGGGGATGTAACCGCCCTCCGGTGCTCGGAACCGCTACGCTCTAAGGATGGCGGACCATCAAAGGTCTCGCCAGATTGTGCGGGCTGGGACCGCCAGGATGGTAGTGGGGATACGACTTCGGCTTGTTCTTTGGATGCCGGCTCTTCTTCTTTCTCTGCCTGTTCTTCTGTTGTTTTAGATGTGGTGCAGAGGGAATTGAAGCATCTGGGTTTATGGAAGTTTGCCCAGGCTGTGATGTTCGTGATGAAGGAGGTATTCGGGCTATCAGAAGATAGGATGATTGCGCCGATGGATGAAAAGAAAGGTAGGCTTTTGCTTGATGAAATCATGAGAGGAGGAAACTTCGGACAGTATGATGATAGGATGGGTAGTAAGGTCGGTGAAAGTAAGATTCATCGTTACTTCAGAATGAATCTCAGGAATCTACGATTCGTGAAGCATTATCCTACTGAGGCGGTGTGCGAACCGGTTTTTAGAACCTGGTTCGCAGGATGGAAGTTTATAAACAGAATTAAATGACATTACTACTTCTATCTATGGTCGGAAAGATGAAGACAAAATGTTAGGTACATTGCGAAAGCCCCATAAGATAAGTTTTTGCAAATCATCTATCACCCATCACGATTTTCTGGTAGAAATCGGGTAAGATGTTGATAATCAAAGGAGCAATATGCGTGACTGATACCTAAAAATGGGGCTTTATCCCTCACGCATCAGTCACGATTTTGGCTTTATCCCTCACGATTTTGCTTATGCTGTAAAGCAAAAAGGCTTTTTTGCGATTGAAACTGGCTTCACTTGTTTTTGGAGTAAGCTTCATTTGATTTTGAAATAAGCTTCATTTCGAATTGGTTTGGGGCTCAGATAAAGTTTACGTGGGGCTCTGTTAAGGTTTGCGTGAGATTCACTTCGGATTCAAATGAGGCTCAGTTCGATTTCTTTTTGTTCTTCTAATGAAGCGTAAACGGATTCGTATTTATACCTCGTATAAATCAAAAAATCAGTGTAGTGGAGTGTAGTGTTAGTGTAGTTATTAAATTCGCAGAGAATCATGACGAAGCCATCTATCTTCAGATACAAAGGGCATAACTATCTGGTTCCCTTCCTCATCATCAGCAGTCTCTTCTTTATGTGGGGCTTTGCCCATGGCATTCTGGAGGTGCTGAATCCGCATTTCCAGGAGTCGTTCCATATCAGCAAGGCGATGTCGGCCCTGACACAGGCTGCTGTCTATGGTGCCTACTTTCTGATGGCGCTGCCTGCCGGATGGATTATCCGGAAGTGGGGCTACAGGAGGGGTGTGATAACAGGTCTGGTTCTCTTCGGTATCGGTGCCCTGATGTTCATACCGGGAAGCAGGATCAACAGTTTCTACTTCTTCGTTCTGTCGCTGTTTGTGATAGGATGCGGACTGACCTGTCTGGAAACGAGTGCCAATCCTTATACTACGGTACTGGGACATCCTGACAAGGCGGAGAGCAGAATCAACCTGTCGCAGTCGCTCAATGGTATCGGATGGATTGTAGGACCGCTGGTTGGCGGACAGCTTCTGTTCTCGGGTGTCAACATTGCCATCCCTTATGCCCTGGTGGGTATCTTCGTGCTTTCTGTGGCACTGGTCCTGTCAAGGATCAAGTTGCCGGACCCAAGGAGAGCGCATGAGGCGGATACGAACGAGATGGTGGAGGAGAAGCCGATGCGAGTGATGGCATTCGGTTTCGGTATGCTGACCTTGTTTCTTTATGTGGCAGCCCAGACTGGTGTGAACAGTTTCTTCATCAACTATGCTGAGGAGAGTATTCATATAGAGAAGCAGACTGCCAGTCTGTATCTCGCCTTTGGCGGAATGGGTCTGTTCTTTATCGGCCGACTGGCTGGTGGTGTCATCATGAATTATGTCCAGCCAAGGCTGGTGCTTCTGGCTTGTGCCATCCTCACTTTTATTGCCACATTGATTGTGGTGGTATGTAGCGGAACCTTATCTCTCATTGCGTTTTTCGCCCTGTATCTGGGAGAGAGCATCATGTTTCCGACTATCTTCTCGCTGGCATTGAGGGATGCGGGTACAAAGACCAAGCTTGCTTCTTCGTTGCTTATCATGACGATAGTGGGTGGTGCGGTTGCTCCTGTAATCATGGGGTATATTGCGGATACTACGGGGAGTATGGCGATTGCATTTCTCATACCGTTAGTATGTTATGGGGTGATTGGAGGGTATGCACTTTTGAAACCCTCTGCCTCCCTTTAGGCAAAAGGAGCTTTTCGAAAACCTACCCGTCCTTCCTTACCCTTAAGGAAGGCTCCACCTTTCTCACCAAGCCTCTCTTCCCTCAGGGACGAGAGGATGTAACCGCCCTCCGGTGCTATATATGCCCCACCTGTCCCTCCCCAGCGGGAAGGTCCTTACCCTATACCCAAGCCCTAAATCCCTACCATAGGGATTAGGGATGTAACCGCCCTCCGGTGCTCAGAACCGCTACGCTCTAAGGTTGGCGGGGCATCACAGCCCTCGCCATGGTTGTGCGGGCTGGGACCGCCTGGGGATGAGTGGGGCATCAAAGGTCTCGCCAGATTGTGCGGGCTGGGACCGCCTGGGAATAGCAGTTTACAGTTAATAGTTTACGGTTGATTTCGTGGTTATTTGCTGATAACTTGCAGATTTCTTTTGATTTTCTTGGTGGTTTCGAGAAAAAAGCGTAACTTTGGCGGCAGAATTAAATGTTTAATAAGGAGAAGATTATGGCAATAGATATTAAAGTGATACCAACCCTTCGAGGAGATGAGGCTATTCGCTTTGTGAAGAGAGCGGAAGAAGTTATGAATAATAATAATCGTGTGGACTTCTCTGCAAAAGTAGCTGAAGCTCGTGCCATTTTGAGAAAGGCAGGCTTTTGATTATGGGGTTCTTATTGGAAAAATGCAAACTTGTAAAGTTGGATGACAAGATATTGGAGATTTGTCATCCGTTTACTTGTGGGGATGCAGACCTTGACGACTTCTTTCAGAATGACGCAATGCGTTATAAGAAAGAGTTGTTAGGAAAGACTTATTGTTTCATTTTGGACCAGGATCCTAAGACTATCGTTTGTATGTTTACGCTATCAAATGATAGCATTCGCGTGGATGTCATCCCCAATAATCGGGGACGTAAGTTGTCGCAAGGCATTCCAAGAGAGAAACGTATGCGTAGATACCCTGGTGTATTGATTGGACGTTTGGGAATTAATTCAGAGTTTCGCAATCATGGTATTGGTACGGAACTTCTTGATTTATAACCCATGAGTTGTCAAAGCAAACTTTGATATTTCTCATGTCAACGTTAATTCAGATAAAAATAAAGATATGAATGTACTAGATGAAATAGCTGCACTGGAGTCTGAGATAGCAGACACCAATGCTCGTATAGACAAGGTTAATGCTGAAGTAGAAGCCATTAAGCGAAAGACGATAGAGATTAGAAACCGTGTTTCCAAAATTGAAGAAGATGCGCAAAAGCAGATTTCTGACCCAAACTTCCCTGAGGCGGAGAAACAGCGAATCCTTGCGAAAATGCGAGCTCTTAAGAGTATGTAATAGTAGAGGGAAACTAATTGAAGAATGTGTGCCGATCATGCAGAGCAAATGCTGGGAGAGACACGCAAGGCTCTTGAGGAGAGCAACTCCTTTCGGACTGCCGAATTGACATGCACTATATAGCCATAGGGAGATGTTTCAGACATATCGCTATGGGAATACGCAATTGGCTTCAGACAGGAAGTCACTTCTCGGCCCAGAATCTGGCATTCATGTTCGGGTTGTTGGAAAGTTGCAAATTGAACAAAGTGAACTTTGGTGAGTACATCGAGGATGTGCTTACTCGCATATTGTTTGGCGAGGAAGTGGATGAATCGTTCTTGCCATGTGACTATGTTCGCCGTTATGAAGATGGCAAGGATGCTGAGCTCCCTCAGCATGCCGCCTAAAGTTAAAGAATAAAAAATCGAAACTTTTTTCAAAAATACAGGTACAGCTAACCCACTGATAAATAGTGGGGACGCTGTATTGGTGGTTTACTTTTGAAGACATTTTAAAAAGATATTATAATGAAGAAAATCATTTTACGGTTGGTATAGATGATTTGAAAAAATGGTCGTATGAGAAAACACTTTCTCAGCAAGCTGTTTCTGTACTGAAAATAAATATTGGTAAAGAAGATAAGTTCAGGTTGACCAAGGCTTTGCATCAAATGAATATTACCTTGGAAACAATGTATCCAGGATAGGATGGTTTTGCAAAATCAGTGGGTAGATTACGAGAAGGATTAGGCGATTATAAAGATTGATACTTATGGAGTTAAATGATATTCTTGCCAAATATGAATCGGAAGAGATTTTCGAGTTCTATGATTTGTCTTCTGACCTAGGTAAACTATCCTCAGAAGATAATTCTTTGGCTGTTAAGGCTGAATGTTTAGCCATGGCTTTTTCTGAAGGCGGCCATAATGATTGGGAAACTTTTTATGGGCCGACTATTACATGGACTGTAAAAAGTACAGGTGAATTAGTTTATTCTCCTGATAAGAAAGAAATAACAAAAAAATTCTTGAATATTGGTACAATCGAACAGAAGAGACTAGTAATCCACTGCTGAAAATGCGATATACAGGTTTGCTGTGGGATTTTAGTAAGAATATAATAGGTAAAGAGGCTGATTTTAAAACTGTAAAGTTGGTATTTATCCGTTCTGTTTTTGATATTATAAAAAAGGATAAACTACAACATTGTATGACAGGCTTGGTTTATTTGAACATAGCTATTGAAAGAGCTATAAGTTTAAGACAGTCTGAACTCATAAATGAAGGTATGAAATTGCTCCTTGGCTATGTATCCAAATATGCTGATGATTCAAAGCCTGGAATATGGGCAGAACCCCTTTCTATCTTGACTAAGCATAATAAGGCTTTGGCTGATTTCGAAATGGAAATCGTACAAGATAACAAGGATAGGTTGGAGCGGTTGTTTAATCTTTGTAAAGAGAAAGGTTGCATTACTGATTCATATGCTCATATTCTTTTGGATGGGGCAGAATTGTTATCTGATTATTATAAAAATAAAAAGCAACAAGATTGCATACTTGAGGTTTTGGATAAAGCTTTAGTAGGTATACGTCTTTCCTTTAAGCTGAAAGGAGCAATGTGGGCGCAAACCATGTTGCAGAAAATGCAAGATGTTTATCGGAAGTATAATTTTGATAAGCAGGCAAATCGTTTGTATCCTGAAATACAAGATTTAGGTTCAATAGTATTTGAAGAAATGACTCCTAAAGAATATTCTGTTCCTATTGATGGAAAAGTTTTTGATGATTATTTGGAAAAGGTTACGTCAGGTTCGATAAAAGAGGTCTTAGATGCATATACAATAGAATATTTACCTAATATGGCTGTTGAAATAGAGTGTCAAAAGAAGGAAAAGGAACTAACACCTTTATTGGATATGGTTCATACTGTTATTTATGATTGGACAGGTATGCCAATTTCTCATTTGGGCTCGGGAAAGAATGCAGAGAAAAACAAATTGTCTTACGGTATATATAGAAGAATGATTTTCTTCTCATTCTATATACAATTACACATTCGAAAAATGGAAGAGAAAAAGCTTTATACATATGATAGTGTCATTGAACGATTCAATGATTCTCCTTTTATTGTAAAAGAACAAAGAGAACAATTTGAGCGAGGAATAAAAGCTTATTTTGATTCAGACTTTTTAGTTGCTTGCCATTTACTTGTTCCTATTTTTGAGTCAGCTATAAGAAGATTAGCTGCTTATAGTGGTATAAATGTATTTAGCCTTAATAAAGACGGTGACAATGAGTATAAAACTCTTGATAAATTATTAGAAAATTTGAAAGAGAATAAGAGCATACCTACTGATATTTATGAATATTTTCAAAACTTATTTACAGATAAGTTCGGATGGAATATCAGAAATCTAATCAGTCATGGACTATTGCAAACTGGGGCTTTCAATAAGATAATGGCTGATAGAATTATACATGCCTTCTTAACGTTAAGCTTTATCAAGGCTATTCCCATTTTGTAGAAACAGTATTTTGTGTTTGTTGATAGGGAAAAGTATATAATTTTATATTGCGTAATTATGAGTAAAGAAATTGATAGCTCAACAATAAAAACAGCAGATATAATATTGGCGAGTTGCGTAGTTGCAATTATAATTGTATCCGCTGTTTGGTGTTGTAGAACGTGTTTTAAGCCTGAAGTTCAACCAGTGAGGATAGAAATTACGGCTTCCGATTCCTTGAAAAAGGCTAATTATTTATCTAAGGAACAGGCAGATAGTTTGATAACAATAGTCAGGAGGCATGAACGGGAATTAGCAGAAAGATACCAATATGCTTTGGAGCAAAAAATGGATCAAGATCAGTACTTCTCGTTTGGTACTTTCTTAGTTGGTGTGGTACTATCTATTTTCGGATTTTTTGGATATAAGTCTATAAAATCTATAGAAGAAAAGGCTAATAAAGATGCAGAACGTGCAGCTAAACTGACATCAGAAGATGTTACCAAGTCTTATTTGGATGAAAAGTTGGACGGAAAGGTGTCTATTGCTGCAGAAAAAATCTTCAATTCTGTAGGGGCTGATACAATGAAGGCGAAGGTCGTAGAAGAAACTATCAAACATGATGATGAATATATAAATTCTTTAATTGCAAATCTTGAAAAAGATTTTAAAGAATATATTCGAAAGGATAGTGAAAATCAAGAAGAAAGTGCAGAGGCTGTTCAGCCTAAGTCGGATTCACAAGATAGTGATGATTCTTCAAGTATGTTTTAAAATAAATGGGTTATGAAAGTAAATGTGTTGAGTGGAGACGAAAACTCTCAAAAATTATTATTGCAGGCATGTGTCCCTTTCATGGACTTAAAAGATAATGCGCGTTTTTTTTACCGGGAAGATCCAACTCAAAATCCTTATAAACTACGTACAGGTAAAGAAGATGAGTATTACCAAAGGAAGATAGACGAAAACCGTGTTCGTAACATAAAAAAGTACATTCGTACAGCAATACTTAAGGACTACCGAAAACAAAACGTTGCAGTCATCTTTCCTACAGCTATGCTGTTGGCTTTTACCATAGATGATACAAGTTTTTCTATAGGGGATACTCCCGATCTTGTTATGCCACAAGATTTTTATATAGTAGACGGACAACATCGACTTTATAGTATGATTAAACTATATGAGGAAGTCTCTGGTTTTATGATAACAGAAGAAGATATAATCGTCAAAGAATATTTAGAAAAGTTTCGTTTCAATTGTACCATTATGATGAATTTTGATACATGGGAACAAGCTCAAGTCTTTGCTGAGGTTAATTTCAATCAAAAGCGTGTAAGTCGTTCTCTATATTATGATATATATGGTATGAATTATTCTGAGGATTCAACGGATAAGGAAAAAAACTTTATTTATATCTCTCACAATCTTGTGAAGTTCATGAATACCAATCCCGATTCTCCTTTCTATCAAAAAATAAAGATGTTGGGTTCTGGTCAAGGATTCGTCTCGCAAGCTTGTATGGCAGAAGCTTTGATGAGACACATGTCTTCTCCCCAAGGAATTTGGTATGTAGATTTCTCAAAAATAAGTGGAAAGCCTAAGTATCGTTATATGGCCTCAGAGTTAATTAGCTTTTATACCGTAGTTAAGGAATGCTTTTCTGAATATTGGCCAATATATATGAAGCATCGGTCTATTCTCAGCAAAACAACCGGGGTTGGTGCTATGATACGATTAATGGGCTATATCCATGTGAGATTCCTTAATGATGAAATAAGACAGGGGTTACAGAAAAACAATGACTATTTTTATGAGCCTTATATAAATAAGGTTGAAAATGTCTTATCTGCCCTTAAAGATAAATCTGAGAGTTTGTTTTCATTTAAAGGAGATTTCAGTGGTACTGGTGGTAGAGGCCTTGAACTTGCCTTATATAATAAGATGTGTGAAATCTTAAATGAAAAATTGGGATAGTTGAGTATATTGCCATTATAGCGTTAGGTGTTTAAAACACATTAAGTATTTTATTCATCAGCATAGCCCTATCAATGGGCTATGCTGATGAAGTTTACTACCTAGAGCTGTAATCATGGCATTCTCAAAAAGAATTCTCGATTCGTTTCATAATCTCCTTGGTCGGAAGGCGATGGTTGGACTCCAGCAAGGCTTTAAGCTTGGTTATATATTCTTCTTTCGATAGTATATCATGGTGAAGAAGTTCGTCCATCACATAGATTATTCCCGAAACTTGAAGCCCATGCCGTTCTGCTATCACTCGAAGGTTGCGGTCGCCAGTCAAGAGTTTATAATCACCATTTAATGCGTAATACAAAACGGTGCAGTCTTGGAAAGAGAGATTCTTGTCTTGAAGTGACATAATCTCTGCATACTCATTGCTTTTGAAAGTTTTGATTGTGATTTTTCCTTCTTGATGTAATTGGGCAATCGCATCTTTAACACCTTGTGTCTTTAGCTCGCCGATAATAAAGTCGGTGGTGTGGATAGACAAAGGAAGCTCACAGAATCGTTCCAAAAGTCCAATATTCCATAAGTCTATGAATATATTGGTATCGCTGATTACTATTTCCATTAGGCAAGAACAAAATTATTTAATACTTCCTCTGTCGTTTTGTTGAGTAAGACGGCAGCCTTGGATTCTGTAATCAAGCCACTTGACAGGGCACGATAGATAAGGTTCTCGAATCTAGTGCTGTGCTCGTCATCAATGTTGCTCTTCTCTACCTGTGATTTGAAATTGGAATCGAAATTTTTCTTCTTCCAATAGGTTGTATAGCGATTTTCTGATATGACATCAAGATATCTCGCCTTATACATCAAGGCATCAACAGATATTCCAAATTCTGATTGAAGGTTTTTCAACTCAACTAAAGCTATGTCGTGGCGTTTTTCGCCAATAGACTGAAGGAAAGTTTGTCTTGGCATCAACACATCATTGGCAAATATATTGCAGTATTGTTCTTCCACCTTTTCATCCATGTCTTCTGGAAAATGAAGCAAAGCATGGCCTAATTCATGGAGCGCAGTGAAACGTTTACGTTCGGTGCTCATCTGTTTGTTAATGACAATGACAGGAGTTCCATTTTCCAATGTGCCATTGAGACCAGAGAAAGCGTCAGAAGCTTCTACTTCTACCACAATGATACCATTGGTTTCTAATATGTTGATGACATTTGTAATGGCGGCATTGCCAATATTCCAATCGGTGCGTAGCTTTGTTGCTGCCCTGAAAACATCATTTAAAGACTTAACTTGGCAAGTAAAGGAGGAAACATCAAAATGCCTTTCGATGCCACAAATGTCTTCTATTTCATTGATGCGTTCAATGGTATCTTCCACCATGAGATTAATGGATTTCTCTTCCTTAGCACTCAGGCGAGTTAGTTTGCGGTAATGAACATTATTGAGAGCTGAACGATTTTCACGAAACAGATAGTCGGGGGAAATGTTCAGGGCTTTGCATAATGCGATGAGAATAGTACTGTCTGGCATACTCTCGCCTCGTTCGTATTTGGATACGGATTGTTTGGTGACAATATCATTCATCATCACACAGAGTTGTTGCATGGACAAGCCTCGCATCAGACGTGCGTTGCGCAGTCGCTTAGAAAATACATCTTTCAGTTCCATAATTAATCTTTTAATCTTTTGGTTGACAAAGATAATGAGATTAATTGGAATAGTCAACCAATACGGCGAAAATATAACAATATTTAATTTTAATTTGAAAATATGAACGTAATCAAGATAGATGTATGCAGCCACGCATGAGGATTTCGCAACCGCTTTGGTGGAAAAATATTGGAAGCCGGAGCGTGGCAACTATAAGGAGCAGGTGGAGGCTTGCTTTGCCCATGCTGGTGTGCTGGGCAAGCGATTCGGTTACCCCCAATTGGACTGGAGAAAGATTGAGCATGACCTGGCTGCTATGCTGAGGAAAGCCAAGAGCATGAAGAAGAAAGGAAATGAATGTTAAGTGTTGATTTTTGAAGACTAATTATTGAAGAAATAATTTCTTTAGAATGAAGAAAATTGAACTTTTTGATTACCAAGAGGATATGAAAGCACGGATAGAGAAGGCGTTGTGCCTTCACCGTTCCGTGATGGCACAAATGCCAACGGGAACTGGAAAAACGGTTCTACTCGCTTCGGTCGTAGAATCGTTTTTGAGGGAACATTCCAATTGTAAAGTTTGGATTGTTGCCCATAGAAGGGAGTTGGTTTCTCAGATTCGAGAAACTATTGAAAGAGTCTTTTCTAAAATCACCCCGTCCCTCTTTACCATTAAAGAGGGCTCCACCTCTCACCCCGACCCTCTCACCCTCAGGGAAGAGGGAGGAAACCGCTCCTCCTCGTCGCTCGGAACCGCTACGCTCTAAGGTTGGCGGACCATCAAAGGTCTCGCCAGATTGTTTGTCGGCTAGCGCATTCAATGTTCCTATCAAGGCTGTGTCGATACAATGGTTGTCGAAGCACTATGACGAGATAGAGGAAGAACCAGGAATGATAGTGATTGACGAGGCGCACCATGCGCTTGCCAAGACCTATAAGGAGATGTGGGAGAGATTCCCGAAGGCTAAGTTCCTGGGACTGACGGCTACACCTTGCCGATTGAACGGAAAGGGATTCACTGACCTGTTTGATGTGTTGGTACAGTCGTGGGATGTTCCTGAGTTTATCAGCAAGGGAAGATTGGCTACATACGATTTTGTGAGCATCAAATCGGATGGGGTGACGCAACGGCTCATCGACTCCTTGCAGAAGCGAGGTGCAGATGGTGACTACCAGAACAAGGAAATGGATATGTTGCTGAATAAGAAACCGAGCATCGAAAGACTCTATCGGAGCTTGGAAGAATTTGGTAAGGACAGAAAGGGCATCGTGTATGCTATCAATATCAGTCATGCTCAGAAAATCGCAAAACTGTATCAGGAACATGGCGTGAAAGCCATTGCCATAGACTCGAAGACTCCTGCCACGGAAAGACAGCAAGACATTGAAGCCTTCAAGAAAGGTGACATCCAAGTGCTGGTGAATGTGGACATTTTCTCGGAGGGATTTGACTGTCCGGATGTGGAGTTTGTACAGTTGGCTCGACCTACGCTGTCGCTTGCCAAGTACCTGCAGATGGTGGGACGAGGACTGCGAGTAGCCAAAGGAAAGAAGAACTGCGTGATTATAGATAATGTGGGACTGTATCGGGTGTTCGGGTTGCCTTCGCAGGTATGGAACTGGAATGCGATGTTTGAAGGAAAGCTGAAAGTTGGCAAGAAAAAGGAGACAGCCAAGGAAAGAGAGTTTTTCCTGATGAGCAAGGTGCAAGATGATATTCCGATTCATCCAGAATCGGAAATGATGATGGTGATGAGCCATGAGGAATTGCTCCAAACGATACAGTATCGTGAGTTTGTGGATAGCAAAGGGGAGTTTGCCATCATCAAGCTGCCTGATGGAAAGATGACGGTAGTGAACAGACAAGGAGAACAAGTGCTGGAGCCAGGCGATTACTATGACATGAAGCTGTTGGATGGCAACATCCTGTTCTACCGCCCTCGCAGAAAGGAGGTGTGTTATTATGACCTGTTGGCAAAAGCTGTCATCGACGATGGTACTAACGTAGCAGAAACTCCCCATGTTGTCAACATCAAAGGATGGGAGTTTATAGAATATAACGACATCTTCATGTCTCGAACCCAAGAAGAATTTTCTTTGCCCTATCGTCCTTCACAATATGATTTTCTGAATTATGGGTATTATATGATATACAGATCCAGACTTTCTGCTACCGGTTGTCAAGTATGGTACTATTATGAGGGTAGTGAAGGGAAGATGCGCATGGGCCATGAAGAGTGCAGGAATGTGTGTTTCCTGCGTAATGATTACGAGCATGTGTATTGGTTATGTGCAGTCCTGTATGGTGAACGTATTGTTGTCATGGACAGCAAAGAGGACTACTACCTGGTGGATTCAAATTTGAAGAAGACCTATATAGGGTGCAATCAGCCAAAGAATGAAAATGAAGATTTGAATTTTGTCATGCCTCGGATTGGCAAGAAATACTATCAAGAGGCGATGTTACAGAAGAAGGAAATGGAAGCAAGTGAGTTGCTTCTTTTGCATGAGAAGTCAGAGGCAGGTCATGTGGAATTGTATCAGGCCGGAAAGAAATGGGGCTTAAAGGTAGATGGTAAAGTTATCGTGCCACCCCTCTACCACCATATAGCGCTACCTGTCGGTGCCTATTGCGCCTTTGAACAGATACCCAGACATTGGGGTGTTATGACATTAAATGGAAAAGTGATTGTTGATGCCAAATATGAAAAGGTGGAGATTCGTGATAATGGAATCGCCGTGCTAACAGGCATCCTAGGCAAAACACAGACCATCCATCTGAAATAACGGAGGATATTCAGCTTTTCAGAAATGTTCAATTCATAGATGGTTGCCCAAAGTGCGGGGGCAAGATGCAACCCACTGGCGAAGAAGAGTTTTGGACATGAAAATTCTAGCCTTTATAGGAAAAAGAAATTCCTTTTCAAACTTGTTTTTCTATCCAAGTCATAAGTACCGCCACTGCATATTGCTGTTCTTCTTCTGTCAACTGTCTTCCGGCAGGTATATGATGCCATTTGAAGAAACAACCACGGCAGCAGCAGCCTGTAGCATGCTGGGCAATGAATACAGGATGACCTCTCATCGGTGTCTGCTTGCCGTCATTGGGAATCACTGCAGGAGCAAGGCGTTTGGCAACGAAATCCTCCGCATGCTTACGGATGGTAGCCAAACCCTTTTCTGCAATATATTCCTTATCCTTCTTCGAAAGATGGAAACGGCTGCGGAAAGCTGATTGGGAAAGTCTTTCAAACAGATCTGTCAAATCATACTCTTTGTCTGAAGAAGTATGGTTTTCCTTGCTTTCTGAAGAGATAGAGTCTTTCTGACAATCCTCTATCTCCTCAGGAAACAAATTGAGTTCTACATATTTTGCTTGGTTTCCTTTTGAATCTTTTTTCATTTTTATGAGTCTCCTATATATATGAATCTCCTATATGTTTAATGGATATCGGCCTCTTCTGCTACAGATGCTTTGTTTTCCTTGGGTTGTGGGTTGGGTACGAAGCCCAGAATGGCAACCAGACAACTCATCAGAGGACTGATGATGTTGAAGAAGCAGAAGGGAAGATAGACAAGGGTCGGGATGCCAAGAACTGTACTCTGCGTCATACCGCAATCTACCTGGGTATGGGTATAGCAGGTGGTGATGATACCTATACTGTGCTTCATACTTATATTGTACTTTTCCTGCAAAGGTAGCAAAAAATCCTAGATTACGCAAGAAAAGGTATAATATGTTGTTCTTTTTATAAAAAATTATAAGTTCCTTGGATTTTTCTTGGCTATTTTTCTTTTGAACTACTAAACGTAATTGCAACTATTTTTCTCCGTTTTTATGCAGATTCTTACAGAAAAGTAAGCGAAAATGATAAAAATGCAGCAAAAAGCAATAATTTTTGGAATTTTATGCTTGATATTGTAGAAAAAGTCTTACCTTTGCAGCGGATTTGAGAAGATAAGCAGTTTCCGGCCGTCAGAAAGGTGAGGAATCATCGGGCAGGGAATGTGCATCTGGCTCATCCGTAGATTCACTTATAACAACTTTATAAATTAAAAGATTCGATTATGAAAGTAGCAATTGTTGGTGCAAGTGGCGCAGTAGGACAGGAATTCCTGCGTATCCTTGCTGAGAGAAATTTCCCTATGGATGATTTGGTGTTGTTTGGTTCTGAGCGTTCTGCCGGACGAAAATACAACTTCAAGGGAAAGGACTATGAGGTCAAACTTTTGCAGCATAACGATGACTTTAAAGATGTCGATATTGCTTTCACATCTGCTGGTGGCGGCACTTCTGAGGAGTTTGCCGAGACTATCACCAAGTATGGTGCCGTGATGATTGATAACTCTAGCGCATTCCGTATGTGCGACGACGTGCCTCTGGTTGTGCCTGAGGTAAATGCTGAGGATGCCCTGAACCGCCCTCGCAACATCATCGCCAACCCTAACTGTACCACCATCATGATGGTAGTAGTGTTGAAGCCTATCGATGACTTAAGCCATATCAAGAAGATTCATATCTCTTCTTACCAGAGTGCTTCGGGTGCCGGTGCTGCTGCCATGGCTGAACTTGAGCAGCAGTATAAGGATATCATCGAGACCGGTAAGACTGAGCATATCAATAAGTTCCCTCACCAGTTGGCATACAATGTCATTCCACAGATTGACAAGATGACTCCTAACGATTACACCAAGGAGGAGATGAAGATGTATAACGAGACCCGCAAGATTATGCACTCTGATGTTCGCACCAGTGCTACCTGCGTTCGCGTTTCTTCACTCCGTTCTCACTCAGAGAGTGTTTGGTTCGAGACAGAGAAGCCATTGGCTGTAGAGGACATCCGCAAGGCTTTGGAGGCTGCTCCAGGCGTAACTGTAAAGGATGATGCCCAGAACTACGTTTATCCAATGCCATTGGAGAGTGCCGGTAAGGACGATGTATATGTAGGTCGTATCCGCAAGGATTTGGCTGATGACAATGGTAACACATTGTGGTTGACTGGCGACCAGATTCGTAAGGGTGCTGCCCTGAACGCAGTTCAGATTGCTGAGTACTTGATTAAGGTGGGCAACGTAAAGTAATTACATGCTGGAAAGATTCAAACTTTTGCTCCAGGAGATGAACCGGGGCATTTATGAAAAAAATACTGAAATTTCGCTCTCGCTTCTTGCCGCTTTGGCAGGCGAGAGCGTTATTCTTTTAGGCCCTCCGGGTGTGGCGAAGAGTATGGTGGCCAGACAATTGAAGACGGCGTTCAGGGATGCTCAGAGCTTTGAGTATCTGATGTCTCGATTCTCTACACCCGATGAAATCTTCGGTCCGGTGAGCATTCAGAAACTGAAGACTTCGGATACTTACGAGCGTGCGGTGGAGGGGTATCTGCCTACTGCCGATGTGGTTTTCCTGGATGAAATCTGGAAGGCGGGTCCTGCTATCCAGAACACGCTCCTCACGGTGATTAATGAGAAAATCTTCAGAAATGGCAATCGCGAAATGCATCTTCCGCTGAAACTTCTCGTGGCGGCTAGTAATGAGCTTCCGGCTAAGGGAGAAGGACTAGAGGCGCTTTGGGACCGATTCGTGATTAGAATAGAGAGCCGACCGATTAAGCTGGAGAAGAATTTCCGTGCAATGCTCTTGGAATCTCACGCAGATTTCTCTCGTTCTACAAGGGTTTTAGGTCACGCAGATTTCGCAGATAACGCAGATTTTTCTGGTTCTATGGGGAAATCTGGTTCCACGGATTTTTCTGATTTGAAGATTACTGCTGAAGAGTATGCTGAATGGGCGGAGAAAATCTGTAAGATTGGCGTGAAGGAGGAGGTGCTTGATGCGATTTCCGCCATCCGCAAATCTCTGAGAGCCGTGAATGTGGATGAGGCTGCCGAGCGTAGAAATATCTATGTGAGCGACCGCCGATGGAAAAATATCGTTCGTCTGCTTCGCACTTCTGCCTTCATGCAGGATAGGGAAGAGGTGGATATCTGCGACCTGCTTCCTATCTACCATTGTCTGTGGCAGGAACCGGAAGAGCGGGACGCTATCAGATGCATCGTGATTCGTGCACTCTTTTCTCCTTTCGCAGAAAAACTCGTTGAGATGAAGAATGCGCTTGCCGAGGATATCAGGTATCATCGGGTTCGCAGGAATCCTGAAGATGGCAGAGATTACGAGGGGGAAATCGAAACCCTTTCGGATGGCTTGACTTCGCTGGAAAGGCAGTTGGGCGAGAATCTCTTCGTGTCTTCGGATGATAAGGCTGAAATCTCAGCTTATCTCCGTGATTTCTATAAGGAGTTGGCGTTTACCCGACAGGATACGATGAAACTTTATGAGGCATAATACGATGAAGCTTTATGAGGTTTAATCGCGCCTCCTATTACTTATACATTATTATATAGAAGACTCAAAACATTATGAACGAACAGAAAATATTGACTCCTGAATTGGAGACACGTGTTCACCAGGCAGTGGAGAACTTTATGCAGGGCTATGGTTGTTGCCAGTCGGTGGTGGCTGCCTTTGCCGATTTGTATGGTCTTGATGATGAGATGGCAAAGCGCATTGGTGCCGGCTTCGGTGGTGGAGTTGGCAGAATGAGAATGATGTGCGGAGCCGTTTCGGGCATCGTGGTGCTCGTTGGTTTGGATTGCGGACAGACTGAGGGGGATGACCGCGAGGGCAAATCGGCTTGCTACAAGGTGGTGCAGGATTTGTTAGCCAAATCGAAGGAGCAGAATGGCAGTATCATCTGTGCCGAGATTCTGGGCTTGAAGGGTCATGAAAAGGCGCAATCCAGCTATGTGGCTTCGGCAAGAACGGCAGAATACTACAAGTCTCGCCCTTGCGCAGCCAAAGTGGAGAGTGCCGCAAGAATCTTCGCAGAATATCTGATGGAGAAAGAGAAGGCTTAGTCTTCCTATAATATATAAGAAGCTTTTTACCAATTTGGTAAAAAATATCGAATAAGATGAAATACCAGAATAACAAGGATTTGGCGGAAGCGCAGTATTATTTGAAGATGCTGGATGACTTCTGCAAGTCGGGGCAGGTGAAGATTCCTGATCCGACTGGCTCCGTCATGCCTTGGGATTTGAAGGAAGACCCGCTGAAGGATTATCTGATTCATCTCTTTACCCTGAAAGTGACGATTCCGGAAACTGGTGAAGAGGTGCAGAAATTCATGCGACAGGTGTTGAACAGCAAAATCAAGAGCAAGGTATTCTATGATTGTGTGGGAAAGTTCATCGTGGAATGCGTTCATCACATGCGATTCCAGCGCCAGCGTGCCTGGACCGAAAGTCATCGGGCTGATGATGTGCTCGACTGGACTCCCTTTAAGAGAATGGATGAGCAGGTGTGGCTTCCGCTCATCGACCAGTTGGAGCAGGAACACCGGGAGGATGGATTCGATAAGTCTTTCTTCCTGAAACTGATGGCTGGCGATGGAGCTTCGAAACCCGAAAACTGGGAGCGTCTGGTAAGAGACTGGAAGGTGTGCATCGACCATCAGGTATTGAACAAACTGAAGGATTTTATTTCTCTCCGTCAGAATAACTTCGAAACGGGATTGGTTCGCATGATGGACCAGATAACCCGCAACATGAAGACGAAGGGCGTTTCGGAGCAGCGAGCCGTGCAAGCCTGGGAACTGATGACGAACGGATGGACGGAAACGGAGTTTGAACGCCGCCTGAACCAGGTGAAGATTCAGGATAAATATCCAGAAATCAAGGAGATTGTGGCGAAGATGGGTCGTGTGGCAGATGCCAACGGCAAAGATAGGCTCACCATCGCTTCGGGGGTGGAGATGAAGATGGAGCATTCCGCAGGAAGCGACATCGAGGGCATTACCGTGGGCGATGATCTCAACTCGCTTCTTCCGCTGGAGTTGGCGCAATACAGCGATGAGGATATGGAGGGGCTTTTTATCTATAAGTATCGAACCCGCAGGCTCCAGACTTTCCGTTATAAGAGCGAAATGTCGAAGCCATCCCGAAAACTCGGCTTTACCCATGCTTCCCGAAAGGGTCCGATGATAGTCTGTCTGGATACTTCGGCGAGTATGTATGGAACGCCTGAAAGGATTTCTTCTACGCTGATTTCCCTGTTGGAAGAAACGGCAGAGGATTTGGAGCGGGATTGTTTTTTGATAGATTTCTCCGTGAGTACCCGTGCCATCGATTTAATGGCGAAGCGGAAGGCGGAGCGGTTGAAGAGAATAGGAATCACGGTTGTGGAAGCTCATGAATCAACCCATCTGCCTTTTATAGGTGGTGGAACTTCGGCAAAGAAGATGATGAGCCAGATGTTTGATTTGCTGGATAACGATGGTCTTCATTATGTGAATGCCGATGTGCTTTGGATTACGGATTTCCTGATTCCGAATCCGCCGCAGCAGATGTTGGCGAGGTTCAAGGAGTATAAGGAAACGGGCACCAGGTTTTATGGCATCCGGATTGTTCGGGATGATGATAAGGAGCCGAATGAATGGAAGGATTATTTCAACCAGATTTACACCATAAAGTATAGACCGTTGAGGAGGTATTAGAAATATAAACAGTTCGCCCTGTAAAGGCAAAAACTTTGTACTTTCCAGGTACTTAAGAGCTTTTGCCCTTACAGGGCGACATTCTTGCTTATGCGTAAACCCAGGGCGGTGCCCTGGGCTAGGAGCTTCTGCCCTTTCAGGGCGTGTGGGCAAAAAAAATTGCTTCTGCCCTTTCAGGGCGTATTGTTTGCGTTTCGTGTTTCCTTAAGTTTCCTTTTACTTATTTTGCATTTTCCAAAGCTTCCTTTTTCTGCGGAATCACCACCGAAGCTCCGATGCTGACGAGCAATACTAGGATGATGAATACCAGCGAACTTACTGCATCAATCTCGAAGAAATCGTGGATGAGCATCTTCACACCGATGAACACCAGCAGCACGCTCACACCCACCTTCAAGTAGCGGAACTTATCGGCTATTGCTGCTAGCAGGAAGAAGAGGGCACGCAAGCCCAGGATGGCGAAGATGTTGGAGAAGAACACCACGAATGGGTCGAGCGAAACCGAGAATACGGCAGGAATGCTGTCGAAAGCGAAAATCAGGTCGCAGAACTCGATGAACACCACCGTCATTACCAGAGGTCCCAGGTGCAGGCGTCGCTGCATGAACTTCACTACCGGATGATCCAAGGCATTGATTTCTTCCTTCTTGTTCCTGTTCAAGAACATCTTGGCGCCGCTGTAAACCAGGAATCCTCCGAATACGAGCAATATCCAGGCGAATCGGCTGATGAGGGCTGCACCCGCAAAGATGAAGACGAAGCGAAGCACGATGGCTCCCAGAATACCCCAGTTCAATACGTGCTGGTAATCTTTCTTATCCACTCCAAACGAACTGAAGATCATCATCATCACGAAGAGATTATCCACCGAGAGCGTCTTCTCTATCAGATAACCCGAGATGTAAGAGATGGTCATGTAGTGGCGATATTGCTGCAGACTCCCTTCATAATCGTTCGGATCCAGTTTGAGATGAGAAGCATAGCGCGAGGCTATCAGCTTCAGGTCGTCGAAGTTCTCTATGCCGTGCACCATATCGCCATGAAAGTAGATGAACACGGCGAAGGCGAGAGCGAGAATAATCCATACTGCCGTCCAGGAACCAGCTTCCTTGATGGAAACCACATGCGCCTTTCGGTCGATGACCAGCATGTCTAATACGAGTATGGCGGCGATGAATATCACGAAGCCCACCAAAAACATCGATTCAGTAAAAACATGTTCCATTTTTCTTTTTTCCTTTTTCCTTGTCTATTTTATATAATACCTAATTTTATAATCTAATCTTAATATTCATTTCATCCGTTAGAAACGTGGACGCAAAATTAGGAAAAATATCTGAAATAGCGAAAGTTATGAGGTAAAACTTAATTGAATTTAACGTGAAAGATGAGAATGTAATGGGTTTGTAATATCAGGAGTATGCCGAATACCTCCATATCTTTCGCCAACTGCCACAATGCAAAATCCCCATCTCATATTTCGAAAGCAGAAAAAGATGCTTTCTTGATATGAGATGGGGCTCTTTTTAGATGTGAATAGCTTACTTCTTCTTGGTCAGCACATAGTGCTTAGCCATGGCGCCTTCCGGCTCTGTTCCGAGTGAGTCGGTCATGATGAGACTGTTAGCATCCTTCACCTTGAAGTAAGTAGTCTCGCCGCTGGATGGGCGGGTGATTTCTACTACGTTGTTAGCCAATACCTTGAAGATACCGCTTGCTTCGTCGTGTCCATCCTTGCGCTCCAGATAGTCGGCTGAGTACTGGTAGGTACAGTCGGCATTGAGAGTCAATACAGTCTTGATTCCCGGGCAGTCGGCAGCAGGGAGAGTTCCCTCATAGGTGCCGGCGATGGAATCGAGCACGATATCGTTAGAATTGAGCGAATCATTTCCTGCATAGCTGAGGCTATCCTGATCAGCTCCCTGGCTATTTGTCTTCTTGCTATTGCAAGAGACAACTGACAATGCAGCGATAACGGCTGCTGTCAAAACTAATTTCTTTTTCATACTATACTGCTTTTTAAGTGAATTCTTTTTGCAAAAATACGCTTTTATCTGTTACGGGCAAACTTTTTGCATAGAATTTATAGAATATTATACTATTTTCTCAATTGATGATGATGGGCACAATCTCTTCCTCGTTAGGCCAATGGGGCAGATAGAGCAGCGGGCGGGGAGTTCCCCCCAAGCCCGTCCAGTCTATCCGTTTCACAAAGTCGAAATCGGGAGGACCGAAGTCGAAACTTCTGCCGTAGAGCACGATGGCTCCCCTGCCTTCATCAATTTTCCATAAACCTCCGCCGTAGGTGCATTGCTCGCCTGGTGCCAGCATGTCACGGTGAAGATAGACGTGGCCGAACTTCAGCACTCCGTCTCTATTGATGATGAATTTCTGAAACATCTCTATTTCTTCTCCCAGAACATTTTGTCGATGAAATCATAGCGCTTCTCCATCTGGGCATCAGCCTTCACTTCTGTCTTCACATCTATCTGAAGCACAGGAGCTACGGCCTTGCCATTGGTAGATGGCCACTCCGGAAGACCCAGACCGTTTGGATTTCCGGTCTTCACGAAGTTTACATAATACTGGCTGAAGATGTCGCTGATCATGTAATCCTCCGGTTGCCAGTTGAACACGCGGTTGGTAGGCAAAGTGCCCATTGCATATTCTATGTCGGCAGAGTGAACGGCTCCCTTATCCTGTGGAGCTGGAGCTGCATCTTCCTTAGCATCTACCACGCCGCCAGCCAAAGCTGCCACCTTGCCCTTGATGGCCATTGCTGGGCGAGGATGACAATAGCGGTAGCGGTAAACTGGCTGTCCGCCGGTCAACTTGTGCATGTTGCCCCACTTCCAGGTAGAATAATCCAGGAAGATATCCGAAGCCAGATTCACACCCGGCTGCTCCAACACATCCTTGTCGCTGTTGATTCCGTAAAGACGGAAGAGTTCATCGATGTTCTCTGACCCAAAGGTGGCCTTAGCGCCAGCCTTCAGATTTTCAACGGTAGGCTGTTTGCCCATCAATACCGCCCATGGAGTCATCTCCTGGTTGTTGCCGCCAATGAGCAGAGGCACCTTGGTCTGCTCGCCCTTGGCGAAGACATCTACAGGCTGTTCTTTCATAAAATATCCGTCGATGTTATAGACAGGAACGGCTCTTACACCCGCCAGCTTCATCAGTTCCTCGGCAGGCAGGGCACGAAGTTCGTTGAGGTTCTTCAATCCTACGTTCTTTTTCACCTTCTTGCCCGTATTCTTGCCCATCTTCTCGGCTATTTTCTGGGCAAGCTTCACGCCCAGTTCTTCGGCTTCCTTCTGGGTGGCAATCTTCTTGAATCCCATTACCGAACCGCTGGAACCCATAGCCTGGGCAAAGAGTCCCTGGCAGAGAGGGGAAGCCATCAGGGCGCTAACCGACATGGAACCAGCCGATTCGCCTACGATGGTAATGCGGTTAGGGTCGCCGCCGAAAGCCTCGATGTTATCCTTCACCCATTGTATGGCAGCCACCTGGTCCATGAATCCATAGTTGCCGGAACCCTTATAGGATGTTTCCTTGGAGAGTTGAGGATGAGCGAAGAAGCCGAAGATGCCCTCACGATAGTTGGCCGTGATGGAGATAATGCCCTTGCGCGCCATCGCATCGCCCGCATATCTAGGTTCGCTTCCGCTGCCAGCCATCAGTCCTCCGCCGTTGAAATAAATCAACACAGGCAGATGCTCCTTCATGGTCTTTGCGGGAGTCCATATATTAAGGTATAGGCAATCTTCGCTGTTTGCCTTCGTACCGAAGTTCATGTCGCTGAAGATAGGTTCCTGCATCGGGTTCGGTCCGAACTCCTTGGCCTCGCGAACGCCCTGCCATTTCTGTGCAGGTTGCGGAGCCTTCCAGCGGAGGTTTCCCACAGGAGGGGCAGCGAACGGAACGCCTTTGAAAACCGTGATGCCTGAGAGGTCTTTTCCTTCGAGAACACCTCCGGCAGTCTTCACCTGAGTTTGCGCCATCATTCCCATACCAGGGAGCAGAAAGGCGATGGATAAGAGTAGTTTCTTCATACTTGTAATCTGTTATTTGATAAGATAATGCAAAAGTAACTAAAATATTTCTATCTTAGCTTGTTTTGCTCAATCTTTTTTTATATTTTTGCACTAAATAAACAAAATAACATATAATTGAATCTTTAAAAACCCTAATGATTATGATGAAAGGTTATGAACAGAAGAAGTATCCGGTAGCCACCAAGCGCTACGTGCAGTGGTTGGAACTGGAATCTGATGAGGAGGCTATCCGTGAATATCGCCGCCTGCATTCAGAAGGTGTGCAATGGAAGGAGATTCGTGACGGAATCCGACAGGTGGGTATCCTGGAGATGGAGATTTACATCTTCGGCAACCGACTGGTGATGGTTGTGG
>ONZR01000126.1_pt1 | contig 41616 bp, 28 predicted proteins | sample 1671691 | NCBI WGS metagenome assembly ONZR01 (sample SAMN06348182, study PRJEB24527) | human gut metagenome | biome: human gut; feature: ankylosing spondylitis patient; material: feces | host: Homo sapiens | place: China | collected 2015-10 | reverse complement strand
TGGTGGTCAAAGTCATTGATCTGACAGGCATCTGAAACTCCGCTATCGCCACACGGCTCGGAGTCAGCGTGGTCAAAGTCATTGATCTGACAGGCATCTGAAACAAACTATTGTACACCACCATTCTGGCGGACGTGGTCAAAGTCATTGATCTGACAGGCATCTGAAACTTGATGTCGCGCCGAACTCCGCCACGTACGGTGGTCAAAGTCATTGATCTGACAGGCATCTGAAACGGAACGGCGACGCTCTTTTAATATTTTCAAGTGGTCAAAGTCATTGATCTGACAGGCATCTGAAACAATCATTGAGATATTGCCGGTTCATCGGGTGTGGTCAAAGTCATTGATCTGACAGGCATCTGAAACCACCGCGCGTCACCGACCCGCAAACCGGTAGTGGTCAAAGTCATTGATCTGACAGGCATCTGAAACTAAGGCGCTACGTACAGTTTGGCGACATCGGTGGTCAAAGTCATTGATCTGACAGGCATCTGAAACGCCAGTGGGCCGTGTACGCGACCCGCGACCGTGGTCAAAGTCATTGATCTGACAGGCATCTGAAACACGACGACACACAATATTCCCGGTGCTGCGGTGGTCAAAGTCATTGATCTGACAGGCATCTGAAACTAACGTCATCTGCTTACCACTCTGTAACGTGTGGTCAAAGTCATTGATCTGACAGGCATCTGAAACGCGCGTAGCCGTCATATTCCGGTATCTTGCGTGGTCAAAGTCATTGATCTGACAGGCATCTGAAACACGACGACACACAATATTCCCGGTGCTGCGGTGGTCAAAGTCATTGATCTGACAGGCATCTGAAACAGTCTTGCGCGATCAGAAGATATCCGATGAGTGGTCAAAGTCATTGATCTGACAGGCATCTGAAACAGTACGTCCAATGGCGATTCTCCGGCACGTGTGGTCAAAGTCATTGATCTGACAGGCATCTGAAACTTACACTACGCACCATGCGACGTATCGTCAGTGGTCAAAGTCATTGATCTGACAGGCATCTGAAACTGCATGGTGGAGGACATGCCGTACATGCCGGTGGTCAAAGTCATTGATCTGACAGGCATCTGAAACGCGGTGTTGTGTGCTTGTGCGGTGTTGGTGGTGGTCAAAGTCATTGATCTGACAGGCATCTGAAACTGCCCACCACACCATTCAACCAACTGCCACTGTGGTCAAAGTCATTGATCTGACAGGCATCTGAAACATAACGACGCGCAATACGCACGATGTTGCAGTGGTCAAAGTCATTGATCTGACAGGCATCTGAAACACATACGTGCTTTTCTTTTTCTGCTGCTGCGTGGTCAAAGTCATTGATCTGACAGGCATCTGAAACTTGGCTTCCATTGCTTGGCTGATATATTTGGTGGTCAAAGTCATTGATCTGACAGGCGTCTGAAACACGATGTATCTCGCAGATCGTTAAAGATATGTGGTCAAAGTCATTGATCTGACAGGCATCTGAAACATGTTCGCGTACCTCTACGACGTACGCACCAGTGGTCAAAGTCATTGATCTGACAGGCATCTGAAACTCGAAGATCAGTCGGTCGCACAAGCGGCGTGTGGTCAAAGTCATTGATCTGACAGGCATCTGAAACCCCGAACAACTGGACTGTGTTCGCGCTACGGTGGTCAAAGTCATTGATCTGACAGGCATCTGAAACGTCAAGTCGTCATCCATTTGCGTTTGGGTAGTGGTCAAAGTCATTGATCTGACAGGCATCTGAAACCCGGAATACCAAGGCTCGGCACCTGAATAAGTGGTCAAAGTCATTGATCTGACAGGCATCTGAAACATTGGCGGGCTGATGATGTGTGGCTCACCAGTGGTCAAAGTCATTGATCTGACAGGCATCTGAAACGCGTTATCCATGTACGCGCGGTGCAGGTTGGTGGTCAAAGTCATTGATCTGACAGGCATCTGAAACCGATAGCCTTAAGGATTCCTGAACAGTTCATGAGAACTGAACGTAATCCTCATCGACATAGTGGCTCATCCCCTCTGTCAGCATGACTTTCTTGCTGCAGCATTCCAGGTCAAGAAGCTGCAACTGGTACCGCAATAAAGTACGGTGCAGATAAAGTAATTGGTCGTTATCACAGTATTGAGTTGTATGAAGCGTCACCAGCATCCTGCTCTCGGCAAGAGCACCGGCAGTATCTACTGCCGTCGAAATTTTATCATACAAGGATCCCAAAGAACTCGTGTCAATCCGAGGTTTGGCCATTGCAATTGCTGCTTTCAAATCCAAATCGCAGGGAATAGTCAGAGGTAGATTTTGACCCCATATCTCATCTTGAATAATTGTTTTTAACTCAGCCTGCAAAGACAATAATCTACTGATTTGCTCCGGCGTAAATCCTTCGATTATTTTCTTGACAGCAAGCTTCTGGAACAAAGCATTATAATCCACTTCATCCGCGCAATCACCAATATAAATTATACTTTTGGAAGCCAAAACAGTTTTTTCTCCCACGCCAAGTACAACAGAATCGGCATCTTCCTGAAGTCCCGCAGATAACTCATAAAAAATTTTTGGAGATGCGCATCCTATAACATTCAGCCCCATCTCAAGTTGCACAGGATCAAGAGGGTACGCAACAAGGCTATCTATCATATAATCACAGTCCTATCATCACTATTCTGTGCATCATCAATCATCGACCCAGCTAAAAACCGAATAGACGAGTACTGTTTTTCCGTAATAATCAACGACTGAACCAAACCTTCAGCAGGCGCAAAACTAGCTACTCTATTCTCCAAAAAATGCGCAGACTCACGCGTGGTCGCCACTCTCACATAAACCGACTCCTGAATCATAAGGAATCCCTCACGAATCAGATTTTTCCTAAATTCCGCATATATTTTTCTCTCATTAGCGGTTTTCATAGGAAGGTCAAAAAAAACTATCACTCGCATAACTCTGTACCGCATCGCACAAACCCCAATTCCGGCAAGCATTCTTCACCAGAAAGATACCGAAGAGCATCTCTCACAAACACACTGATAAGTTGAGTAATCGTAGTACCAAGCTCGGGCACATCGCTTCGCATAAATCTCATCAATTCAACTTTGACTTTGGAATCAAGGTGTTCAGCACCCAATTGAAAGACTCTTTCATCCATAAAAGGACGGAACGGCTCCATCAAATCACAAGCCAAATTAAACGGATTCTTCTCGTTATCATGATGAATTCCAAATTCCGTCAGATAGCCAATTTCCGTTATTTTCCTAGCCACTTCAGAAAGAATAATCGCATACCCATAATCCAAAATCCCGTTTATTCCATTCTCCTCATCGGAACGAACAAACTCATATGTGAATAACCGAGGGAAATACATGTGAGCCGCAACCGCTTCACGATTATCCGAATCTCCAGGCTTCACATCCACAACAAGTGACTTCATTTTCTCAAGGTCAAGACTGTCACAATTCTTCTCCAGCACAGACACTTGATGCGCAATTTTCTCACGAATAATATGCTGCCACAACAGATCTTTACGCGCTTCATCCCAACGTATTTGCTGAATTATGTATGCCCGTCGACTTGATTCAGTCTCATAAGGGCTCGTCTCCCCTATTGGAAGATGCTTGTCGTCGCAGAATACGATTTTCACATCGCGTTTCAACAAATCTGCTATCGCACATGTCGTGATTACCGCCCGTGTCGTTTCAATCATCAACATACCGATATCGTCCATGGGCAATTGGCACACATCATCGTCCGTCTGAATAACTAGCAATCTCATTTTTGTGGAAATCTTGCAATGCCGAGTTACCACTACATTCCGCCATGCCATATACACCTCATCGTGCTATACTTACAGAGGATTGTTTGGTCGCAATCCATGATCAAGGTCATTGACCTGACAGGCATAAATTGAAATAAAGCAAGGTTTCGACCAAGCTTCAGAAGGTTTTATACCTGGCCTTATGGCTGTGAGGCTCCCGATAATGTCGGGAGCCTCTTTTCATTTGTCCGATACTTACTATTTACTTCTTTTTTTGCCTTTCTTTTCAACTCCCCTACCGTTACTCTCTTTTCAAAAAGTCCTGACGGCGACTGGAAGATGAACTCATCTTCGTCGGAAAATGTATAGCCAGATTTGTTATTCATTCGACGCCAGCTACCTGTCATTCCCACAATTGACAGATTTGCCGTTTTCGCATCCGCATGTAATGCGCTGACTATACCCGTGATGACATTCTTCTTCTCATCTTCTGGAAGCTTGTCGAAAGCAACATGCAAGTCAGCGAGCTCCTCCTCGGTGAATCTATGCCACGGATAGAGACACTGTACAGAGCCCAGAATCGAATCGAGAAGCTTCTTCAGATCATCTTTCTCCAAAGAACCTTTCCCTTGAGACAGATCATCAAAATAACAGTACTCTTCATACGGCAACCAAAGCTGCTGAGCATTATTCAATTCGCCAGCCGACTTAATCACCATCAGTCCACCGCCATAACGGATCAACTGCATCTTCGGCACATGACGTAACAGAATGTTCGCTTTCGCATATTCACTCTTCTTCTTCGCCAACACTTTTCGCAGCTCATCATCAGACGGCCTATCCCCTAGCAGCGAATACTCCTGCATCGTTACATTGACCAAGCGGGTCTTCCCCTTTGATTCAATCAGAACCGCGTAGGCAGGCTTCGCACTGGAGAAACCTCCATAAAGGGAAGTGTCTTGCTTGGCACCATCGAAAGGAATACCCTTAATTCCTTTCGGATCAGTCGCAGCATATCTTGTCTCATCGTACAGCGCCCCGAAATCGTCTCCGACTTTCTGGGTAACGAGCATCTTACGATAATTCATCACCTTACGCAGATAATCTTTGTCTTCCTCAGACCAAACAACTTCTCCAGTACGCGGATTAACTCGCTTTTGTTCATCTTGAGAACGCATCGAGCCAACAATAAAACCAAACGCACGGCCTTGTTTTCTGTCTTCTGCGCTCAGTTTCTCACGATATCCACGCAGGTAATCACGCAAATACTGGTTATAAGAATTCTGTGCACCGTCAGAAACCTCACCATCCGCAAAGAAACCACGATTGGCCGCAAACTGTCCAGCGATGCCGACGCACAGCGCATCTTGCGCGTGATGGTAATCGTTGATGTCACGATTCTTATGCGAGAATCCCAAATATCTGTGCATTTCTTTAGTCAATTCCGCATTGAGACCAATGACCGCCGCGCTATTGCCATACCGTTGGCGCATCAACGTTGCGACATTCTTCATAATCTGCCTTGTTTCAACCAGCGAACGCTGAACAAAACGTTCTTTCTCACGCTCCGAGAATTCGTTTTGACGAGTCAATCGCTCGAACTTAACGCGGCTGATTAATCCATTGTCTAAAAGTATCTGCCAGAAATTACGCATTCGGTCTGCGATCTGAGGCATATACGTGAACGAATCCGTCTTGCGAGCGTTCTCAGCACGCGCCACGAGCACTCGATTGTCGATCGAATCGTTCTGCGTCACCGCCTGGGGAATAATATGGTCAATGTCATACGCCGATGAAAGCCTATCGAGATCTAATTCCTCGCCCGTGTACATGTCTTTTCCAAGCTGCGTGTAGTACAGGAACAGACGATCATCCTGAAGATCCTTATCACTGCACGCATTAAGCTCGTCCGCGATTCCCTTGAATTCCTTCCCCAGATTCGCATTCCTGTACAAATCCTGTAGACGGCTCTTTCGAGATATCGTCCGGCCACTTGGCTGAATATCATCCGCCAACTCCAAGAAAATTCTTGACGGCCGTTTGCCAACTGCCTTAGAAATATCATCAATCAAACGAATCGACTGAATAATTCCTCGTTTTACCTTTGGTGAGACCCTCAAATCATCAACGACTTCCATAAGAGAACTACCGTTTTCTGCACCAAGGTTTTCTTGCTCAATCCAATCAGAAAAACCTAATTGCTTGTCGGTAATGATCTCCATTAAATTACGGTCTTCAGCACGCATAATTTCAATAATGCTGTGTTTACGCGGCGCGAAATCATCACTAATCTTGCACTCACCAGCTTTTGTTGTCAGCAATTTGCGAGACAAACGCCCCCAACCAGTGTAATGAGTGTTTACGAGCAAAGCGCAGTCCGCTTCCGAAATGCCTTCAAGCTGCCGCAACTGATGCAAGAGCGTTTCTTTATCTTCAAATACAGTCTGCAGCTCAACGATCTTTTCCATCAAATCGCGATGCTCATTCACGTATTTCTCGCCGAATATTCTACACATCTTGCCATACGTTGACAATGAACTCGTAAATTTCGATTCATCCGACAAGCCAGACAACTCGTATGTACGTCCATATTCTTTGCGCAAAAGATTTTCCGCAGTCCTCTTTGTAACAGTCTGCCCTTTCATGAAAAGACGCTGACACAGAAGAGTTTTTTCTTCACGGCCAAGACGCATTCTGCGCTTATCATTCCAATGATTTCCAGTGCGCACAGACAAGCGAACATTGTTGAGCTCATTCAGAACCTCATACTCCTGATACAACAGGGAGTTCTTCGGCAGCGTCGGCTCACCCAATAAGTAGCTATCAGTACCCACCAATCGTTCAATGAACTTTCGACCAGAGGCGTCCTTGTCGACCATCTCATCGAAATTCCACGGCGTGATTTCACCCTTCTTCTTTCTTACCATCCAATGGTTTTCACTATTATCAGATTTCTGAAGATCTTCAGGCACAACCAAAGGACCAACAAAATAGGGCACACGGAAAGCCAATAACCCTTCAATTTTATTAATCTGCTTTCCGTCTTTTTCAAAAGCATCAAGCAAGAAAGGATAATACTTTCCCTGTTTCTTGATAATTTGTTTCAGCTCATTTTGGTGCAGCTGATGCGGAATAACTCCATTATCTGAATCTCGTTGAATCGGAAAAAGTTTATCTTCTTCAATATCATGAATCAGTCTGTTTTTATCCGTTTCCGAAAGATCAGACGTTTCAATCATCTTTTTGAAAAAGACATTGGCTTTCTTTCGCATATTCTCATACGCGCTTTCGCCACGTACACTTTTACGTTGGCCACTATCTATTTTCCAGCCAACTAGAATGCCATAGTTCTCGTTTATGTCTTTCTCATTCTCTTTCGTACGCAATTGCAATTTAATTAGATTCCAATTGGCGCGATGAGCATCATAACTTGCGCATTTTGAATCGGAAACACTCGTAGACCTTCCTAACAACTGTTTCAGAGCGATTGCGTTGTACTGCCCCTGCATGCGATCCAAGAATTCGCGTTCCTCATCATCAAGAAGTCCCGAATCTACAATCTGAACACACTTCTCTTCATAGTCAGACTTATTGAAATAAATACCAAGTATCTTCTTATTTTCAGAAGAAAACTCTTTGCTGACGAATATTTTCGCGAGATCAAGTTTATTACCTTCAAGTCCAGCAAAAATAGCCTTGACAATAGCTCTTTGTTCACGAGACAAATCGTTTACAGCACTAAGCGCTTCAAGCGCATTATCGACTCGCATGGAGCGCGAGCCGCGCGTTGCGCACAAAGCATCAGCTAACTGGCCATTGGCAGGCGCAACCAACTTGTTCTCATCATCTTGCTCAATATCGCTGTTTTGCTCACCTTCCGACATTTCATAACGGGTGATTCTTCCAAGAAGTTTCAGCAGCTCATCTTCTTTGAACGCATTCGACGATTCCAGGGTTCCCTCAACCAGAAAATTACCGCGATATTTCACCATATGATGAATGGCAAGATAGATTTCTCTAATATCATGCTGAGAGTCATCTTCCATTAATGCTTTGCGCAGGTGATAAATAGTTGGGTATTTCTCATAAAAACGTTTGTCCTGTTCGTTTGAATCAAACAGAACACTACCGTACCAACAATCCGCATTGTTTTCATCATCAGGATGGACCCAAGAATACTTCCTACGAGCCAAAAATGAAGGATCAATTTCAGACAACGCCTGGTCAAACAAAGCATCAAGAAGACGGAGGCGCCAACGCCTGCGCGAGTACCTTCTGCGTGTGGTACGTGCCATTCGGCGAGATTCAGCCGTATCAGCCGGATCGAAAAGTCGCACGCCAATGAGTTCATGCCCCTTTGCACGTACAAGCCGATAATTCGGGGTGAAGGCCGACCAGCCAACGGATGCGTTTCCGATATCCAACGAAATTGCATAATCATCGACATAATTCTTGCGGCTCATAAGACCTCCATCGGTATCAGAAATGCTTAGGTACAGCCTATACCACCATTCCCCTCAAGCTATGCGCAACACACTCTATTACAGACCACTCCAGCGTCTGGATTCTCCCACCGACCGGAAAAATCCTCTCGTTCAAAGCCTTCTCAGCGGGCAAATCCTTCCAGTCACTGGAACATTCTTCCCGCAAACATGCCTCCAAAAGTCCCGATTCTTCCAGCCATTGGAGGAATCGTCCCGATCAAAACCCGCTCAGCGACCCAAAACATCCAGTCAATGGAGGAATCACCCTGCTTACAGACCCCTTTGCGTCCTGATTCTTACAGCGACTGGAGGAATCAGGACGCAAAAGGCTATTGATTTGACGGTTCGGATGGACTTTCATGGCACCCGTATGCGTTCGTGTGGCGTTCATCGGAGGGGGTCAGGGGGAACCTTCACGCTGGGCCGACCACCGGTATTCGCTGCGATGCGCTTGCGATACGGAGGCTGGGATTGTTGCGAACCAAAACGAAAAAACTGCGCGGAGAACATGAAGGGATTCGAATCGGCCCACTGACGGGACGCGTGGGGCGGGGTCGGGCTTCGATGGCGGACACGCGGCGGGCGAAGGCTCGAAGGCGTTTTCGGAATCGTCGGTTCCGATATGTGACACGCGCGGCAGGTCGGGGCCGAAGGTGTCGACACGGAGGGAACCTGGAGGGAACCGACAATCGGAAGGAACCAAAGCAAAACCCCGGAAACCGAATGTTTTCAACGGTTTCCGGGGTTCCAATCCGGGCGGAGGATACGAGATTCGAACTCGTGAGGCTGTTACACCAACACGCTTTCCAAGCGTGCGCCATAGACCACTAGGCGAATCCTCCATTGCGCTGTTTGCCGCGGCCTTTTGGCCTCAACAGACAACTCAAACAGAATACCACAGACTCGCGGACAAGCAAAACCGTCGCGTGTTGTGCGTGTGTCGCGCTTGGCGGCTCGCGCGTCCGGGATCCCTCCGGCGCTCCGATGCCCGAATTCAGTAGTTGTTCGAGCCGGCACCCTCGAAGCGCACGTTGAAGCCGCGCTCGTAGTGCAGGAACATGTCGGCGCCGTAGCGGTCCGCGTCGCGGTGGGTGAACAGCATGCGGATGGCAAATGCGGTCTGCGCGTCGTGCGGCATGGCGCGGAACGCCTTGTGGGCGTTCCATCCCGTCTCGGTGATCGCCTGGTCGGGCACGTAGGCGTAACCGTAGCCGTCCTCGTTCACGTATCCCATGAACGGCAGATCCCAGGCATTGTGCTCGGTTAGTTCCTTCTTGTAGTCTTCGACCTCGGCGAGGTCCTTGTCGCTGATGCCGTACTTCTTCGCGACGATGTTCGCTTCGGCGGTCTTTGCGGTCGGGTCCTTGGAGAACATGTCGGTGTCCACGATGATGAGATTGTCTTCTGCCATGATGAGTTCCTTTCGCGCATCACCTTATGTGATATTGAACATTCGATATAACATATTCGCTATCACGATATGTGCTGTATCTCGATGTAACGGTTCCTTACCATAGCACTGTCATCTGTTGCATGGATATTGTAAAATGCTGGATTTTCAAGTATTTATCCGATTGTTCACGTAATTGTTCGCTTGTGCTGAGATATGGGAGAATCTGATAAATTCAGCGCAAAAACGAACATGAATGATGTTCTATTTATGTTGAAGAGATGGTTCGTGGAGGGGATGAGACCCATGGCTCGACCGACTCATGCCGGCGAGGGATGAATACGCCGGCTTGCGCCGCCGATGGAAAATTATTCTGCCGTGAGGCGCGTGGAGTCACGTAGGGCGCTGGCGCGCTGGAAACGCGACCGGCAACCTGGACGAGGAATCGTTCATCACCACAGACCTCGGCGACGAGACGTCAAAAGCCGAGGCCGTGGAATACGGCAAGCAACTGCGCGAGCAGTTCTACCAGTCCATCTTCAGCGACAACGGCCTTGATCTGAACATGGCCCGCTACAACGTCGGCGGCGGTAGCGCGTCCGACGCGGCCTACGGATATCCGTTCATGCGCCAGGGCGCGGCTGTGCCCGGCACCTGGAAGGACGACCCGACCGGCTTCGGCACGTACGGCGACGACATCACCACCAAGCAGGCTGACAAGGACAAGCTGGCCGCGGCGTTCGACCCGAAGGCCGGTGCGGCCGCTTCCGATGAGGAGGACGGCGATCTGACCGACAAGATCCTGGTCGAAGGTTCGGTGAACACCGAGAAGGCCGGTGAATACACGCTGACGTATTCGGTGACCGACTCCGAAGGTGCGTCGTACACGGTCAAGCGTGTCGTGACCGTCAGGGAGAAGTCCGAGCCGATCGAACCGAGCAAGCCGATCGAACCGAGCAAGCCGATCGAACCGACCGAACTGACGAAGCCGACTGAGCCGACGAAACCCGGCGACACGGTGAAGCCGAACAAGCCGGATGCCGGCAACAAGCAGCCCGGCCTGTCGAAGACCGGCGCCTCTGTGAGCGGCGTGTTCGGCGCGTTCGCGGCACTGCTCGCGGTCGGTGTCGGCGCGGCGCTTGCCGCCCGCCGTCGGCGCGAGCCCCGGCGCTGAATCAGCGGATCGGCATATGATGCCGGTCGGTCACCTATTCGGTGGCCGGCCGACTTTTTGTTGACTGCCGGGGCCTCACGCGGGAGGTGAAGTCCACCCATCCCGCCAAAGTCCCATCTGAGTGTCTTCGGATGGGACTTTCGCCGGAACAAGTCGAAAGGAACCGGGGCCGGGACTCATGGGCTGGCGCATTGCCAGTCGGCCCTGTGTTCGTGTCGCGTGGGATGATGGTGGCATGGTGACATCGAACGTTGTGGAGTTTGCGGGGAAAGCGCGCATGCCGCGCCTCGGCATGGGAACGATGGCGCTCTCTATCGAGGGACGCCCGGACCGGGCGACGGCCATCGGCACGATCCATGCCGCGCTTGACGCCGGAGTGCGTTATCTCGACACCGCATGGTCGTATTATCTGCCAAGCGAACCGGGGCCTGACGGTACAGGCGTGCCGCGTGATTTCGGGTACGGCGAGATGCTGGTTCATGCGGCGCTCGCCAGCTGGAGCGGTCCGCGCGATGAGGTTCTGGTCGCCACGAAGACTGGTTATCGCCGAACGCTGGAAGTGACGAACCGCGACGCGGAAGATCCTCAGCAATCCCCGGGCGACGGCGCGAGCGCATCCGCATCCGAGCGACAGCACCTGCAGGCGGCCGGCAGCCGGTACGGGTGGATGGCCGACTCGCGCCCGGAGACGATGATTCGTGACGCGAAGGAGTCCGCTCTCCGCCTCGGCGTCGACGCGCTCGATCTGTTGTATTCGCATGGCCCTGACCCCGCGGTTCCGTATGAGGATACGGTCGGCGCGCTGAAAACCTTGCTGGATGAGGGCGTGATTCGGTTCGCCGGCATCTCGCGCGTGGACAATGCGCAGATTGACACAGCCCGTGGGATTCTCGGCGACCGTCTGATTGCGGTGCAGAACCAGTTCTCGCCATCGCATCCCGACCCCGAGCATACGATGGGTCACTGTGCCGATCTCGGTCTTGATTTTGTGTGCTGGTCGCCGCTCGGCGGGTTCCTAGACGCATTCGACAGTCATGCGTATGATCCGTTCCGCACGGCCGCAGCGGCCCGCGGCGTCTCGTACCAGCGTGTGGTGCTCGCGTGGGAGCTGACCAGATATGACCGTCTGTTCACCATTCCCAGTGCCCGCAACCCGCATGAGGTCCGGGACTCGTTCGCCGCAGTCAATCTCACGCTCGCCCCTGAGGAGCTGTCTTTACTGCCGTGAATCAACGCTATGAGTCACCGTCATAAATACGGAACAGGCTCGTCGTCAAACGAGCCTGAGATACATGCTGGTGGTTCCGGGAATCGGTTGAAAACCGAAATGCGCATAGAACGCGCGTGCTTTATCGTCGTAAGGTTCCACAATGAGCGCACGTGACCCTAGTGCGCCGCTGGCGGATCGTGCTCGCAGTACCGAATATGCACTCAGCGTGTAGAATCCCGCCGGTTCACCTGACGCAGTGAATGACACGTACGCGACGGCCGTCCCATGCTGGGCCGATGACGGTGCGTGTTGTGCGGCCCACTTGTCGATGAACGGTACTCCACAAGAGAACTTTCCCCATTCTCTCTTCCGGGCCGAGCTTGCGCGGACGTTGGGAATGATGGATCATGCCCACTGCGGATCCCTTTCCATGAGTTTTTCGGCTGCTGGCGGAACCGGCTGATCCAATGCCTGTATGAAATCTTGGAATGCCTGTGATTCCAGATGCAGGACGGTTGCTTCTTCTATATCCTTACGGGCTGATTCCAGGAGATGGCGAGCGGTCCATTGCGTGAGCGTGCTGCCGGTCAGCTCGGCGGCACGCTCGATGAGCTGCCGTTGCGCATCCGTCAGTCGAATGTCAAGCCGGGACGTTTTCTGTTTCGATACCGTTTGCTTCGTTAGTGTCGCCATAGAATGGTTGTACGGAAAAAATGCGTACAGATCAAGTTTAGTAGCGGGGGAGTAAAGCGCGGACATATAATCACATACTGTAAATTGTTTACGGTGTGAGATAATATTACAGATGTTTGCACGATGTATATGCCGCTGGAATGTATTGGCGGTACTCCGCGGAGCGCGGTAGTGCGGCAATGGTCGAATCGGAAGGCGGTGCGAAATGGGTTTGAGCGGGAGGCGCTCAGCGAACTGTACGCCAGCGTGTGGGGCAACCGTTCCAAGATGCAGAAGGAGTTCGCGCGCGGCGCGCATGGCGAGCCATTCATTCTGCACGAGCTCGCACTGCGCGGCACCATGACGCCGTCGCAGCTTGCCAGTTCGCTGAAGGCCAGCTCCGGCCGCATCTCCACAGTGCTTGCCGCTCTGGAGAAAAAAGGGTTGATCACCCGAGACATCGACCCGGACGACCGCCGCATCATCCGCGTGAACCTTACGGATGCCGGGCGAGAGCGGTCCAAGTGCGACTTGGAGGAGATGCGTTCGGCAATCTGTTGGATCTTCTCGCAGATGGGGGAGCGGCGCACGCGCGAGTTCGTTGATCTGCTGTCGGAGTTCTCGACATACATGGCCATCTGCCATCCCGGCGCTCCGCGCCCGACCCCCGATGAGGTGCGGGCCGCGTTCGCCGAGCGTGACAGGCGTGTCGCCGATCATATGCGGACCGAGCGCGCGAAGGCCGGCGAGGAGTAGCTTCTTCCGCCGGCTGCGGATGACGTGGGGGACGGCGTGCGTGCCGTGTCTCTCGTGCGCAGCCAGCGCAAAGCGCGCCATTCACAGCGAATACACAGAATAATGCGTAATATCTTACACTGTAAGTAATCTAACAACAGAAACTAATTCGGGCATCGGATATCGATGCCGCGGCAAATAACGTAACCAATCACCAACAAAACACAAGGGGAAAGCCAATGCTTCGCATCCTGAAATACCTCTCCAAAGCGGAGATCGGTCAGATGCTCATCGCCCTGGTGACCATCGTCGGGCAGGTCTTCTTCGACCTCAAACTGCCCGATTACATGTCAGACATCACCACGCTCGTCGAGACGCCGGGCAGCGCGATGAGCGACATCTGGATCGCCGGCGGCAAGATGCTGCTCATCTCCCTCGGCTCCGTCGCCTGTGCCATCGTCACCGGCTACATCTCCGCACGCGTCGGCTCGTCATTCACCCAGCGCCTGCGCTCGCTCGAATTCCGCAAGGTCGAATCCTATGGCCCCGCCGAAATGAGCAAATTCTCCACCGCGAGCCTCATCACCCGCTCCACCAACGACATCACGCAGATCCAGATGTTCATCACCATCGGCCTGCAGCTCATCGTCAAGTCGCCGATCATGGCCGTATGGGCCATATGCAAGATCGCCGGCGAAGGTTTCGAATGGACTCTCGCCACCGGCATCGCCGTCGTCATCCTGCTCGTCGCCGTCGTCATCATGATGGCCATGGTCATGCCCAAGTTCAAGGCCATGCAGAAGCTCACCGACAACATCAACCTCGTGGCCCGCGAAAACCTCACCGGCCTGCGCGTCGTGCGCGCCTACAACGCCGAGGACTACCAGGAGGCCAAGTTCACCAAGGCCAACAAGGACCTCACCGACACGCAGCTGTTCACCAACCGCGTCATGGCGTTCATGATGCCGCTGATGAACACCGTCCTGAACGGCCTGATGCTCGCCGTCTACTGGATCGGCGCCTATCTGATCGACGCCGCCGGCCTGACGGACAAGCTCAACGTGTTCTCCAACATGGTCGTCTTCTCCAACTACTCCGTGCAGGTCATCATGAGCTTCCTGCTGATGAGCATGGTATTCGTGCTCTGGCCGCGCGCCGACGTGTCCGCGCAGCGCGTGCTCGAAGTGCTCGACACCGATCCGATCGTCAAAACCGGCACCAAGACCGCCGCCGACGTGGCGCGTCTGGGCGGTGGGAAAACCGGCACCGTCGAGTTCCGCAACGTGAGCTTCACCTACCCCGGCTCACGCGAGGCGACGCTCGAAGGCATCGACTTCACCGCCGAAAAGGGCCAGACCGTCGCGTTCATCGGCTCCACCGGCTCCGGCAAGTCCAGCCTCATCAACCTCGTGCCGCGCTTCTACGACGTGTCGGCCGGGCAGGTGCTCGTCGACGGTGTGGACGTGCGCGAATACGATCTGAAAGCCCTTCGCGACAAGATCGGATACGTGCCGCAGCAGTCCGTGCTGTTCAAGGGCACGGTCGCATCCAACGTGAGCTACGGCGACGACGTGAACGGGGCAAGCTCCGCGGACGTCGAAATGGCCGACACCTCCACTCCGGCCGGCCGCAAACGCGAAGCCGAACTCATAGCCGCGGGCAAGAGAGCGGAAGGCGCCGCAATGCCGGCTGAACAGATGAACCGGGTCAAGGCGGCGGCCGGCGTCGCTCAGGCCACCGAGTTCGTCGAGCGTATGGACGGCACATACACCGCCCCGATCGCACAAGGCGGGTCCAACATCTCCGGCGGCCAGAAGCAGCGCCTGTCAATCGCGCGCGCCGTCTACCGCCACCCCGAAATCCTGATCTTCGACGACTCGTTCTCCGCGCTCGACTTCAAGACCGACCGCGAAGTTCGCGACGCACTCGCCAAAGAAGCCAAGGGATCCACCAAGCTCATCGTCGCCCAGCGCATCGGCACGATCATGAACGCCGACCGCATCATCGTGCTCGATGACGGCAAGGTCGTCGGCCAAGGCACCCATCAGGAACTGCTCGACACCTGCGATGTCTACCGTCAGATCGCCGAATCCCAGCTCAGTCAGTCGGAACTGACCGCGTGAGATCAATACGGACTTTTAAGGAGTAACAAATGCCAGGACCAAGAGGACCAATGGGCGGCGGCCGCACGGTCGAAAAGCCTGCCAATTTCGGCAACGTGATGGGCAAGCTCGTCCACTACTGCCGCAACTACCTGCCCGTCATCATCATTGCGCTCGTGCCGGGCGCGGCCGGCACGATATGCCAGATCATCGGACCGGACAAGCTCAAGGACATGACCAACGAGATCGTCAAGGGACTGCCGGCCGTCGTGAACGGCAAGCCGGTAATGAACTCGGTCGATTTCAACGCCGTCGGCCGCATCGCCTGGCTGCTCGTCGCACTGTACGTCGGCTACGCGGTGCTCAGCTACGTGCAAAGCTGGATGATGGCGAACGTCACCCAGCGCACCGCCCAGCGCCTGCGCGAATCGATCTCGGTCAAAATCAACAAGCTGCCGCTCAAATACTTCGACAAGGTCAGCTACGGCGACGTACTCTCCCGCATCACCAACGACGTCGACGCCATCGGCCAGACGCTCGGCCAGTCCCTCGGCTCGCTCATCACCTCGGCGACGCTGTTCGTTGGCGCGCTCGTCATGATGTTCTACAACAACGTCATCATGACCCTGTGCGCGATCGGCGCGAGCATACTGGGACTCATCATCATGATGGTCATCATGAAATCCTCGCAGAAATACTTCGCCCGCCAGCAGATGGCGCTCGGCGACGTCAACGGCCACATCGAGGAGATGTACGCCGGCCACCTCATCGTCAAGGCGTACAACGGCGAGGCCGACTCAATCCGCCGCTTCGAGAAGTACAACGCCGACCTGTACGAATCCGGCTGGAAATCGCAGTTCCTGTCAGGCCTGATGATGCCGCTGATGAACTTCGTCGGCAACTTCGGCTACGTGATCGTGTGCGTGGTCGGTGCGGCGCTCGCCATGGACGGGCAGATCGAATTCGGCGTGATCGTCGCGTTCATGATGTACATCCGCCTGTTCACCCAGCCATTGAGCCAGTTCGCGCAGGCGTTCCAGAACCTGCAGCGATGCGCGGCCGCCGCCGAGCGCGTGTTCGGCTTCCTCGAAGAGCCGGAGATGGATGCGGAACCGACCAAGGCCGAACTCGGCGTGGCTGATGCCGCTGCGAGCACGGCACGGACGGACAGCGGCAAGCTGTCGCATCGCGGCACTCGCGCGAATGCCACCGCCGGTATGACGGCTTCGCAGCGTTCGCAGTTGCTCGGCTACGATGCGGCCGGCAACCCCCGGACCGTGCGCGGCGACGTCGAATTCAGTCACGTGCGATTCGGCTATGAGCCCGACAAGCCGATCATCCATGACTTCTCGGCAAGCGTCTCCGCCGGCCAGAAAGTCGCCATCGTCGGTCCGACCGGCGCCGGCAAAACCACCATGGTCAACCTGCTGATGCGCTTCTACGAGATCTCCGGCGGCTCCATCTCCATCGACGGCATCGACACCACTTCCGTGCCGCGCTGGAACGTACACGACCAGTTCTCCATGGTCCTGCAGGATACATGGGTGTTCCGTGGCACCGTGCGCGAAAACATCGCCTACTCCAAGCCCGGCGTCACCGACGAGCAGATCGTCTCCGCATGCAAGGCCGTCGGACTCGACCACTTCGTGCGCTCTCTGCCGCAGGGCTACGACACCGTGCTTGACGACAACACCTCGCTCTCCCAAGGACAGCGCCAGCTGCTCACCATCGCCCGCGCCATGGTGCAGGACGCTCCGATCCTCATCCTTGACGAAGCCACCTCCTCCGTCGACACCCGCACCGAAGAACTCATCCAAAAGGCCATGGATGCGTTGACCGTGGGGCGCACGAGCTTCGTCATCGCGCACCGCCTCTCCACCATCCGCGACGCCGACATGATTCTCGTCATGAACCACGGCGACGTGATCGAGCGCGGTACCCACGAGGAACTGCTCGCGGCGGGAGGGTTTTACGCCGACCTCTACAACAGCCAATTCACACTCACCGATTGATGGAGCGCCCGTTGCGCTCGCTGGATTGATGAGGCTGACAGCCCGGTGAACTTACGCATGGCAGTGCGCCGTGCGTGGGCTCGCCGGGCTGTTTGCTATGTAGGCGAGTGATGGGCGGAGAATTTCCTATATATGGTGCGCGACGGGCTCGGGGACTGTGGTTCGCGTCCCTATGTGCGCACGGTCGTCGTTCCGGCGCGCACATAGCGACGCAAACGGGAGAAGGATTGTTGAGGGCGGATGCGCTGGTGCGGCAGATGGCCGGTGTGCTTCCATAGAACATGATTGTGACGAGAGCAGAGGGGCGTCCGGCGCGTATCACCCTCTCGGTCTGCCACACAATGAGTTTTTCGATGGTTTTTGGGCTGGTGTGGTACGCGGGCATCGGAGGAGTCGTTTCGGGCCGTTGAAAAATGGCGGTTTTGCGGTGCATGTTGTGCCACACCACGTGATGTGAGGGTTCACATTTCATTGTGAGGCAGACTGGCTGGCCACACAATGCGATTTTGATGTGATTTTGCGCTGGTGTGGTACGCGACCGGCTGCGCTGACGACTTGGCCGGCCGATGGCGCGGATGGTGTGCTCCCGCTGTCAGGAGCTGCCGAGCGTAGCGAGGCTGGGGGCGGTCTTGCCGGCGGCCCTGCACCCTGTGATAATAATGCCAAGAATGTTACGTAATTCTGGGAACGGCGGTATCCAGGGACTTTCTGAGAGCTGTGATTCCAATTGAAGACACAAGTCGCCGACGGACTTGATTCTTTTAGTAAACAATGTATATATTAACATGAACCGGCAAAGCTGCTGGCTTCTCTATAGGAGAAAGGACCAAATATGAAACATAGAGCGATGTCATCGCGTCTGATGCCACTGGTGGCGTCCTGCGCGACGGTCGGCATGCTGCTGGCCGGACTACCTGCGTCGGCCGTCGCGGTCGGCACGACGAGAGCGGCAGCGTCCGACGCCTCGTCCTCCACCACAGCAACCATCACTCCCTCCGCCGATACCACGTTGCAGACGTGGACGAGCGAGAAGAATTCCTCAATGGCGTCCAAGCCGTACATCGGCACACTGCAAGGGCCCTCGCAAGGCGTGTTCGGCGAGAAGTTCGAGTCCACGGATGCCGCGGACACCACCGATCTGAAGACCGGCCTGCTGACGTTCGACCTGAGCGCCTACGACCATGCCCCCGATTCCGCAACGTTCGAGATGACGTACCTCGGCTACCGCGGCAACCCGACGGCCACCGACACCGACACCATCAAGGTGACCCCCGTCGACACCACCGTGTGCACCAATAACGCCACAGACTGCGGCGCGAATGTCGCGACCGGCGCGACCAAGCCGAAGTTCAGCATCGACGACTCCTCACTCGTCGCCGAGTCCAAGCCGTTCAAGTACGGTACGACGGTTTACGCGGGCGACGCCATCACCGTGGTTCCCGCCAATACCAAGAAGGTCACCGTAGATGTGACCGAAATCGTGCGCCAGCAGTTCGCCGAAGGCAAGAAGGTCATCACCCTGGCCGTGGGCGAGACCAAGAAGACCGAGGTTCGTTTCGCCAGTTCCGAAGGCACGACGTCCCTGAACGGCGCGACCGCAGACATGGCTCCGAAGCTGACCGTTTCCGTGTCCACCAAGGACGATCTCAAGCCCTCCGCCGACACCACGTTGCAGGCATGGGCCAGCGAGAAGAACGAGAAGAAGAACACTGCGGCCTATGTCGGCGCGCTGCAGCCGGAAGGCGATTACGGCGACTTCGGTGAGAAGTTCAAGTCCACCGACGTCCACGATGTCACAGACGCCAAGATGGGTCTGATGACGTTCGACCTGTCCGATTACACCGCGGCGCCCGAGCACTCCATCCTCACCTTGACGTATCTGGGCTACGCCGGTGCAGACAAGACCGCCACGGCCACCGATAAGGTCAAGGTGGTCGCTGTTGACACGTCGCGGTGCACCGGCACCGCTCCCTGCGACACCAACAATGCCACGTGGGCGAACCGCCCGGACTTCGAGGTGACCGATACCACGAAGACCGCGACGTCCCATGCGTTCGCTTATGGATCTAAGAAGTATTCCGATGGCATGACCGTCGAATCGGGCAACGCCAAGAAGGTTCTGCTCGACGTGTCCGACGTCATCAAGGCAGAGTTCGCCAAGTTCGGCACCGACGCCACCGAGAAGAAGATCACGCTGGCCCTGGGCGAGCTCAACAAGTCCGACATGCGTTTCGGCAGCAAGGAAGTCACATCGCTGACCGGCGCCACCGAGGCCATGCAGCCGACCTTGTCCGTCACCAAGAAGCCGAAGGCATACACGCTGAGCATCGAAGGCCCGACCAAGGTCAAGTACCAGAAGGGCGAGGCGTTCAACAAGGCCGGACTCGTGGTCAAGGCCACCAGCACGGCCGACGGCACGGTCAAGACGCTGACCGAAGGCAACGGTGAGGATAACTACACCATCGACACCAGCGCTTTCGATAGTGCCAGCATCGGCGTATACCCTATTACCGTGAAGTACAACAAGGACCCCGAAATCGCCGCTTCGTTCAACGCCTATGTCATCGCCAGTGTCGAGGACGGTGGAGACGGCGACACCAGCAAAGACGACTGGCTGTGGTACAAGCAGCCCGCGTCGCAGACTGACGCCACCGCCACCGCCGGCGGCAATTACGGCAACCCCGACAACAACCGTTGGCAGCAGACCACCTTGCCGTTCGGCAACGGCAAGATCGGCGGCACCGTCTGGGGCGAGGTCAGCCGTGAACGCGTCACCTTCAACGAGGAGACGCTGTGGACCGGCGGCCCCGGATCCTCGACCCGCTACAACGGCGGCAACAACGAGACCAAGGGTCAGAACGGCGCCACGCTGCGCGCGCTCAACAAGCAGCTCGCGAACGGCGCCGAGACGGTCAATCCCGGCAACCTGACCGGCGGCGAGAACGCGGCCGAGCAGGGCAACTACCTGAACTGGGGCGACATCTACCTCGACTACGGGTTCAACGACACGACCGTCACCGAATACCGCCGCGACCTGAACCTGAGCAAGGGCAAGGCCGACGTCACGTTCAAGCATGACGGCGTCACCTACACACGCGAATACTTCGCGTCGAACCCCGACAATGTCATGGTCGCCCGCCTCACGGCCAGCAAAGCCGGCAAGCTGAACTTCAACGTCAGCATGCCGACCAACACGAACTACTCCAAGACCGGCGAAACCACGACGGTCAAGGGTGACACGCTCACCGTCAAGGGCGCTCTCGGCAACAACGGCCTGCTGTACAACTCGCAGATCAAGGTCGTCCTCGACAACGGTGAGGGCACGCTCTCCGAAGGCGCCGACGGCGCTTCGCTGAAGGTCTCCGACGCGAAGGCGGTCACGCTGTACATCGCCGCCGCGACGGACTACAAGCAGAAGTATCCGTCCTACCGCACCGGCGAAACCGCCGCCGAGGTGAACACCCGCGTCGCCAAGGTCGTGCAGGACGCCGCCAACAAGGGCTACACCGCCGTCAAGAAAGCGCACATCGACGATCATTCCGCCATCTACGACCGCGTGAAGATCGATTTGGGCCAGTCCGGCCACAGCTCCGACGGCGCCGTCGCCACCGACGCGCTGCTCAAGGCGTACCAGAGGGGCTCCGCAACCACCGCGCAGAAGCGCGAGCTGGAGACGCTGGTGTACAAGTACGGCCGCTACCTGACCATCGGCTCCTCCCGTGAGAACAGTCAGCTGCCCAGCAACCTGCAGGGCATCTGGTCGGTCACCGCGGGCGACAACGCCCACGGCAACACGCCTTGGGGCTCCGACTTCCACATGAACGTGAACCTCCAGATGAACTACTGGCCGACCTATTCGGCCAACATGGGAGAGCTCGCCGAGCCGCTCATCGAGTATGTGGAGGGTCTGGTCAAGCCCGGCCGTGTGACCGCCAAGGTCTACGCGGGCGCGGAGACGACGAACCCCGAGACCACGCCGATCGGCGAGGGCGAGGGCTACATGGCCCACACCGAGAACACCGCTTACGGCTGGACTGCACCCGGTCAATCGTTCTCGTGGGGTTGGAGCCCGGCCGCCGTGCCGTGGATCCTGCAGAACGTGTACGAGGCGTACGAGTACTCCGGCGACCCTGCCCTGCTTAATCGCGTGTACGCGCTGCTCAAGGAGGAATCGCACTTCTACGTCAACTACATGCTGCACAAGGCTGGCTCCAGCTCCGGTGACCGCCTGACTACCGGCGTCGCGTACTCGCCCGAACAGGGCCCGCTGGGCACCGACGGCAACACGTACGAGAGCTCGCTCGTGTGGCAGATGCTCAACGACGCCATCGAGGCGGCCAAGGCCAAGGGAGATCCGGACGGTCTGGTCGGCAATACCACCGACTGCTCGGCCGACAACTGGGCCAAGGGCGACAACGGCAACTTCACCGATGCGAACGCCAACCGTTCCTGGAGCTGCGCCAAGAGCCTGCTCAAGCCGATCGAGGTCGGCAACTCCGGCCAGATCAAGGAATGGTACTTCGAAGGTGCGCTCGGCAAGAAGAAGGATGGATCCGCCATCAGCGGCTACCAGGCGGACAACCAGCACCGTCACATGTCCCACCTGCTCGGACTGTTCCCCGGTGATTTGATCACCATCGACAACTCCGAGTACATGGATGCGGCCAAGACCTCGCTGAGGTACCGCTGCTTCAAGGGCAACGTGCTGCAGTCCAACACCGGCTGGGCCATTGGCCAGCGCATCAATTCGTGGGCTCGCACCGGCGACGGCAACACCACGTACAAGCTGGTCGAGCTGCAGCTCAAGAACGCGATGTATGCAAACCTGTTCGATTACCATGCGCCGTTCCAGATTGACGGCAACTTCGGCAACACCTCCGGTGTCGACGAAATGCTGCTGCAGTCCAACTCCACCTTCACCGACACCGACGGCAAGAAGTACGTGAACTACACGAACATCCTGCCCGCCCTGCCCGACGCCTGGGCGGACGGCTCGGTGAGCGGCCTCGTGGCCCGCGGCAACTTCACCGTCGGCACGACCTGGAAGAACGGCAAGGCCACCGAAGTCAAGCTGACCTCCAACAAGGGCAAGCAGGCGGCCGTCAAGATCACCGCCGGCGGCGCCCAGAACTACGAGGTCAAGAACGGTGACACCGCCGTGAACGCCAAGGTCGTGACCAACGCGGACGGCGCCTCGCTGCTCGTGTTCGATACCACCGCAGGCACCACGTACACGATCACGAAGAAGGCGAGCGCCAACGTGCCCGTCACCGGCGTGACCGTGACCGGCGCCAACACCGCCACCGCAGGCGACACCGTCACTCTCACGGCGACCGTCGCCCCGGCCAATGCGACCGACAAGTCCGTCACTTGGTCGACCTCCGACGCCGCCGTAGCTACGGTCAACGCCAACGGCGTGGTGACCACGAAGAAGGCCGGCAAGGTGACCATCACCGCCACGTCGAACGGCGACAAGACGAAGTTCGGTTCCATCGAGATCACCGTCTCCGCCGCGACCGTGCCCGTCACCAGTGTCACCGTTGCCGGCGACGCCGCGATGACCGTCGATGGAGAGCAGACCCTGACGGCGACCGTCGCCCCGGCCAATGCGACCGACAAGACGGTCACGTGGAAGTCCTCCGACGCCACTGTGGCGACGGTTGACGCCAACGGCAAGGTCGTCGCGAAGAAGGCCGGCGAAGTGACGATCACCGCCACGGCCGGTGGCGTGTCCGGCACGCTGAAGATCACGGTGAGCGACAAGGCCCCGACCGTCATCCCGGTCCAGTCCGTGACCGTGACAGGCAAGCAGGAGCTCGTCGAAGGCGCCTCCACGACCCTGACGGCAACCGTCGCCCCGGCTGACGCGACCGACAAGACGGTCACGTGGAAGTCGAGCGACGAGTCCGTCGCCACGGTCGACAAGGACGGCGTCGTGACCGCCAAGAAGGCCGGCACGGTGACCATCACCGCCACGGCCGGTGGCGTGTCCGGCACGCTCCACATCACCGTGACGGCCAAGCCCGTCGAGACCGTCCCCGTCACCAGCGTGGAGGTCACCGTCGAGGCCGGCACCACCGTCTCCGTCGGCAAGACACTCCAGGCTACCGCGACCGTCAAGCCCGGCAACGCCACCAACAAGAAGGTGACGTGGAAGTCGAGCGACGAATCCATCGCGACGGTCGACGCCAACGGCGTCATCACCGCGAAGAAGGCCGGCAAGGTCGTCATCACGGCCACCTCGACCGACGGCACGGACAAGTCCGGCAGCGTCGAGATCACCGTCGCGGATGAGACCAAGCCGACGCCCGACCACAAGTCCGTCAAGGCCGATACCGGCGACGTGACCGCCGGCAAGACCGGTACGGTCACCGAGCCGAAGGACGTGGCGGGCTGGAAGAGCCGCTCCATCATCAAGCAAGGCAAGCTCGGCAAGGCCGAAATCGCCGACGGCACGCTCGTGTATGCGGCCGGCGACAAGACCGGTGACGACAGCTTCGTCGTGCAGTACACGATGGCCGACGGCACGGTCATCGACGTGACCTACAGCATCACGGTCAAGGCCGCCGAAACCGGCAAGAATGACGGCGACGGCAAGGGCGACGGTGTCGCGAAGACCGGCGCCGCTGTCGGCACGCTCGCCGGCCTGGGCCTGATGCTGCTCGCCGTTGGAGTGAGCGTGGTGATGATTCGCCGCAAGCGCTCCGCCTGATCCCCAGTCAGACCGGCCAGTCGTGACCGGTCGGCCTGACTGACTCTCTTTTCTCCACCGTCCCCCGTCGGATAAACCCCGGCGGGGGACGGTGGCTTGTTGCGGCCGGTCTGCCGTCGCGCGCGGTGTGGCCTGCAGCCGGGTGCCGCACGTCACGCTCATGCGCGATACTGGAGACATGAAGATTTCCGCTGACTTCACGGTGATGCCCGACGACTTCGCCAAAGCCGCCGCGCCCGAATACCGCACCGACGGCGTGCCCGTCATCTCCTTCCCGTTCTATATCGACGAGATCGATCCCGCCGCCCGGTACCTGCACTGGGCGTTCACCGACCCCGACTCCATCCCGGTCTGCGGATTCGAATGGATTCACTGGACGGTCGCCAATCTGCCCATCGACGCGCTGATGTACGACTTCAACGATTCCCATGCACTGCAGATTCCGCCGGACTTCTCCCGGCAGCTGCCCTCCATGATTCCCGAGACCGTGCAGGGCCGCACGTCGGCCGCGAGCAAGCTGGTCGGCAGCACGAATCCGCAGGTGACGATGCGCTACAACGGGCCCCAGCCGCCCGACAAGGACCACGACTATTCGCTGCACGTGTGGGGCACCGCGAAGCCGTTGCCGGGTCTGAACCAAGGATTCTGGCTCAACGAGCTGTTCCACGCGCTGCGTGACGTCGACCACGTCACCGATCAGGGTGTGATGTTCATCACCGGAAAAGCCTGAGGGCTGATGCCGTATACTCCCGTACGGAGTCATACACTCATGTGACAGGAGGCGCGCCGCGGATGCGCGCCGCAACGTGCACGCGACAGCGTGTGCACAGCAAGAAAGGACAGTACCGAATACTATGGCATGCACCACGATTCTGGTCGGCAAGGACGCCAGCTATGACGGTTCGACCATCATCGCCCGCAACGAGGATTCCGCCAACGGCGAATTCAACCCGAAGCGGTTCGTCGTCGTCAAGCCCGATGAACAGCCGCGCGAATACCGCAGCGTCATCAGCCACCTGACCATTGACCTGCCCGACGATCCGCTGCAGTACACCGCAGTGCCGAACGCCGACCTGAAGGAAGGCATCTGGGGCGAGGCCGGCGTCAACGAGGCGAATGTGGCCATGAGCGCCACCGAAACGCTGACCACCAACGAGCGTGTGCTCGGCGCCGACCCGTTTGTGGAATACCGGGCGGCACGCGGACGGGAAGGTGACTCGGATTACGAGCCGGCCGTGCCCGGCGGCATCGGCGAGGAGGACTTCCTGACCATCGTGCTGCCGTACGTCACCACCGCGCGTGAGGGCGTGCAGCGGCTTGGCGACCTTCTTAAGGAATACGGCACCTATGAGATGAACGGTGTCGCGTTCTCGGACGCCGACGAGATTTGGTGGATGGAAACCGTCGGTGGCCATCACTGGATCGCCAAGCGCGTGCCCGACGAAGCGTATGTGACGATGCCGAACCAGCTCGGCATCGACGAATTCGACCTCGATGACGCCCTCGGTGAGCAGGAGAACCACATGTGCTCCGAGGATCTGGTCGAATTCATCGAGCGCAATCACCTTGATCTGTCCGTCGAATCGACGTCGCCGTTCAACCCGCGTGATGCCTTCGGCTCGCACTCCGACTCTGATCACGTGTACAACACGCCGCGCGCATGGGTCATGCAGCGGTTCCTCAACCCGTACGACGAGATGTGGGACGGCCCCGAGGCCGACCACCGCCCGGACAGCGACGACATCCCGTGGGCCCGTCAGCCCGAGCGCAAGGTGACGATCGAGGACGTAAAGTACGTGCTCAGCTCGCACTATCAGGGCACGCCGTTCGACCCGTACGGCCACCTCGGCGACGAGCACACACGCCACATGTACCGCCCGATCGGCATCAACCGCCAGAGCCAGCTGGCCGTCATGCAGATTCGCCCGTACCGTCCGCAGTCGGACCGCGCGATCCAGTGGATCGCCTACGGCTCCAACCCGTTCAACACGCTGGTGCCGTTCTACCCGAACGTCAACGAAACGCCGAAGTATCTGGAAGACACGACCACGCGCGTGACTTCCGAGAACTTCTACTGGGAGAACCGCATCATCGCCGCGCTGTGCGACGCGGCGTTCGCGGAGACCTCCAACGCCATCGAGCGCTATCAGGAGAAGACCGGCGCGATGGGCCACCGTCTGATCGCCGCCACCGACGAGCAGGTCGCGCGTCTGGGCGGTGCCGACGAGGCCGCGGCCGCCTTGGCCGACGCGGAGTTGGAGACGGCGAACGCGGACGGCGACGTCGAGCCGATGGATCCCGAGGACATCATCGACGCGACCCGTAACGACGAGGTGCGCGACATCCTCGCCGCCGCCAACCAGACCATGGCCGACCAGCTCAAGACCGAGACCGACCAGCTGCTCGACACCGTGCTCTACACCGTGAGCATGAAGATGAAGAACGGCTTCAACCGCTCCGACAACTGATGCGCCGAGAGGCTCCCGGCCAAGCGTTTTCGGCCGCCGGCCGCTTCGACGGTAAGCAAGCGTCATACATCTACAGAAAGGTTCACCTACTGATGACTACTATCGAGGAGTTCACCAGCCAGTACGGGCTGGTCAAGAAGATCGACGCCTTCGGGTTTATGAAGTACCTGCACGACAATCCCGACGCGCCGCGCAAGCACGGCAAGGTCGTGCTCGTCACCGCCGATACGCCGCTCAAGGCGTCGCGCGGCGAGGGCAAGACCACGACGACGATCGCGCTGATCGATGCGCTGCGGGCTCGCGGCATCGACGCGACCGCCGTGCTGCGCCAGCCGAGCATGGGCATCACCGCCGCCGGTTCCAAAGGCGGTGCCTCGGGTGGCGGCAAGGCTTCGCTGACCCACCCCGAGCTCATCGACTGGGGCCTGTGCGGTGAGATGGCCGCCATCGCCGCCGCGCAGAACCTGCTCGTCTCCTTCGCCGAGAAGGCTGTGGACGAGGGGCGTATCGACACGATCCTCGTGCCGCGCGTCTCCGAAGTGCCGTCCCGCTCGCTGCGTTCCATCACCGTGGACGCGGGCAAGAACAACGTCGCCGAGAAGGTCGTGCTCACCCCGACGTCCGAGCTGATGCAGATCGTCGTGCTGTCCCGTTCGATGGATGAGATCGGCGAGCGCGTGGCCGCGATGATCGCCGGCACGAAGGACGGCGAACCAGTCAAGTTCGGCGACTTCATCGACCTGTGGCGCATCACCGATATGCTCGCCGATGCGGTCAAGCCGGCGCTCACCGAGACGGTGAACGGCTCGCCGGTGTATGTGCATGGCGGCCCGTTCGCCAACGTGTCGATTGGCATCCCGACGCTGGTCTCCGTGGAGATGGCGTGCGCCCTGCACGATGTGGTCATCGTCGAGGCCGGTTACGGCACCGACGCCGGAGCGCAGAAGTGGCTCGACATCGCCTGCCGCGAGTATGGCGCGCAGTGGCCGTCCGCGGCGGTCGTCGTGACCCGCGCCTCGACGTGGCGTGATGACCCGGAGCTGGCGTGGCGCTACCCGTTCCACGTGGACCGCTTGGAGAAGCTCGACATTCCGGCGTTCCCGCTGGTGAACCTGTGGGACGGCGAGGACGATCAGATTCCCGAACTGCGCGAGACCGCGGCCCGTCTGGAGCTGCGCGACCCCATCATCGGCAACCTGTATCGCGACGGCGGCGCGGGCCTGAGCGACCAGATCGACGCATTCGTCGATGTGCTGTCCAACGCGTCGATGCCGTCCAAGCATGACAGCCACAAGGGCATGGCCCTGCTGGAGAACGTGAAGTGGGTGGCCGAGAACGCCTACGGCGTGCCGGCCAGCCGTGTGCTGCTCAAGGACGGTTTCCTGGATTCCCTGGGTGCCGCGGATGATCTGTGCAAGGCCGCCGGCATGTCGCTGGACGATCTGGCGCTGGTCGCCGTCAAGTCCCCGGCCACGATGACCGACAACGACCGCGCTCCGGAAGACGAGCGTACGGTCACCCTGAAGAAGGTCGAAGTGCACGCAGGTGCCGGGCTGGTTCACGTGAACCTCACCACGTCCCTGACCACCCCGATGCCCAAGATCGTCTGATTGCGGCAGAGGCGTACCGCCGGGGTGCCGGGGCACGCGTGCTGTGAGAGTGTGCGGCGGCGTGGCATGCGGAATCATGCCGCACTCGCGCTGACCGCACACCGTGACTGCATCATCACAACCCCTTTCGGATTGTCGGCCGATCATACGGGCCGACTGGCCGCAAGGGGCTCTTTCATTTATATATCGGCAACCTGTGTGCCGCAGAAAAGGTGTCACTGTGTGAGGGTTACGTCACTGTGTGCGTCCTCACACTCCGTGACGCACCCCCGCAACCCTTGCAAAATAAGGGTTTTGCGATTTACGTCACTGTGTGAGGGCTCGCAGCGTGACGGTGGCCGCACACAGTGACGCTATGCGCGACAATATAGCGGCGGATACCATCACACCTGAGCTCAGAAGTTACCGCCGTTCCAGCCCCAGTCGGTGGTGGCGGTGTAGCGGATGTAGGTGCGGTCCTCGGGGATGCCGAGCTCGCTGTTGAGCGCGGCCATGATCGACTTGGTCAGCTTCTCCCACGCAGAACCGGGCACGGAACGGCCGAACACATTGACCTCGACGTATGCGGCCGGGGCATCGTCGCTGCCGCCGAAGTAGATCGGCATATCATCCTCGAATGGGCACATCAGCCAGCCCTCGGACTTGCCGGGGACGGCCGTGATCGCCTTGCCGTAGGCGGCCTTCAGCGCCTCGCGCTGCTCGGGAGTGGTCTTGACGGATACGTGAGTGTGGATAACGGGCATGATTCCTCCTTGATTGGGTTCGTTCCCTATCCTAATCGGTTCCGCGGCGGGCGCGGGCTGTGCGGCCATGTGTGAAATCAGTGGCGGTTCAGGAAAACCGCGGTGTGAAGTCAGCGATATGTATTAGACAATCAATGTGAGGAAATTGATTGAACAGCTGATGAAGTTCGGTATTGTCGGTGTGGTCGCGTTCATCATCGACTGGGGTCTGATGAACATTCTGCTGATGACGCATATGCATAACGTGCTGGCCACGTCAATCTCGTTCTTCGTCTCGCTGATATTCAATTACTTGGCGAGCATGAAATTCGTGTTCAAGCACCGGCCGGACATGGCGCGCTGGATGGAGATCGCGATTTTCTTCGTGGCGGCGCTTATCGGCTGGTTCATGAACGAGGCGATCGTGTGGACCAGCACGTCGTGGATGCCGCATGACTCCATGTATTCCATGCACACGAAGTACGTGCTGTGGACGAATGTCGGCAAGCTGGTAGCCACGGTAGTGGTGATGATCTGGAACTTCGTGATCCGCAAGTGGCTGCTTGACGATACGCATACCAATGCGATGAACCGTTTGAGGAAGTCCGAGAACCGTTTGAGTCAGGAAGAGCTCGAAGCGAAGTGGGAGAACAGCTTCTCGCATCGGCTTGGCCTGTGGTCGCTCGCGCATACGCCGGAGGGCTGGCCGAAGTAGCGCGGTATGCGCTCTCAAAACTCGCAGATAGAGTGTGTTTTCCTTCAAAAATGCCTTGTATCTGCGAGTTTTGGGAGCGGCATCCGGCGTATCACACGCTGACTTCGGTCAGAGTCGGGGTTTCGGTGCTGGATTTGATCTGCCGGAAGCCGACGAAGGCGATGGCAAGCGAGGTGATCGCCAGCACGGTCGCCATCAGGAAGCCTCCATGCGATCCCATGTGATCGATGAAGACACCCGCGATGGCTGAGCCGGCTGACGAGCCGATCGAGTTCATCGCGCCCATCCACGCCACGCCTTCGGTGAATCGCGTGGGAGGCACCAGATGCAGCATCAGCTGATTGCCGTTGATCCACGTGGGTGCCTGACAGACGCCGATCAGCAGGTAGATGATCATGATCACCCACAGATGCTTGGCGAACATGAACGTGCCCACGCCGAGATTCACCACGATGAGGCAGAAGTAGAAGCGCTTCCACAGCGGGATGGTCCAGTTCTTCGCGCCGTACACCAGTGCGCCGCATAGCGAGCTGAACGAGAAGCATGCGAACACGAAACCGGTGTATTGCTTCATGTTCGCTTCGGTGGCGAACGCGATGATCGAGATGTTCGACGCCGACTGGAACGCGCCAAGACTGAACCAGGTCACGCATACGGCGATCAGGCCCGGCCCCCAGATCGACTCCTTCTTGCCGGCGCGGGAATCGGCGATGGCTCGGTCGACGGCGGCCTGCACGGCCTGCTCATCGTCGCCGCGGGCCTCGGCCTCTCGGCGGGCGCGGTCGGCGGCGTCCCTCTCGCGCATCCTCTGCGCCTTGGCGGCCTCGCGCTTGCGGTACTCCTCGCGGGTCAGACCGGCCTCTCGGGCCAGCTGGGTCTGTGATTTCGGCTCGGTCGTCAGCTCGGTCAGGAACATCAGCGCGCCGATGACGACGCACACGCCGGTGAACGAGAACGCCAGCAGGCCAGAAATCACCGCCAGCGTAGAAGCCAGCGGATTGCCGATGATCCACATGCATTCATCGAACACACCGGACAGCGAGAGTGCGCGGTCGGTGCGCTCCCGGTCTCCTTTGAGCATGGTCGTCCAGCGGGCGCGGCTCATCGCGCCCCACGGCGGAATCGCGGCGAGGAACGGCGTCAGGCAGTACAGCACCCATACCGGGGCGCGGTTGGTGATGCTGGTGGTCAGGGCGATGGCGGCGACGATCCAGACCAGGATCGTCGGAATCGACACCTGCCGCTGGCCGAACTTGTCGACCAGCTTGCCGAGCAGCGGGCTGGAGACCGCCAGCGCGATCGCCTGGATGGCGGTGAGCACGCCGGCCAGCGAGTAGTTGCCGTAGTAATGCTGCACGGAGATGGTGATGGTCATGCCGACCATGGGGAACGGCATGCAGGCGATCACCGAGCCGATGGAGAACCTTGCGGTGTGCGGCATACGCAGCAGTTCCGCGTATCCGCCGAATACCTTATGGGCGACTTCCTTGATTGCAGCCGCGACATTGGCGTTATTGGACATGACAGCATCTCCTTTCCGCTCCCGATTGGATGTCCCCCGTCGGCGTGGCGTTGCCGGCGGAGCCCTCATCGTATTGATGTGTTGTCCTGTTGGTCGCGCAAAGGATGCTTTGCATGTTTGCGTCACGGCAACTTTAATCGCACGTCGGGGCGCGACACGCGGTGTTGATATCACGAACGCATCAATTTTCATGACGTTCATAAACGACGGTGATATATCGGTGTATCAGATGGGGTGACGAGCCGGAGTCGGGCGGGTGGAGTCAGGGCGATATCGGGTGGGGCTGGGCCGTGCCGGGACGGGGCGATGTTCGTCGGGCAAACGCCGCCGCGGACGCGGCATCGCCGGCCGGCCGGTGAATGTGGGACAATGAAAGACAGACATCACGAGTCCCGCAGGAAGGCCGCATATGCCGACAACCACCATACATTTCGTCCGCCATGGCAAGGTATACAATCCCGACCATCTGTTGTACGAGCGGCTGCCCGGATTCCACCTGTCCGACCGCGGCATGCGCATGGCGCAGGCGACGGGCGCATACATCGCAGCCGACCCCAAGCTCAACACGGTCGCCGCGGTGTATTCGTCCCCGCTGGAACGCACCCGCGAAACCGCCGGCGCCATTCTCGACGCGCTCAACCCGGTACGCGCCGGGCGTGGGGAGGAGCCGCTGGAACTCATCACCGACCCGCGTGTGATCGAAGCGGGCAACGAGTTCCGCGGCAAGCGCATCGGGCATGGCAAGGGCGCGCTGTGGCGCGACGGCAACTGGAAGCTCGTGCTCAACCTGTGGAAGCCGAGCTGGGGCGAGTCGTACCGGCACATCGCCGAACGCGTGGGCGCGTTCGCGAACGAGAAGATCCGCGAGTATGCCGGACGGCAGATCATCGTCGTCAGCCACGAGTCGCCGATCTGGAGCTACCGGCACCTGCTGGAGACCGGCCACCCCGAGCATTGGATGTTCCTACGCAAGACCGCGCTCGCGTCGATCACCTCGATCACCTACGACAGCGATACGGGCAAGGTGATGTCCATCACATATGCCGACCCTGCGGCGCAAGTCGAGTGAGTGCGGCGTGCGCCGGCCGTACAATACACAGAGAGGACGGCTGCGGGCTCGTCCGTGAAAAGGTGCGCATGCGGCGCGGGCCGGGACTGACGGCGGCCGCGTAGCGGTCACTTGTGACGACGCCGCGTAACGGCAGGCGGCGAGTGGCCGGCGGTGCTGTGACGCGGTGGCCCGCGGTGCCGGCACCCGGCACGGCGGAAGGTTCCGCGCGTCGGCGGACAATGAAAGCGAAGGAGCGATATGGCATTCCAACTTGACGCGACGGCGATCGCCCATGTGTCGATGAATCCCGCGGTACGCGATGCGGCGGCCGTCGGCGCCGGACTGATCGAACTGTGGCCGCTGACCGACGCCAAGCAGATGGACAATGACACGAAATATGGTGAGAACCTGCAGGTGCGGATGACCCGCATGGCCGCGCGGGTCATGACCGGCGACGACGTGACGGTCCCCGATGCGGAGTTCGTGTATGAGGGTGCGGACGAGATTCCCGGTCGTCCGCAGCGAGTCGTCGATGCGTTGCTCGCCGCGAATGACGCTTATGACGAGATGGGCGACTACTCCGAAACCGGCGACACGAGGCTGATCATGAGAGGCGCCGGCCAGTTGGGCGTCGATTGGGATGATGACACCGTGCACGCCATCGCCGAAGCGTTGGAGGCAATCGAACAGGCCATCGGCGTGGGCGATGGTGCCGCCGGTGGTGCCGACGCCGCCGGTGCCGCCGCGCCTGCGAATGCTGCGCCCAGTGCCGATGTCGAAGCCATCGCGCAGCGATTCGCCGCGGTGACGGTGGCGGCCGACGGGTTGCTGCGCCTGATCGATCTGCGCAAGCCGTCGCGCGCGGTGCCGGTGATGTTCTATGTCAACGAACTGTGCGAGCGCCTGTCGGTGCCGCGGCTGTGCTTCAAGGCCGAGCAGCTGTCGTCGCTGATGACCGCCCGATCGCTGACTAACGACGACGAGGCCGCCCTAGCCGAAACGGTGAAATTGTTTACTATGGTCGCGGCGAGTGAGTGGAAACGTCACCATGACGACGTGCTGTGGGATGCCGCCGAGGCGAAGCGGCTCGCGAAAGAGGAGGACGAGCGCCGCAAGGAGGCGCTCGCCGCCAAGTTCGCGCACGTGAGCGACGATCCGTCCAAGCCACCCGTGGAGCTGTGACGGCTGCCGCCTGACGTCTGATGGGACGGGGCGGAGACCTGAAATATATGCGATTCACCGCTGACTGCTCGGAATCGTGCCGACCTGCTTGCGGCGCGCCCGCTGAATGTGGCGTACTTCTTCCAGAACCTGAGGAACGCCTTGCCGAACGAGCACCCGTAGTAGGGTTTGTCCAGCGGTGGCTCGCCTGTGCCGAACTGAGAGGGGCCGGCGTAAGGACTGTTGCCGCCGTACGCCGGCGCGGCCGTATATGGCTGCTGTGGTGCGGCGCCGGCTCTATTCGCCGTCGTCGTTGAACGCGATGGTGTCGTCCGGGCCGAGGAGCAGGCGTTCCGCGAGACTGATGATGGTCAGCAGCAGTGCGGTCAGTGCGACCACCATGATCGTTGCGGAGAAGATCAGCGGGGTGCGGAACGAGTTGAAAGCGGCCTGCAGCCAGATGCCCAGGCCGTTCATCGCGCCCAGATATTCCGCCGTCACCGCGGTGCCGAACACATAGGCGGCGCTGATACGCAGGCCGCCGAACACCTGGCGGGCGGCGACGCGCAGCTTCACATGCCACAGCGCCCATGCGCGGGTGGCGCCGCAGGTGAGCGCCACGTCCTCGTAGAACTGCGGTACGGCGAGCATGCCGCGGCACGTCTGCACGGCGACGGGGAACACGCCGAATACGGCGACGATCACGATTTTGCCGAGCGGCTCGAACCCGAACCAGATCATGAACAGCGGGGCGATGGTGATGAGCGGGATGGTCTGCGCGGCGGCGAGCAGCGGATAGATACCGCGATACAGGGTTTTGGACACGTACAGGCCGATGCCGATGAGCACCCCGGCCACCGCTGCGATGAGAAAGCCGGTGATTGCCTCGTATGTGGTGATGGCGGTCGCCTCCCACAGGTCGGGCCAAGTCTTGATGATCGATGCGGCGATCTGGCTGGGGGAGGCGAGCGCGCGTTGGGAGATGTGGCCCGCGTCCACGGCGATCTCCCATACGATGAGCAGCCCGCCGACCGTGACCGCCGGCGGCGCGGCGCGTGCGAACAGGGATTTCAGTGTGCGCATGGCGTGATCTTCGGACAATGTGAAACCTTAGGGATGGGATTGATGGGGGCTGACGGGTTGACGGGCTGACGGAGGGAGATGGGCCGGGTAGGAGGGAGAAGAGCCCCGGAATCGTTACGAGAGTCGGAAAACTCCCCTCCGTCCCGTCTCGTGACGGACCGAAGGGGAGTGGAGGTTGGCCCGGCCGGCTGTGACGAACCTGTGCTCGCGGATTCGCTGAACTGTAGCTAGATTGGCTGCGGCCGGACTGGCTGCGGCCGGCTCAGCCCACGTACTCGTTGGTCGCGAGGTCCTTGGCCTGCGGCGCGGACGCGGGATCGTTGCCGTCCTGGTCCTTGTAGGTGCCGGCCTTGTACTGGAACTCCAGGTACGGCTGCGCGTCATCGAAGTTCGTGGTGCCGGGCAGCGACTTCGGATCGTCGGTCGTCCAGTAGTTGTTCTTGGCGATCTCCTCCATCGAGGTGCGGGTCAGCTTGGAGTCGAGCTGCGCCTCCTTGGCCTGTTCGACCAGGATGTCGGCGGCCTTGTCCGGGTTGGCGAGCGCGTAGTCGTAGCCCTTCTTGGTGGCGGCGATGAACTTCTTCAGCGCATCCGCGTTGGCGGAGTCCTTGAGCCAGGAGCCCTTGACGGCGAATCCCAGCTGGTCGGGGTTGCCGGGCACGCCCCAGTCGGAGGCGACGAAGCAGTTGAGCTTCGGGCCGTTCAGCTCGCTTTCCACGCCTTCCCAGGTCACGTAGAAGCCGCCGAAATCACCCTTGCCGCTGGTCAGCGTCTCGAAGGTGTTGGTGCCGGCCGTCGCGGTCTTGATGTCGCCGGTGCCGCCAGCGTACTTGATCATCTGGCGGACGACCGCGGTCTGCTCGGCGGAGCCGAAGCTGACGAAGGTCTTGCCGGAAAGGTCCTTGGGTGTCTTGATGTCGGTGCGGGACGCCAGCGCGCACCAACGGGCGACCGGCTTCTGCGTCAGGTCGAACACGAACTTCAGGTCAGCGCCCTGCGAGTTGAACGCGGCGACGTTGCTCAGCGTGGTGAAGCCCACGTTGGCCACGCCGTTCTCGACGCTGGTTTCAGCTCCGGCCTGGGCGGTCGGCAGGATCTTTACGTTGACGTCGGCATCCTTGTAATAGCCGAGCTTCTGAGCCACGTACAGACCGATGTGGTTCGTGTTCGGCGTCCAGTCGAGCATGAACGACACGGTCGGCGTGGAGCCGGAGTTCTTGGAATCGGTGTTGCTCGCGGAATTGGTGTTTCCGCAGGCGCTGAGCGTCAGGCCGAGCGCGACGGCCCCAACCATCGCCACGATCTTGCTGAAGCCCTTGACTGTCTTCATCTTCTGTCTCCTCGCCTTCTGCGCACATCGTGCGCCTGCCGGCTGACACACGCCGGGCGGGAAGGTGAGGAGCCCGCGCGACATGAATCAGACCCGTCGCATCGCAGCGCGACACATATCGCCTTGCAATGCGTTTACTTCTCTGATGTCTGGCACGGCTGCTGCCACCAACCGCGCGAACGTTCTCCAGTATAGCGGTATGCGGGGGATCGTGGTATGTCTCGACGGGCGGCTTCGCGCAGGAGTCGGTGTGACGGCGCGGCATCGGGCCGCCATGGCATGTCTCCCGCCGGTGGACATGTGTTTGCCGGATTGCCGGGGCATTGCTGTTTTCTGCTGTTCTCGGGGCGGACCGTTTCCCCGCCGGGTTCATGGGCTACGATGCTAGTGGCTCGTGAAATGGCTTGTGAAATCAAGGAGGATGCCGATGATGAAGGCCGTGTTCTTCGACTTGGACGGGACGCTGATCGATTCCGATCCGTATTGGGTGCGCTCTCAGGAGACTTTGGTGCGCTCCTGTGGCGGGGAATGGAGCGACGCGCTCGCCGATGCGCTGCAGGGGGCGGCCTTCCCCGAGACCGTGCGTCTGCTGCGCGGTGCGGGGGTCGATTGGGATGGCGATGCAATCGTGCGGCACCTGTCCGATGAGGTGCTGCGCATGGAAAAGGAGCGTCTGCCGTGGATTGAGGGCGTTCGCGATGTGCTGTCCGGTCTGGCGGCGGCGCACGTTCCGGCCGCGCTGGTGACCGGCTCCCCGCGCGAGATCGTCGAGAATGTGATGGCGCAGGCGCCTAAGGGCGCGTTCGTCGGCTATGTGTGCGGCAACGACGATGTGACGCCGAAGCCCGATCCGGCGCCGTATTGGCGTGCGGCGTCGATGGTCGGGCTGCCGGCCGATGCGTCGGGTGCCGGTCAGTGTCTGGTTTTCGAGGATTCCAAGCCCGGGTTGACGGCGGCTCGGGCGTCGGGCGCGACGGTGGTCGCGGTCACTGGTCATGCGCGTGTGGATATGAGCGACAGTGGGTTGTGCGATGAGGCAATCGTTGACTATCGCGGGCTGACCATCGCCGATTTGGCCGGCTGGATGTGATGTGCCAGCCAGATTGTCGTGGCGTTGCAACGGTTTCATGGGTTGTTCCCTCATATTCGCACGTGTTTGGGCTTCGCGTGACTCGGTCGGATAACAGGAACTTCATCCTTCGGCGCGAAAGCGGCATCTGCGTTTCGAGGGGGTGATTTCGTCTCGCCCAAACATCTATCTACGTTTCGAGGGGTTGCTGTCTGCCAGTATACGAAGTATGAGGGGCGGAATATCGCCATCAATATAGGGAGGATTGACGAAAAGCAACCCCTTGAAATGCAGATAGATGTCTGCGAGGGCTGCGATCAACCCCTTGAAACCGAGAAAGTGGTGTTGCGGACTCTTTTCTTGTGGTGGCGCTTGATTATGCTGTGGCTTGGCTGCGACATATTGCGAGTGCACTGTCGATGATGAGTGAATGGCGGTGGGGATGCCATTCGATGATATGAAGCTCGTCAAGCGTGGAATCTCCAGTGTACGAGCACGAATCCGCTCGTTTGCGTCCCTATGTTCGCGCCGGAACGACGACCGTGCGCACATAGGTACGCAAACAGGGCCATTTGCGTCCTTATGTTCGCGCTCTTGTCGTTTCGGCGCGCACTTAAGGACGCAACTTGGGGAGTGACGGGAGTGTAGGCACGTATGTGGGTCTTGCGGCGCAGCAAAGATATGGGGCAGTCCCAAAGAAACCGGGTGAAGGTAGCGGTGTGAATGGGCGCGGCATGTACGAACGCGGCATGTACGAACGCGGCATGTACGAACGCGGCATGTACGAACGCGGGGTAAGTGGGCAATGCGCAATCAGCAGGAACGGTGCGTCTCGGGCGGGAATGGTTGGAAGGATCCAGCGCGCTGACAAGTAGGAGGGGTGGGCTTGCGAGGCGAACCAGCATGGAAGGAGTTGGCGCACCGCATTGACTGGCGGGAGCGAGCGGCGGAACGAAAGGGGTGTAAACAAGGCAACGGGGAGTGCCGCGTGTGACCGTTTACATGCATGAGTGTAGGGATTGTGTGACGACTCGCTGTGCGCGCTAACACGATTTGCGTTTTGCCAGTGGTTGCGATATATGAGTATCAACGATAATTTCGGTTGCGGTGATGGAATCGAAACAAGCAATTGGAGCTGTATAAGTAGCAATACAAGGGGACGATCATGAACAACGATCAGAACAAGGTCATGGACCAGCGCGAGACCCGCGAGGACGAGTCGCAGGATTGGGCGACGCTGTTCGCCGGTTTCGCCGCCTGAGCGCGCCGAAATATCCTGACCGAGGCGCACTTGCCGGATTGACGATACATCGCCGTACATGGAATCCGACAGTCACCCATCGGCAGGACGACGCAGCAACCTTCATGCGCAACGCCGTCGAAGCCGCCATCAAAGCCGGCGCTTCGACCGCCATACCAGCAGCCGTTCCTTCTGCCATCGACGGCGCGACCGTGAGACCGATTGACCAAAAGTGAGTGAACCGGCTCACGTCCCGTTGGCGCGGCACAATGGAACGTATGACTGAAGCTGAACATTCAAAAGACACCAAACCAGAACTTCCGGCTCATGTTCGCGTGCGCTTCTGCCCATCGCCGACCGGCACGCCGCATGTCGGCATGATCCGTACGGCGTTGTTCAACTGGGCCGAAGCCCGCGCCACCGGCGGCAAGCTGATCTTCCGCATCGAAGACACCGACGCCGTGCGCGACTCCGAGGAAAGCTACAACCAGATTCTCGAATCCCTGCGCTGGCTGGGCATCGACTGGGACGAGGGCATCGACGTGGGCGGCCCCCACGGCCCGTACCGCCAGTCCGAGCGCGGCGACATCTACAAGGATGTGGCCGCAAAGCTGCTCGAAGCCGGCTACGCCTATGAGTCCTTCTCCACTCCGGACGAGATCAAGGAGCGCAACCTCGCCGCCGGCCGCCCGGCCGAATTCGGCTACGACGGTTACGACCGCGACCTCACCGAGGAGCAGAAGGCCGCCTTCCGCGTCGAGGGCCGCAAGCCCGCGCTGCGCATCCGCATGCCCGACGAGGACATCGCCTTCGACGACCTCATCCGCGGCACCATCGAATTCAAGGCCGGTTCCGTGCCGGACTATGTCATCGTGCGCCCGAACGGCGATCCGCTGTACACGCTCACCAACCCGGTCGACGACGCGATGATGGACGTCAACGTCGTGCTGCGCGGCGAGGACCTGCTCAGCTCCACCCCGCGTCAGATCGTGCTGTACCGCTACCTGATGGAGCTCGGCATCGCCAAGCAGATGCCGCTGTTCGGCCACATGCCGTACGTGATGGGCCAGGGCAACAAGAAGCTCTCCAAGCGCGACCCGGAGTCCAACCTGTTCAACCACCGCGACAACGGTTTCATCCGCGAGGGTCTGCTCAACTACTTGGCTCTGCTCGGCTGGTCCATCGCCCCCGACCGTGACGTGTTCTCCATGGACGAGATGATCGCCAAGTTCGACGTGCGCGACGTGAAGGCCAACCCGGCCCGCTTCGACATCGACAAGGCCATCTCCATCAACGCCGAGCACATCCGCATGCTTGAGCCGCAGGACTTCCTCAACCGTTCCGTGCCGTACCTGCACCGCGACGGTGTGGTCTCGGCCGACAATTGGGATGCGCTGACCGACCGCGAGAAGGCCGTCCTGACCGCCTCCGCTCCGCTGATCCAGCCGCGCGTGCGCCTGCTGGGCGAGGTCGCCGGCATGGTCGGCTCCCTGCTGTCCACCGAGGAGTACCTGGAGCCTGCGGACGATGCCAGGAAGCAGCTCAAGGACTCCGCCGCCGACGTGCTCGATGCCGCCGTCGCCGCGCTTGAGGGCGTGAACGAGGCCGATTGGAAGACCGACAACCTGCACGAGACCCTGAACAAGGCACTCGTGGAGGATGGCGGGTACAAGCCGCGTCTCGCCTTCGGCCCGGTTCGCGTGGCCATATCCGGCCGTCGCGTCTCCCCGCCGCTGTTCGAGTCGATGGAGATCGTCGGCAAGCCGCTCACCATCGCTCGACTGAAGGGCCTGCGCGAGCACCTGTGATGTAACGCGGCGCTTGTGCGCATGCGGAATCCGGCGGACGGCCGTCGCAAGACGCCGCCCGCCGTCTGCTATCTGCGGAGTTTGCGCCTCCGCTGGCGGGCTGAGCCGTGAAGCGAACGGAGGTGTCGTTCGTAATCGAAGGCGAGCCGACATACGAGTAGACAATACTGCCCCCGCAGGGGTGTCACGAAGCGACTGGGGGAGTCTCCGCCGATCAGGCGAGCAGAACTCCTCCGCTGATTTACCGCCCCAAATAACGCTCCGCCGTAACATACCTCCCGTTCTTACCCGTGAAGTTTTCTGTTCCTCGATACACGACGATTCTGCGATCGACCGGCACGCCCAGTTCTTCCCCGACGGTGGTGAGATGCCTGAAGAAATCTGGTCGCGGAGTCATTCTCGATTTGATCTCTATGAGGGTGGGGCTACGGCGCTGCGTAGCGTCTACGAGGTCGATTTCGCTCTGGTTGGTATCGCGGTAGAAGTACAGCTCGCCGTCTTTGTTCTTGTTGAGGTATCGCTTCACGGTTTCCGAAATGATGAGATTCTCGAACACGTCACCGCGCTTGGGGTTGTTCAGCAGCTCTTCCGCAGAATGAATCCCGAGAAGATAGTTGAGCAGGCCATTGTCGTGGAAATAGATGTCGTTCGGCGTTGACACGTCATAGAGGTGAGGATAGCCGCCGCGGAACATGAATTCGTCCACGGTGAGGTCGGGTTCCGGCTGAATCGCCTCCTCATACGAGAGGGGCGGCAGTTGAAGCATGCCCACGCGCCCCGCCAGAGATTGGCCTAATGCGCTCCTCCATGAGGAAGTTTTGCGAGCCGGACAGCACGTATTGCCCCATGCCGCCTCGTTCGTCGGCCGCGACCTGGATCTGCGAGAACAGTCCCGGAGCATGTTGCGCCTCGTCGATGATGGGTTTCGCGCCGTGTGATCGGGCAGCATGTTTTTGATGAGCGTGGATTTGCCGCTTTGACGTGGCCCTGTCACTGAGAAGACCGGGAACCATGACAGCATCGGGGTGAGCTCTTGCGCGACGGTCCGTGGTATCATCATTGCCTCATTTGCAATTTCATCAATACAGTGTCTGATAATTCATCAATAGGATTCGTGATAATCCGTCAGTGCATGTCTTATATCGTTGCAATATAAGGTTGTTTTTGACAGTCTTTGTGGCTCAATTGACGATGGTAGTGCGGTAATGGCGCATTCGTGAGAATCTCGACCATGTCATGCGACCCGCGGCACGATTGACGTGAGCCGTTTCGCCATCCTCGATGATGGTCGGTGGAGATGCAGCCTAACGTATCTGCATCGTGCCGTCTCGTTCGATGTTACCGAATAACGCTTTTGTTGACTAGATTGGTTGGGATATTTTGGAGTCTATCGGATTTCGTCGGTGGTCAAGAGCCTGTCCCAAAACCGTTGGAAATCCTAGCGACACGCCGTGAGTTGCGGCGGGCTGGATATTGCCGTATAGTTTTCATCTGTTGCGCGGCACGCCGCACAGCGGATAACTCAAGCCCCCATCGTCTAGCGGTCTAGGACTACGCCCTCTCACGGCGCCAACACCGGTTCAAATCC
>ONZR01000116.1_pt1 | contig 42952 bp, 43 predicted proteins | sample 1671691 | NCBI WGS metagenome assembly ONZR01 (sample SAMN06348182, study PRJEB24527) | human gut metagenome | biome: human gut; feature: ankylosing spondylitis patient; material: feces | host: Homo sapiens | place: China | collected 2015-10 | reverse complement strand
GTGTAGCACAGTCCTTGGAGAGGGACTTTAAAAACTACTATTTTATAATACAAGGAGCTCGGCATAAAATGGAAGAAGTCGTAAAATTCTTAAAAGAAGCAGAAACATACTATCTGGCAACCGTAGACGGCGATCAACCGCGTGTACGTCCGTTTGGCACGGCACATATTTTTGAAGGCAAGCTGTATATTCAGACCGGCAAAAAGAAAGATGTTTCTAAGCAACTGCACGCCAACCCGAAAGCAGAGCTGTGTGCATTCAAAGATGGCGAGTGGATTCGCATTGCCGGCGAGCTGATAGAAGATGACCGTGTTGAAGCACGCGAATCTATGCTGGAGGCTTATCCGGGGTTGAAGAAGATGTATGCTGCGGATGATGGCAATACCGAGGTGTTCTACTTTAAGAATGGTGTGGCTACTATCAGTTCTTTTACGCATGAGCCTAAAGTGATCAAGTTCTGAGTTGCTATGTACCCCTCATGCTAGATTAAACCGCTCCCTGTCAAGTAGACAGTTAAAAAGTAAAAAGGAGATTTATCAGGATAATCCGATAAAGTAAAGTTATAACTTTAATATCCGTCTTATATGTTAAACCGTACATAGATTTTACATCACCGACTCACGTTCGCTCTGTAAAAATGTAAAACATCCCGGGCAGATTATTGCCTGCTCGGCGGTTGTGCTCCCCTTTATTTGATGTTAAAATAAAGGGGAGCTTATTTTAATGATGTGGACGGCTGGCAAAGAAAATAAAACAGAGCCTCTAAGAGACTCTGTTTCAACTTATTTCAAGTGAAAGACATATACCGTGTTGTGCCCGCCGCCGCAGTCTGAGCAGTATTGAAAAGCGCTGTAAACATCGTTGCAATGAGGATGGTTGTGCGCGTAAACCCGTACTCCATCATTGGTCACATCGCCAACCAGCAGGGCGTGTTGATACATCTTGCATTTCTGGCAATATATGACTAACGGATCTCCCGGAGCGATTTTGCCCTTATTGCTGCCAGTAGGGTAAATTCTGCCATTTTTATTCACAGTTAGCGCATACTTTGTACACTGACTGCTGAGCTTGTCCAGTGTACGGTAGAGAGTGCCGCAGCCCTTAATGACCCCAATGTTCAATCCACCTTCGATGCAGGCGCGTGATGCATACTCAGCACAAAGCCAGTTTGCGTGCAGAAATGCGTTTCTTTGGGCGAAGTCGAGGATCTTGCTGGTATTTACCTTCGAGTTGGACGATGTAGAGGACGAACTGGTATTGGCCTTTTGACAGTAGTCCAGACATACCCATCCAGAATATTCTGGCACAAAGCCCCAGTTGTTGTTGATTGTTGTAACGGTAAATTTCTGGTTTCGGCTCAGGGCCTTTTTCACCTTTCCGTTGACGGGGGTCGTGCGCACGTTCACGCCTTTGGCGTGCGTTACGATATACGTTGTTTTTCCCGAGGAGTTACTACTCTGAACTGCCACTTGGAAATTTTTCCTAAATATCTCGCCCTTTACATTATTCCGCATGATAAAATCAAAATTGCCATTGCCGGAGACGCTGATCTGCACTCTGGCAGTACAGGTTTTCGGAAATGCCTGCCAGTTAGCATTAACAATCTTCGGCGTTACATTTTTCCCGCCAGCGACCGCGATGGAGTCGATCCCGAGGCCGGAGAAGGGAAGATCAACCAGCGATACGCCGGCCTTGTTCACAACGACAGTGGACGAGCAATCCATTTTCAGGTCGCGGATCTCAACGGCAGATGCGGTTACACCTGCATTGCCTGCCAGCATGAGAGCCATCGCCAGCATAAGGCTAGCCAAACGTTTCTTCATAATTTTTACCTCCTTAGTTCATGCCTGTTTTACCAGTCAAGAAAAACTATCCTGCGCAGGAGGTTTTCTATGGTTAGATTATACCGCAAATTACGGATTATAGTAGTTATAATAACAAAGTTTTCGCGATTATAACAATCTTTTGTGAGGGGAATACACATGGGTAAAGTTTACACATTCCGTGATATTATGAAAGCATTATGCAGCCAGTCCGAATATCATATCTTTACAAGAGAAATTCTGGATAAGCATTCGCAGCCAAATCGACTGGATGAACATTCAAAGCAAAAGAAAAATAATAGACTTTCCTGCTTTGATGCGGAAGCATCAAATTATCAACAGGTCAGTGAGAAAAATACCTACTATACACTCCGGAAAGGATTTTTGAGCAATTACATTAACGGAAAAACAGAACTTCCCGGCTACTGGAATGGAGAAGAGGAGGATCAGCGGCCGGAAATCCCAGCAAAGTGTGTTTCCTGGTATATCATTTCCGCTTTAGAGGAAATGTGTTTTGAGGAGCAGAAATATAACACAGAGGAGCAGAAATATAACACACATCGTTATGATTTTTTAGATTCTTTTTGCAGATTTTTGAATACGTTCTATTTAGAGAATGACAGCGTCACTCATAAAGATACCGAGAAATATAAACAGATAACAGCCGAAATACAAACATTCAAGGAGTCCGCTCCAAAGGAACCACATAAAACGAGAGATACTATTTTTGTATCTTCCGGTCACTTAACCGATTTCTCTAAAAATCTTTACGAAATTCTGTATCCGATATTTTTAGCAGCTATTACATATGAAACTTCCCCAAAAGGCGATATACAGCCTGAGGTAAAAGCTCCTGCAGCAGAAGATCCGCTGTCCCAAAGCAGGCGCAGACTGGTAGAAAAAATCGCAAATGACCTGATAAAACACAAAGGCCGAAAAGCGATCTTTCTATATGGCTCCAACGGAGTAGGAAAAAGCTTTACGGCAAAACAAATATTTGAGAGGCTGAAAAGAAAATACTCCGTTATTTACCTTTATTATAATCTGTCGATCCGAGAAACGCTCGAAAGCCACCAGCTCACGCCCGCGTCCTATCCCGACGTACTGATATTGGATGATGTGGACAATATCCACGATAACATGGATATGATCCATCAGCTGCTGACCCATGATACCGCTGTTTTACTGATCTCAAATACAAACTGCATTGCCGTTAACGAAAACGCGTATTTCGAAGCCATCCAGCTCTCTCATTTCTCCGGCACTGAATTATGCCGGTATGCAGCATATATATTCGAGAAAGAAAATGCAGGCAGCATCATCCATACATCCGATGACGAAAATATCCTTTTGCAGATCGCTCAAGAGGTACAATACAACACGGATATTTTCGTCCAGATCGTTCAGAATATCTCTCAGCAGGAGCTTTTGCTACCTTGCGAGATCTTAGCGCTTCTTAAGGAAAGAACGGTCGATCGTCTTGGGATCGGAACGACTACGCTGGCACAGCAGTATTTCCGTCTGTATTTTTCCTCCCGCATCCCGTTTACGCATGAAGAATTGCTTTTTATCTCTTTTATGGCGTTTCTTCCGAGCATTTCCCGCGAAATGTTTGAGAGTCTTTTTGAACAAACAGATTGTAAAATCTATACACTGCAAAAACTGCTCGGTATCGGTATCGTGAAGAAAACCCATGCAGTCGCCTGGCTTGATGAAAACGCAAGACCGTATTTCTATTTCAATGCGGATTTCTGCCGTGCAGTAGAATATGCGCTGCCGGTGCTCATGCAGAAAATCCCTGATTTCGCGGAACAGCTGCAAATCTTTCTAAAGAATATCAGCAGCCAGATACACAGCGCACGCAATGCATTTGACGGGAACGGAACAAATGACAGAGAATGCTATAATACATTTTTGCGTTGGACGAAGATCGGCAATCAGATTCTGTGGCGGCCGTCAGCTATTTTGGAAAAGTTTTTCGAGATAGACTGCGCAGGTGTAACAACACTCCTGCTGGAAGCATTTGATGCCAATTATTTTGCCTGTGCATATGAGAACGCGAAAAACATACTGGAACGTGCAGCCATGTTGTATGGCAAAAATCTTCCGGAGCAGTTCGAAGACCGAGGACAGAAACTGCGTCTTGTTACCAGCTGGTCGCCGGAGATTTACAGCAGGCTAAAGACAAATCCATCACCTGATACGCAAAAGATCAACGTCTGGGAAACGCTCGAAAATAGGGAACTTTGGAAAAGTGACCTGAAAAAAGTGCAGTCCGCTGTCAGACAGTTATCCTTTGCTTCTGCTGAAGTGTTAGAGGTCAAAAAAACTGCCGCCGACCTCCTCAGAGCTGCCGATACCTTAGCTGAGAATAAGCAATATGTTCTTGATATTATCGATAGAGATGAAGCAGTTGAACTGCATATTGTGACGAATCCCTCTCTGTATATGCGCCGGATCGATCCTGCCAAGGATGCCGAGCAGTTAAGGATCTTGTTCCGAAGCACCTTTTTTATGCCGAAAAAGTCGTGGAAGACCACACCCATACAGATTGCAGAACAGGAGCTAGAGAACGACTATTGCGGCTGGGGTATCTTTACCGAAGAAGATAATAAACTGATCTCTTTTATTGATAAGAAAATGCAGACAGCACCTGTCACCGGTCTGCACGCAGTACAGATCAGTTTTTTAGCTACGCATATAGAATACCGTTCCAAGGCGCTGGCAAGATGTTTATTGAATTTCATCACCCTGAAATATCCCAATGAACACCACTTCTTTACTACGCATGACCAAAACGGCAGCATGGTGCGCGCAGCGAAAACTGCCGGGTATGAGGAACTGTCCGGTATTGAGCAGATCACGGGTAAACTCTCCGCATACAGAAACATACCGGAAGAGAATTTCGAAGAAATATGCATCAAAAACCGAATCATAGACAGCATTTCTACAATATACTGGTGGAAAAAAGCCTTAGTGCTGCTGTAATGTCGATACACGATGTCCCTTATCAGGAGCGCAAGGCAGTCGCTAGAGTCATCGCCTCCCGACTTTCGTGAAGGCCGTCCACCTAAGTTCGATAATGAACGGCTTGACCATGCGATGGCGCTGCTTGAGGAGTATTCGTATGCATAGGTTGTAAAACTCACCGATATCAGCAAGTCTACGCTTATTCGAGAGAGGAAGCGTAGACAGGAAAAATAAAATTAAGCAAAGAGAGGGTGCATCCACCGCTGCGGATACACCCTCTTTTATTATAAATGGGAGGATATTATGGAACACTATTATCTGACAAAAGACAGGATCACGGGTTACAAAACATGGCTCGTCCGTGAAGAACGCGCGCAGGCCACACAGGAAAAATACAGTCGGATCGTAGAAAATTTCTACTGTTGGTTGCAGGGACAAGCCGTCACCAGAGAAACCGTAACCGCGTGGAAAAATGCACTGCTGCAGCAAGGGTAAGCGTCTTTAAAATTAACTTGATGATATTGGCTTGAGGGGGAGCGGTTCAGTTTTGGGGATATCAGTACAAATGATATCGTGTTTTTGCTTCCTGTTTCCTTACAGTCGCGTTTTACTCCTCGGCAGCTTCAGCCTGACTGTCTGCATAGCTGACGGTTACGCAGTAGTTCTCCGTTCTGTTGGATTGCGGATTATAATTGAAATAAGATTTTGTTTCCGTGTAATCGGTACCGGCTGTCATGCCGTCAACCGTATAACCCTCGTTAAATACTTCCCCCGAAGCCCATACGATATAGTTTGGTGTACTGCCAGACTCGAAATATTCATCCGGAATAGGAACTGTGATTTTCGTCTCGTGATTGCGCACACCCTCTTCAAACACGGGAATCCAGCGCGCGATCTCGTTCTGTTCCCAGCGCTTGCTGTAAATCTCTACAGTCGTTCCTCTTTGCGACAAGGAATAATCAGAACTTGTGTAGCCTGAAAAAGCATAGTTATCTGTCTGCATTTTTTTGCGGGCTGCAGCTATAACTTCATACGAGTATCCCGGGCAGTCATATGTAAATTTTGCTCGATTGCCATGCTCTGTTCCGTCTATGATTGCCTGCTGCAGTTCCTGTACTACACACTCTACCTGTCTGTCGGTCTCCGCCTGCTGTTCACTTTCGCGGCGCTTGAGTTCATCCCATATATCGTGGCGCCGGTATATCAGATGCCACCGCTTGTCCGCTGTCTGGTTAGGGCTTTCAGTGCCGTTTGTTGTTATCGCAGGCGCATATGCCGACAGATCGAACGTTCTGTATGCCTCGTACACAAGCTGATGCAGCTCATAGTCATCGGGCAGATAAACATAATAGTTCACGTCATCATAGGAGATATCTGCAGCATTTCTCAGAGACTCCGCATCCGGATACGCTCTTGCATCGAGTTGTTTTCTGATCTCAGCCTGAATGTTCCGGATCGTCTGCTCGCGTTCCTGTTTCTGTTTGTCCTGTTCCTGCTGCTTGTTCTCTGCTTCCTGCTGTTTTTTCAATTCCTCTTGTTTCTTCGCCTCTTCCTGCTGCTTCAGTTCTTCCTGACGCTTCAACTCATCCTGACGCTGCTGCTCCTCCTGCTGTTTGCGGCGTTCTTCCTCTTCTTTGCGGCGCTGCTCTTCCTGCGCTTCCGCGATCGGATCGTAGGTATCGTATTTGGTGCTGGTGCATTTGATACTGCTGTTCCACGATTTATGCTCATGGCTGCGCATATATTTGTCACTACGCAGGAAATAAGTATAGCAAAGACGTCCCTGCGCATCCGGTACCGGATCATCCCATGTTGTATCAACATGATACCATTCGCCATCGATTTGAACGATGTTCCATGCATGAGCGCCGTTTGATGCGGTTGTTCCCGTCACGTAATAAGACGAAATACCTGCCTCCGTCAGCAATGCCTGATATGCGCGCGCGTATCCAGCACATACAGCAATATGATTGACCAGTGCGCCGGTTGCCGTATAGGATGCAGCTGGGATTGTGTCATTCAGGTAATTCACAATGTCATATTCGCAGTTAAGAACCAGATAATCGTGCAGTGCCTTGGCCTTGTCAAAATCGCTCATGCCAGAGGTCACATTGTCCTTGACAATCTCCTTGACGAGACTGTTGAACTTGGTGTCTTTTTCTCGTCTCTCCTTAACTTCTGCGACACTGTATTGATAGTGTACCTGTATCCATGCCGGCGTACCATCCGTTTCAGCACCGGTACTGATGCTTGCGATATAATACGGGTTTTGGTCTGCCCGACTGTCATACAGGCTGTCCAGTATTTCTCTGAACTGCTTACTATCTACACGGAAAGAAGAAACATCAATTTTCGTTTCTACATTCTCGAAAGCATGAATAATCGTTGCTTTCAAATTGTCCAGTTCGGTGCCGGAAAGCACCTTGGCATCCGCAGGCCGTTCTTCGTACCGCTTGAGAAATGTGACGATCTGGGCGCGTGTGCAGCTTTCAACAGGAGAAAAGCAGTCGTCCGATGTACCGGACGTAATTTTCTTTTGTCTTGCCCAGTGAACCGCATTATAGTAGTATGATTTCTCCGATACATCCGTAAATACAAAATATCCCGCTAATTTCGGATTACCTGCCTGTTTATACAGAAAACAAGCCATCTGGGCACGGCTGACCGGCTCGTTTGGTGCGAACTGCGTTGCTGATATGCCAGAAGTAATATTGTTCTGAACCGCCCACAGTACCGCATTATAGTAATAATCCGTAGATTTCACATCAGTAAACGGATTATTAGCGCTTACCTTAGGTGATCCTGCCGCACGCCACATAAACGTAACCGTTTGCGCACGGGTACAGATACCGCTCGGATCAAAATGGTTCGCATCCGTGCCGGAAGTAATTCCCTTGGACACAGCCCAGTCCACAGCGCTTTTATAATAAGCACTGTTCGGCACATCTGCAAACGCTGCCTGTGCACCGCTGACCATGACAGCAGATGCACCGATCGCTGCTGCTATCAGACGAAAACTGAAATTTTTCTTTCTTTTATTCATAGTATTTTTCTCTTTTCCTATGATTTTTCATTTTCAAGCGACAGGTAAAAATACCTGTCGCTATATCGTTTACTTTTAAGGGAAAATGAATTTACCACTTTGTAAGCTCCCATGCCTTAATATCGTTGGCAAAACTGCCGTTGTAGGAAGAGTATTTGTATTTTGCGCTGGGATGAAGGTTAGCGCGGACCTCGTCGTAAGAAGTCTGATCATTCAAGTCCATAATGGTTAGAGAAAAGCTATAACTCAAGTCGTCATACCCACAATGGAATGCGCGATGATCAATCCAACGGAAAGCAGAAGGATCGTTGCCGAATTCCCAAATCTCCTGCATGAATGCAGCCTTAAAACCGTTGATTGCCTCGTCGGGATGATTCGGATAGGCCATCTGTAAAATACGCTTTACGAGCATACGTGCATCATAGCTAAAGCCGCTGGATACAATCAGTTTACCATTAGAATCATACAAATCCTTAACGATACTTCCGTCAAGGGCCTTAAAGCCATTGGGATTATTACCCCATGCAGATCGGTTCCATTCCCTCATGGTAATATCGATCATGTTTGTGCTGCTAATAGTACGCTGGTTAAGAATAACCTCTACACCGCCGTATTTTGGGTCTGTTGCAGTTAATTTGGGACTCTGGGTGTCAAAATCAGTCGATTCAGTCCAGATACCCATTGCCTTGATTTTATTATAAAGCTCAACATTGGTAAGACCGTCACCAAGCTCGACAATATCCGTAACTTTTGTCCAACCGGCGCGGACGAACATAGTCGCAGCCTCCGCACGTGTCAACAGGCCTTTCGGATTAAAGGTGCCTTTGTCATCAATGCCTACACAGAGTCCATCTCGATAGGCATCGAAAATAAACCAATAGTATTCTTGATCGACTTCGTTCAAATCTGGGATTTCTTCTTCGGAGAGATACGGCTGTAGAACCAGATTGGCCTTCGGGCCTACACCGAGTCCTTTTTCGAGCATATAGAATGCAAGCTCACGTGTGCAGAGCTGATCGTAATTTTCTGCAGTAATATCACCAAAATCCGGCAGACACTCTAAGGTGTTAATGCAATATTCAATGGCACCATACGCCCAATAACCATTTTTTGCTTCACCCTTATAGCCCTTTACGGAAGAGATAATTTTCGCCATTTGAGCAATGGTTACATTGTCGCTCGGGCCAAACTTACCGTGACCGTAGCCTTGAATCAGACCGCCGCCAACCATTTCGTTGATGTAAGAAGATGCCCAATGAGTATCTGGCACATCGCTGAAATTAGATACCGCAAAGGCGGGTGCCGTCATGCTTGCCGCCAATGCCGCCGCGAGCACCAGCGAGATAAATCTTTTTTTCATTTAACCTTCTCCTTTTTGAACGTATAGGATTTATAAGAAAAATAAATCTCTAATTTTATTGTACCGCGATTGACAGATTTCTACAAGTTAATTCTTTTGCATGTATGCTTTCAAACCACTTGGCATACTAATTAAATCTTACGCCGCTTTTTCTCCCGAATGAGAGTAGACTTGCTGATACCCGTCAGCTTAACGATCTGCGCATACGAATACTTCTCGAACAGAGCCATCGCATGGTCAAGCTGCTCGGCATCGAACTTAGGCGGACAGCTGTACGGCACTATCTGGCGTGTCATCGTGTTTATTTTGTAAAGCCACAGGTTTACTATGAACAGGCAATAGTCAGTATCTTTCAGCGCAGGCTCAAGAACATAGCACTCTCGAATCTCTGGAGCACGTTACAGAATATGCTGCTCTTTGCCAACATTCATAGGATCTGCTTTTCTCATGATAATGCTGTGATGGTCACAGCTTGCGAGTTTGTTTGAAACCCACTCGCGGAATTCATCACCGCCATTGTTCTTTTCAAACTGAGCACGTCGGATCCCAAACTTCTCCATCGGGTCTGCCACGAGAGGCCAAGTGATATATTTATCAGCCTTCATAGAAAGTTATACTAATAATGCATGCTTACAAGTTATACACATACTGAATCAAACTACACAAATAGTTACCGCTGCCTCATATAACATCACTGGCTTCAATGATAGTTTGTTCCGTCTCCAGTAACTCGCCTCATCGCCAACGGACTCAAAGCTCGCGTAGCTCTGTTTATAGTAGTCAGTGTTGAATCTTATATCGAATTTATAGTCGAAATTACTCTTATTTTTCTCATTCAGTGCAGCATATACGCCTCAAAATCACTCGCACGAGCTAGCACAAGCATGGCACACTAAATAACTGCCACCCACTCCTGCGTGTTCTTGCCTCCCTGGCAAGAAACCAGTCATGCTCCTCTGCTGCGTAGTCAGCTAGCATTCTGTCGAAGCTTGTCCATGTCCATATGATATCTCCATAAACAGCAAGTGCCGCTGCTCTTTACAAAACAGCGGCACAATATTTATAATACGATGATCTGCTTAAGCCACACATCTTAGCAGCCTCAGCAGCAGTTATCTTACCTGCGCTTTGCAGGCTCTTAGCTTTTCTGAGCTTGCTTTTGTCAAACTCAGCAGCCGGACGGCCTTCCTTGAACGCTTCGCCCTTAGCAGCCTTAGCAGCTGCCTTGCCAGTCTGCGTACGCTCAACGATGGTGTCTCTTTCAAACTCAGCGAACGCCAGCAGCATGTTAACCATCATCTTGCCCATCGGCGTGTCATCAACGACGCCCATGTTCAGGATGTTTACGCGCACGCCTCGAGCTACGAGGTCACGGATGACCGCAGAACCCTCAGATACGGTCCTCGCCAGACGGTCTAGCTTACATACGATCAGCTCATCGCCTTCCTTGAGCATCGAGATCAGCTTATCAAACTCAGGACGATGCATTGTCTTGCCAGAGTAGGCATCGCAGTAAACAACTTCAGCGCCTGCTTCAGTCAATTCTTTCTTTTGCTCTGCCAGCGATGTGCCGTAGCGCTCTTGGTGTTTCGTCGAAACTCTACCATATCCAATTTTCATTATTCGTCTCTCCCTATCACGAACTGATCCGGTGTGCGGCGGCCACTGCGGCGCTTCGGCTGCAATACAACTTCATAGTCCGCTGCGTTTGCCGCCTTAAGCACTGTCTCCAGTGTTACACCCTTACGACCGAACGCATTTGTCAAATATCGCGTAGTATATCCCATGTTCTCGCCAAGCTCAGACAGCGTAGTCCGCTTGACCCTGCATATCTCTTTGAAGCAATCCCGAATATTCATGATTTTTGTCCTTATATTTCTTTTTCTTTAATTATACATCTAAATAGATGTATAATCAACATACTTTTCTAAAATATTAGGTTGCGCAAATGACGCTGTTTTATTAAGTTCTTATGCGAAAACTTTTTCATTTGAAAATATAAATCAAAAAATTTGTGTCACTACTTCTGTATTTATGGATAGATTGGGAATGAACTCGGGATTTCACTGTTCCTCTGGCAGGGTTCACGCGTCACTGCAATCGTCCGAAAACTTAAGAGTTTACGGACATCTAAAAGTTACACCTATAGTAGTGCAAAGTTATTATTATTTACATCATTACCGGTGTAACTTTAGCGCGTTAAAATTATCTACTCAAAATCGCTATGCCGACAGCACACAGCGCAGCAGTTATCGTGCTATTGCATCCGACCTATCACAGCGCGTAAGTTTGTGAGCGACGATCTCTGGCAGGATCTCCGCGCCTGCCACCTGCCGCAGCAGGTACCGTGAGCTTGAAAGCAGCTCCCTACAAACTCACAGACTACATGCAGCAGACCTGACACGTTACGAGTGAGTTTGACAACAACTCACGGCTGCTCCGACGAAGCCCCTGCAGAAAACAACCGCCTGCCATCGCTCTCAAATACGCTGTATTCGCTCCATGCCGTCTGACACATATAAGCAGAAACGCGCACAACGGCTCGTCCCCCTATCAACTGCTAAAATCGTTTTCGCTCGTACATACGTTTGCGACTTAATTCCCACCATCGCCAACGACTTGCAATCTTTATCGTTGCAGTATATATTGACCGTAAAAAGATCCCACTGGAGCAGTAGATTTAATTTCTACCATTACAACGGGATATATCCAAGGTGTGCATACAATCCAGATGATCCACAGTAGTACGCCTGCCGCGCCGAGCAGCTATACACGCGCGAAGAGCAAACAATGAGGTCTGACGTCATCGCAAAACGGTCGAGCATCTCGCTCGTCCAGCTCCAGTGTTTGGTACAAATTAGGAAACATCGCCACAGGATGTGCTCGACCAGCTGCTGCGTGAGCTGGAAAAACTGCGAATTCGGCGCGTCATCGCCATCAAGGAGCCGGAAGTCTCCGGATTCGCGTGCGAGGATATCGCTGAGCTCCCAGAAATCGCCGGTAGAGTCTTGCTCGTAGCGTGCCTACGCAACTGTCTAGGACGCCACCATCAAAAAAATCCTTGGGTTCGCAGCCTGTTTTATGGCTATTATTTCCAGTACAAACTGGGAAGTGTGTGCCGAGGTTTTGCAACCTGCGTGCTGCGGTGATCCACGCTACAACGTGGTATCTCGTCTCCCGGATTTTGGGGGCAGCGATCAGCTGCTCGGTCTGCTGTTGCGCGTAGATCGGTAGCTGGGATTGATTGTCAGCTTGAGACATGACGCGCGCAGTGAGTTTGCGCAGAGTCATGCCGTCGGAGTCCGCGCGCAGGATCGCGCGCGGTGTACGTTTAACAGTTTTGGCCATGATATTAGACCTCCTCAATCGCGTGTCCGTCTACCCACACCGGCACCGCGTCGAGTCGCGGGATGCGGATAAGCACGCCGTCTGGCGTGGTGATCGCGTTGCGAGACTCAACCTCAATCGTGTCCTCGGCACGGTAGATAGCCGGCAGGTTCCAGCCACGCCAGTTGTCCCAAAGCGTCCCGCAGCGATTTGCGAGGCGCTTTGCGCCGATCAGGGTAGGCGTGCCGCCGTAGCAGATATACTCGTACTGACCGCCGATGACGTAATAATTGATTTTTTCCATGGTAAATCCTCCCTTTAGTTGATCTGGAAATCCTCGCCAAACTTGCGCTTGTGCGCGTCGAGGTACTCGCTCGCAAACCGCAGCGCGCTGCACGGCGCGATCTCCGTGCGGAGATCCTCGTAAATCTCCTCGTCCATCGCGCAAAAAACGTGTCGATACCCGGCTAACAGCAGATCTACAATGCGATGCGCGCGCGCGCCGTCGACGCTGTAAGCATCGTCGTACTCCTCGAGACGCAGATTAGACGGCTCGTCTACGCTTACACTGCAGACGAGCGTCTCGCTCTCGTCATCGCACGTCTTGATGTCGAGCCACGTCTCGCGTCGCGTGTACGCGTCAGTCCAGCGCGTCGGTGTGACACTCTGCAACTCGCAGCGAGCAGTTTTGCAGATCTTGTCAGTCGCAGCGTCGAGTGCAGCGTCAGCATCATCGACGATATCGCGCAGCTGATCGTAAACGATCTCGTCTGCGCAGTAGTCGTGATCGTCGATAGCGTCGCGCAACTCCTCGCTGTTACTCAGCAGCTTGTCAAGCGCGTCGTCGCTGCTGCACTTGCTGATCTGCTCTGCGAGCTCATCGCTCACGTCGAGCGTCATGCGCTCAACGAGAGTGTACTCGTTGCGTCCCCAGCGCAAGTAATGCTTGCGCTCGTCGCGCGTGAGGTGATGCGTCCAGTCCCAGCGCGCTGCGTCGATTGCAGCAGCAGCAGTGCGATAGTATTGTTGATCGATATCGTTGTAGATGATGGTTATCTTTTTCATGTTTTTTCTCCTCTGCGGTGCTCTCCGCGAGCACCTAATAATAGGTGTTTGGCTTGACGCGAACGCCTCGCCGAGCTGATCGACAGAATCGCCGCGTCTTATTGTTATCTATAATTTATCACACGGAATAATTATAGTCAAGTATAAGTTTTCCTAAACTCGCCTAGAAGGCACATCCGAACTTTTTCGGCCGCCAAATCCGCCGCCGAAACCTCTGGTTAGTCTGCGCTAACTGCCACATTCTGGAAGTCAATCGGCGGCGGTCGTCAGTTTGAAAGGAACTCTTATAGAAAAATATAAAAATGCCACCCAAAAAGCTGCGTACACTTTTGGGTGGCAAAAACTTGCGTACACGTTCTCGAGAACGTGATTGCCTTATTTAATTGTCCGAACTTTCGCGGTTGCGATAGTGACGCAGACGGTGACTGCGCCTACCGCTGGATCCTCTAGATAACAATCAGCGCAGAGCACGCGGAAGTTGTTGGTGTAATGATAATCAACGCGCGCAGGGTGCAACTCTGCGACGGTTTGATCGAGCGCGGCTCTGGCCTTGCGGATCAGGTCGCGGGGTATCATCGCAACAGACTTGGCGTCCAGGATCTCGCCGCTGTCGTCGATGGTCAGCTCGTCGATGGAGCTGCGGCTGTAAAACGCACCGCGCAGATAGCCCTCGCGTTCGGTCGGAGTGAAACTCTCCCACTTCTCCCGGGCGGCGTCCAGCGCATCACGAAACGTGCTGAACGACTGTCCATTATAACGATAGCTTGCGTACACGTTTACACCTCGGAATATTTCCAAGTGCGGCCGTAACGCCTCTGGTAGTATTTTTCATACCGTGTGAACGCTCTCTGTATATTGCCGCTTATAAGGACAGCCGCAACATCGTCCCCCGGAAGCTCCTCGACGGTCTTCCATGCGCCGCTGCTGTTCTGGATCGTGTGATAGTGGTTGAGCTCCAACGACTCGCCTGTCGAGCGCACATATACATCTGGATCGAGTCCGGCAGCGTCCAGTGTGACAACAAGGTCTCCGCATCGTCCTATAAACCTCTCTATGCCGAAATCATACGACGGCTCGATTTTAACCTCGTCAAAATGCTCGAGAATGCTCACTGGCAGGCGATGAATTGTGTTATGCATTATATCGGTGATGATGCGTCGATCCTCCGGAACTTTACCTACAACCAAGGACGCGTCATAATTGATGCGCGGCATGATCTGTTTGATCTGCTCCGGAGTCGCTTGCATTGCACTTTCTACGCCCGGAACCTCGCGCAGATACTTGAGAACCGTGTCAAAATCGGTCTTGATATGAACGTAATGGATGGGAATGTCTTCGTGACTCAGCTTGTACAGATCGACAGCAATGCCCTGTGCTGCTTTAAAACCCCAGGTGAAAATATCCTTTACCTTAAACATCAGTCGTCGCCTCCTTTGGTATCCACGGCTTGCCAAAGCGTTTTTCGTGCAGTGCTTCGTAGCGGTCGATCAAGCTCTGGTCGGTCTCAGGGCGTTTGGGTATTTCATCAAGGAGTGCGCTATCCATACGAGATATCGCTTCGTTGAACGGGAGCCATACGCCGCTCCTTGTGTGAACGTAGCTCTCATCCTGCAAAGGGATCTCCCTGTTTGTCACGGCTTTCCACGCGCCTTGCGGTATGCCTGCCATGTTGCATGCAACCCGTATGCCGACCTCCGGCAGCACGCAGTAGTAGGAATCGTCTGCCAGGTTGTATTCATGAGTGCCTACAACCCCGAGCTTCTTTACAATGTCGAGCGGCAGGCGGCGAACTGCGTCGTACATATCGTCTCGACGATATTTACGGATTCTCGGCACCTCGTCGTATATCTCATCGTTGACCTCCAACACGCTCTCATCCGCGTGTAAAATTATGAGTTTGAGATCAAGTGGACTTGCGTTGTCAATTTCGGTGATGCTGCGTACACCTCCGGCAGAGAGGTCGTCTTCCGTGAGGCTGTCCAAATGCAGCTCAGCTGCATGTATCTCAATGCGCGGAGCATCGTCATCGTACAGCGCGCGACACTTCTCTTCAGGCGATAACTGACTGAAAAGATACAAGGCGACGATTTCAGCCTCTTCATACCTGCGTGTGTAATGCATGCTGTCGATTTCAAAGATTTTCATTGCGGCATACTCCAGATGCAGTTCGGCGCGCCTTCGTCCATTTCAGCTTCGACCAAAGCGTCGACGAGGGTGTCAGGCGACGTGTCGTCCGGGATTTCGTGAGCATTGATCTGGATCTCCACTTCCTGATTTCCCTGCGCCTCGTAACGATCCCACGTTAGCTGTGATGATTTGATTGCCTCTGCCTTGTCTGTGAAGCCATATTGACTGTGATATTCCAGATGTTCGTGCTTGCTGTCAGAAAAGCATAAAATGTGTACTAAGTAACCTTGCATAAAGCATTTCCTCCTTTGTGGGCCCATTGTAACACAATTCTACTGAAATCGCAATAATTCTGTTGGCCCCTCGGGTTTTTTATGTTATACTTTTTTCGCAAGAAATGGGGAACGAAAGAAATGTACAGAATCAACCGGATAGCCGTGCAAGAGGCAATGGCGCGTGTGGGCATAAAAACGCAGAAAGAGCTCGCGCGTAAACTTGAGGTCACCGAAGCGCAGTTGTCGCATACGCTATCAGCATCGTATGTGCCAGTTAAGGCAGCAGTTGTGCGCTTGTGTGAATTGTTACAGACACGAATCGAGGACATCGTCGATGCAGAGCCATTAGAAGCTCCAGAAGCCGTACACAATGCGACAGGCGTTACATCAATCGAATTATTCGCTGGAGCCGGAGGCATTGCTGTAGGACTTGAGAAAGCTGGCATACACACACTCGCTCATGTGGAGATCGATCCGACCTGCTGCGAAACGCTTAGGCAGAACCGTCCGCAGTGGAACGTCATAAATGCTGACGTGAAGGATGTAGACTTTTCTCCCTACGTTGGAAAGATCGACATCGTGACCGGCGGCTTTCCGTGCCAGGCGTTCTCTTACGCCGGCAAGAAACTCGGCTTTGAGGACACACGAGGCACTCTGTTTTACGAGTTCGCGCGCTGTGTGAAGGAAGTCCAGCCGAAAGTGTTTTGGGCTGAGAATGTCCGAGGTCTACTTTCTCATGACAACGGTCGTACACTTCGCACGATCGTCGATGTATTTGAGCAGCTAGGTTATGGCATCGAATACAAGGTTCTCAATGCGAACAAATATGGCGTAGCACAGAAGCGAGAGCGCTTGATCATTATCGGTACGCGTCCAGGCTATGAGTTCGAATGGCCAGAGCAGGACAGCTATCGTCCTGTCCTGCGTGACGCACTGCAAGATTGCCCGCCGTCTGAAGGACAGACGTATAGCGCGAAGAAGAAAGCAGTGTTCGATCTGGTTCCTCCTGGCGGATGCTGGGTTAACCTTCCGGAAGAGGTTGCCAAAGAATACATGGGCAAGTCGTACTACAGCGGCGGCGGTAAGCGCGGCATGGCACGACGGATCTCCTGGGACGAAGCATGCCTCACGTTGACATGCAGTCCATCGCAGAAACAAACAGACCGGTGTCATCCGGATGAGACTCGACCGTTCACCGTACGAGAGTACGCGCGTATCCAGTCGTTCCCGGACGACTGGATATTCCGAGGCGGCGTTGGTGCAAAGTACAAACAGATCGGCAACGCAGTTCCGGTCGAACTCGCGCGTCGCATTGGCGTGCAGCTGCGTAAGTGCGTAGAGCAAGGCGACAAAAAGGAAGAGCAGGGATAACTCCCTGCTCTTTTAGTTTACAATTCTTTTGCGATACGCTCGATGAGTTCTTCGACGTGTTTACTTGCGTCAAATCTTTCCGCAACATCTCCGGCCACGCCAATGAGATCCTGATAGAAATGCTCGTCGCCGGTTAGATGTGTCCAAAACTTCTTGCCTACGATGACTTGCCAACCCTTCTTTTCGATTTTTTTGTAATTCGCTGAAAGGTCATCGTGTTTTCCATAAAGCACGCCAACGATGAAGTTGTCTTCGTCATACTTAACGCCGTTCGTTTTGAACAAGCGTCGTGCGTCGTCAAACTTATCACACATGGGCTTAACGTCATCTTTGTTAATCGTCGTTGGTCCGGCTTTCAGCTGCGCGTAGATATCTCGGCCATTGATTTTATCGGTGAACTCAATGTCCATGCCGGCGACTCCGGACGCCTTTGCAAAGCCAGCCTCAACACAGAAGAACTGTGTGCGTGTACCGAACGATGTTGCCAACGACGTGCCAAGGATGCGAGGATAGACCAATGCACGAGCCATGCTTCTCGGATCACAGCCTCCGAAGCCAATCTGCGAGAGCATTTTAATCGTGAACGGATTTATTTTGAAGTTCTTCATCTTCCAAGACTTGATTTTCTTAACTTGGCCTTCCATGATATCTTCAAAACATTTTTCTGCTACGGCACGCACTCTGCTATCCATTGGTCTCACATCCTCATTTCTTTATCTGCTTACACTTTACGACAGAATTTGGATGAAAAGCAATGATCTCTATTTTCTTATGATTTTCCTATAATTTTGTACACGCTACTGATACCCTGTACAAAATCAGACACTACAGAATGGCCAAAAGTGTAGGCAGTGCGTGGCTTTTGACCTAAAAATAAGAGGTTCGTTTTGACCGCTCCGAAAAGCCCCAAAACGAACCTTTGTTTATTTGCGTTTTACCCCCCTCTCCTATGATCCTTTCCAACGTAACATAAGCGAGACTAACGACATTTTCTGACGAGTAAAAAAACCAGTTTTGACTACAATCGACACGTCTTTTTATGCATCTTGTATCACCACATGAAAGCGATTTTGTGTTAATTGTAATGATCCTTCCACCACATTTCAGCACTTAATTTTTATTATGACACCGCCATTCAAACAGACTCCATCTGCTAATATTAAAGGCAATTAACCCTCCAACACTTAAGAATATTCTATACAAAATTCCCAATGTGAACACTTCCATAGCGCGTTCAATCATCATAAAAATCCTCATTTTTCCCTCCAATTCAAACGACTTTTACTCGATCATAACCATTCATAATCCGGACAATACGCCCTAATTTCTCGTTTAATTTTCTGAAGGAAAGCCATGTATAATATCATTATGTAGTTGCAAATTTCTCATCGACTTGTGACTCAGAAAGCAAATTTTCCAGTGACGTTAGGCACTCTCAAATGAACACAATCAACGGATTCCGTGTTTCTTTGAAGTACTCTTCCCCCCCTTCGACCTCATCGTTTTTTGTAAAATAGCCGACACACTCGAGCATTTTATACCCTTCACAACACCATAAAAAGATTCCCCAAAAAGCCTCTGGCGTCTGCAATTTTTCACTCAAACTTGTGTCCACTCTATATTTATTTAAGCGTATCCGACTCTCAATCCATGTCAAAATTCAGTTAGAATTCGCTGAACACACACCGTTGAAGGAAACGATTTGATGTATCCAAGTTCAGAAAAAGCACTGCGGCTAATCAAGAATTTCGTGCGTGAAATGAAAGAAAAAAGTCACGTCCTTTGTATTAAACATTAAGTAGATTACCAGCAGCAACACGCTTGAGTTTGCTCGTAAAGCTGTCGTTTTTGCCGTCTGTCTTACCACAGATATTGAGAATTTGTACAAGCTAAAAGCCTTTATCGAGCTTCTCAAACCATACCACTGTAGTGCCTTCTCGCAGTAAACGACTTTTAGAATGTCAATATAAACTGGATTTCCGTTATTGTCTTCACCAATTAGAAACATGGCAACCTGTATTTTATTTGTATCTTGCAGGACGTATCCTGCGACTTCTTGGAACAGGCCAATCTTGCGATTATCACCATCTGTAACGGTCTCGATAAAGTGCTCCCATCTCTATAATGAGCTGACGCGTTGAACGGATATGGCACGAGAAATAGGTGTAAAGATTATCAGCTGAGTTCTCGCTGAAACGAATTTCAGACTTGAACTTTAGCGTTCCATTTTCAAAATTGAATACCAGTTTTATTGCAAACATAAAGCGTATTACGCAGTAGATACGCACCAGTTTTGCAATGCTGCCAATCCGTCCGCCGATCGGAAAGGCCGAGATTTATATCGATGTAACTGTGTAACTGCGTGTCAGAGACGTCTTCCCAATACGCATCATTGCACCCTTTCATATCGATCTGATTGTTATAAAATCACTTGTGTTTACGGAAAACCTCATCTGAAATATCGTGTTTGAACGGAGCCGATGTACGCTCTTTCTTGAGCGCTTTCAGAAACTCAGCTGCCCAGCGATCTAACTTTACAGACTCTGTGAACAGTTCAGCAACCTCAAATTTCCGCTTCTCATAACAGTCGGAACGGCACAGATCGGTAAGCTATTTTATCTGGTTAATACCATCAGCTTTAGCCAGTGTGAGGGCTCCATCGACCAACCCATCCAGCAGAAATTTAAGGTTTTCACCGTCTACATAATACTCAAAAATATCCTTGTACTCTCTCGAACATTGATAAACTCGAAACGAAATATTGCTCTCAAATAGCAAGCGATACATCTTCTGAGAGAACTTTTCACTAACATCTTTGAGTGCCATACAACCAGCTCAGATGATGTCAGTCTGCTTGTAAGCGCGTAAAATCGGCAAAACTATTTGTAGATGAGAACTATAAAAGTTGTTGTTGATCCCCGATAGGCACGCCCACTTCTTGCCGTTGGCGGACTATTTCCCGAACTGCATAACGTCAAATGTGTCTCCTATACTGTGATTGCCGGTGATGACATGAATCTCAATAAAGTACGTAAGCCGTTACATACGGCATTGTAGCACTGTATCTGTGAGAGCTATACCGCCCCAGGAAATTAGGCAGCGAGCCCATTCGCAATTACATTCCAGTAGACGCTTTCAAAACGCCACTGAGCAGCATATTCTCCTACACCTGCCATAATCTTTGTTTCTTCCATTCTCATAATCCACAGTATTACTTTAGGGCTGTACACGATACCTCCGGGGTTCTCTTTCCTCCTTATCGTTTCAAGAAATTTCAGCTAATCTACACATCTGCTGTACATATAGTACGCGACTCATAGTTGGTCTCAAATCCAGAATTACGCTACACTCTGGAATACTGATGCCATCGGGAATCAGGTTTACGTTGCACTAAATATGGATTTTTCCACTTCTAATGCTGCTGAAGGGCTTTGTGCGTCGACATGAGGTGTGTGGGTATACCTGCCGAGCTGAACGCATCAGCAACAGCCTCGAAATGCTTAACGGTTACACCATATGCGATTGTTTATGCTCTGTTTGCAAGATCTTTATATGTTTTGAGAACATTTCCGTACAAATTCTACTTCAGGACGATCTCTTTGAGAACCGGCTTGGTGGAGTCTCCGTAACTCGTTAACGCTTCATTTATATCACGCATTATTCGCACTAAATACTTACAATGTGCGAGTCTACTCTTTTCGTTCAAGTTATCATTGCACACATTGTGTATGATGGTTGTGTAAGTATATAGAGTTTCTGTATCAAGCCGTGGTGATGTGGAGATAAATCTAACGACCAGACAACCATAAAATCGAAAGACTTTAATGTAGCTAGATGCTTCGCACAGGTGTACTTCACCGTATAATATAAGCTTCGGATTCTCTCGCCGTCCCATTCTTCGAGCCGCAGTAGAAATACTTTCCAGACGAATATCTTGCATATCTGCGAACACTTTCTCATGCTGCTCCAGTAGCTCACAACTTCTCACCTTTTGAGCAGCTCAGCGATTCCATCGTACGCGTGATCTTTTTTTGTTTTCCCTTCTATAACGAATAAGATGCAGTAGCAATGGTTTTCAACTAATATCCTTTGTTCAGGTGTGAATTGTAATTTTAGTTTGCTATTATTGATGGATATCCTCTCCCTTCTTTTCTACATTTAGTCTTCGCGTGCCTGCTGTGCTGGAAATTTACGCAATCCAGCACCCTACTCGTGAAGGTACAAAAAAGAGGTCACGCATAAGCGTCACCTCGTGCTTTAACTAGGAAACAAACTTACGCATGGCCTCTTTCGAGATCTGTATGGACAAAACCTCTCCGTCTCCTCCGGTTCCACTCCGCAGTGAATCCACGGCGAGAGTCTCCTTTCCTTTGGCTTGATGGCTTTGGGTACCTTCCACCGAAGTGGAGGGGCGGCGTCCTGCCTTTTCTATGCTCTTATAATACACCTATTCCTAGGTGTCGTCAATACTTTTCTATAAGATTTCTCGTTAAATCTTATCGTTTTATTTCGTATCCACGGAGCAACAAAGCCAAACCGCGAACTTGATCTTTTGACATTTTGTCTATGGATTTTTCAATCGATTCCATACTTACTGATAGCGGAATCATATAATCAATGGCAATCGGTCTCGGGTTAAAAATCTCATCCATCGGCAGATCGAGGATATCCGCGATCTGCACAGCCATCCAAAGGTTCGGTACACTCTTTCCGGTGAACCACTTGTTCACACTAGCAGGCGTTACACCGAGCCGATCTGCCAACTCTTGTTGCGAGATTTTGAATTTGCGGCACTCTTCTCGCAGGCGGCTGCCGAGAAACTCTGCGTAACGGCGAGCCTCGTCATCGTAGGTCATTTCGGCTCCTCCACACCAGCGCAATACTGGTCGAGCAGCTGATTTACGAGCTCGTTGATGCTGACGCCGGCCTGCTTGGCTACCTTGCTGACCCTCTTTTTTAGACTCGGAGTAACTACGAGCTGCATGCGGACAGTACGGTTCTCTCCGCGAACCGGCTGCTGCACGAGAACCTGCGTGCCTGGCTTGTTGGCAACTTCAACGACAGGCGCTTCTTCCTGCTTGACAACCTCGGGCTCCGGTGCGCCCTTAAGGCCATCAAAAATATTTTCACTTGCAATGTTCTTAGCCATCACAAAGCTCCTTTCTCAGTCAGTTCTGCGTACAGCGCACGATAATCCTGCGCCGCCGTACAGCTCTCATCCCATGCCAGCAACGGCTTACGAGCCGCCTGTGCCTCGCGGACACGGACAGTCTCGCGGATTGCAGTGTTAAGCACAATCGTTCCGAGCTGTGCGGCGAGATCCGGCAAGCCAGCTTCAACTTCTCTGGACAATACCGTGGGTCTCGACCTACGCGTCAGCAGGACGCCGCAGCACTCCAAACCCTTGTTAGTGTACTTCTGCGTGTCGGCAACACTGCGAGCGAGACGGCTGATGCCCTGTGCAGAATAACGGTCAGCGGTCATCGGTACGAGAACCTTAGTGGCTGCCGTCAGGGACGCCATAAGCAGCGTTCCCAGCGCCGGAGGCGTGTCGATGATAATCAGGTCATACTGAAAACGCGCTGCCTCCAGCTGCTCTCTGAGCACGAATACGTCAGCGAAGCCGCTCAGGAGCTTGTCCGCATCGCGGAGCAGCGGATCGCCAGCGATGATGTCATAGCCGAAATCCGTGTGCTGCACGCAGTCGGTGTTGTCCTTGTTCACGATGAGATCGTACAGCGTGCTGACGCCATCGCTCTGCGCACGGCTCGTATCAGTGCTGTTACACTGCGCGTCTGCGTCGATCAGCAGGACGCGCTTTCCGTCCTGCGCAGCAATGTAAGCAAGGGCACAGGCCGTGGTCGTCTTTCCCACGCCGCCCTTTTGATTTGCGATTGCTAGAATTTGCATGGCTTGTTCCTCCCCTCAAGTTGTGTAAGCTCTATGTGTATACTCTATCACAAATGGTATCAGAGGTCAAGCCATTTGCTGGCTATAGTACCATGCTTCGCCGGAGTGCTTGCTTACGGCACTCATCAGCGTGCTGCGGAGATAGCTCGTACCGTCGCGTACATCGCGCCAATGAGCCGCAATCTTTGCGACTGTTACAGCCATTACCGTGTGTGTAATCGATTCGTATGCGGCGATCAGCTGCTCGCGAGAGGCATACACGCCATCGCGGACACGGTATGTAGGCTTGGTAGAAAGCATGTCTGCCATGTACTGTCTGCGAGTCTCTCGTACTGCTACTTCGATTTCTGCTTTATCAGCAGCAGGAGCGATAGCCGCAGCGTCATCTGCAAGATTGTTCCACTCCACTCTCGCGCTCGCCTCGCACGCCGCAGGCGTGAGGCTATCTCCAAGAGGGCTATCTTCAAAAGAGGTTATCTCAGAGAGGTTATCTTGGCTGCAAATTTTAGACGATTGAAGCTGCAAATTTTGGACGGATGCACTGCAATTTTTAGACGATTGGTCTGCAGAATTTAGACCGTTGAGGCGAAAAGCAACCGCTCCGCCGAAGCTCTTGCCAGCGCTCTCAATCAGGCCACGCAGGCCAAGTTGAGCGAAGCAGGCGGAAAGCGTCGCATGACCGCAGCTCAGCATCGCCTGCAGCTTGCGGCGATCCGGGTACACGAGGCCGCTCTCAGTAGCGAGCGTGTCGCTCAGCAGCGCATGAAGCAGACGGACGCGAAGTGGAAGGTCGCGTCCTGTATCGAGGTCGATCTCAACGTACGCGCCGGCGCAAACCTTGTGATTGATTTCTCGCAGAGCAGGAAAGCCTGCCTCGCGGAGATACTCGACCGGTTCGACAGAGGAAGGAGCGCGCCACTGCTTGATGTACAGGCGACTTGCCGTACGCGTCGGAGCGATGGTCAGCAGCTTCGCAGCAGCGAGATCGTGCAGCAGCTTATGTACCTTGCGAGCGCTGAAGCCGGATGCCTCTGCCAGCTTGTCCACCGGGTAGATGACGTACGCGCCACGCTGATCCACCCAGCCAGAGCGAATGGAAAGAGGAACGCGCGCTCTCAACAGGCTGTACACCCATACATGACTTGCTGTCAGTCCGAAGGTGGAAGAATGTTCCAGAAATGTCTTCTCAACAATGATTTTTTTCATAAAAAAGCAGCCTCCTCGTGCTCAAAAATTGGCACTCAAAGACTTGCACAAAAAATCAATTAGTGATATAATAGAGGTACAAAAAAAGTCATACGTCTTGTATATACCCATTCACTACTCGGGCTGTGTGCAAGTCTCTTGGAGTCGATGCGCCAACATCGGCTCCAATTTTTATGCCTTGAAAAATAAAAAAACGGGATCGCACAGATCCCGTTACACTTGACTTTTCGATGCAGCTATGGTACTATACTGATAGCTCCAAGAGCTGCGCAAAGCGCTGTGCCGCAAGATCGTGCGGTGCATCTCCGGCAAAGGTTGCAGCCTTTTGCGGAGAGCTTGGACTCTCAAGATCCTCGACACTTGCAGGTGTTGGGGATCTTTTTTTGTTATCCACAAGTTCATTTTAGCACACCTGTGGATAAGATGCAAGATTTTTATTTTTATCCACAGGTGGAATCGTCATCCGACTTGGAGCGTTCTTTTTCGCACTTTATACGCGCCAAAGATGCTAATTCCGCAACAATATAGGCTCCAACCATTGCGATTAAGGCTGTCGGTTCATCACGACACATGTGGAATTCGTATACACACCAAACAATAAATGCAAGAACAAATATAGACAAACACAGAATGTATACATCAATCTTATTGAGTTTCTTCATATATCATCACCTTACTTATTGTGTATGCTCGTTGTGTAAAAGCAAACAAGCGCCGAGATGCAGCAGGGCATGACGGCGCTTGTTTGTTACTCTACATGGTACTTTGTTGTCTATGCTTATACAGCAACAACGTACTGCATACAAACCCAACCGCCACAAGCAGGCACATAGCCCCAGCCGTTCGATTGCTTTGAGATAGCGATAACGGAACCGTTCGGCAGCGCCTTGAGCTTAGAATAGCCCGTACCGGCGCCAGAACGCACGTTAAGGCCACTTTGGGCGTTCACCTTGTAATTTTTCTTCGCTTGAGTCGCAGAAGCGATTGTAGAGGCGTCTACCCAGCCGTAAACGGTACTTGCGTTATCGGTGTGAACGATGTGGTATTTGTGCGTGCCGATCTGGGAAACAGCAGTAATCTTTGCGTTGCCTGCTTTGACGACATTTCCGGCCGTTGCAGTTGCGCTCGGATAATGTTTTCCGCCGACAAAATGAACCACATCTCCGACCTTAAAGCCGGTTGCAGTCGCAGTCGTTGCGGACGATTGTGCGCTGTAAGAAACGTAGGAGAGTTTGCCGTGTTTCGTCCACTTGCGGGTCGGATAACCGGCCTTCGTGCCGATATTTCCGACGGCAGTGATTTGGCAGCCGCCTGCAAAACTCGGAGTGCACTCCACAGCGAGACCGTCGCCGATATACACACCGATGTGGCCAGGCAGCCATACGACTTCTCCGACCTGGATGTTACGGAAATCTGCGCTCACACCGCTGCACACGCCGATCATACCGCTGTCGGAAACGTCCGGAACGCCGTTCGAGGCATACTTGCCACCGCCGTAGGTGGCCGTCAGACTGCCGTTCCAGCCCCAAAGGATACCCTTAATCAGTCCAACACAGTCGAAAAGAAAGCCTTTATCCTGGATTCCGTACGCCTTGGACTGCCAAGCAGGACGCACAGCGTTAGTGCCGTTCGACTTGATTGCCCGGGAAATGTTCGCGGCGGTCGCCGGCCAGCCGAACGTACCGAGCATGTAAGCAGTTTTGTAGTTCGTCGCGGTGCGCTTACATGCCGCCGCGAAATCTGCTGCTTTCATCATTCCTCATTAACCTCCGATTTTATTCTGCGCAACTCGCGCTTCGATTTTGGCGAAAATAAACTTTTCCAAATCGTCGGAAATCTTATTGATGTACGCGATCGCTGTCCGGGAATAGCTTTCAGCGAATATTCGATAGCTTTTCGGTGTGCTTTCGCCTGCGCATCCGCATCGAACTCGCCGGATTCTTGAGTGGAATAATTCGGATTTACGATAGATAATCAGAAACTGCGGTTGCTGAACATACATGAGTTTATCAGGAAATGGTGAGAATAAATCTTGACTTTGCAGACGATTGGATTTATTATACCGATAAGAAAGTAACTTACGAGTATAATACAGAGGTGAACAGATGCGTCCATTCTACTGCCGTGAGGATGAGCTGAGAAAACTGAACAAACGCTATGCCGATGACCGTTTTGAGTGCATCGTTATCTATGGCCGGCGGCGTGTTGGCAAAACGGCCTTGATCAACGAGTTCTGCAAGGACAAGCCGACCATTTTCTTTTCCGCACTCAATACGACAGGAAAGGAAAATCTGGAGGCGCTTTCCAAGTCGATCATGAGTTTTGAGCGGCCGGATATGGAGTCTGCACCGGAGTTTCATTCGTATGATGCCGCGCTGGATGAGCTGACTGCACTTTCAAAAGATAAGCGGCTTGTCTTTGTCATTGACGAGTATCCCTATCTTGCCAAAGCAAAGCCTGCCATTTCCGCCATGCTGCAGCACATCATCGACCATAAGTGGACCGACTCCAAGCTGTTTCTGATCCTCTGCGGCTCGTCCATGAGTTTTATGGAGAGCCAGGTGCTGGGCCAGGAGAGTCCGCTGTACGGCCGGAGAACCGGTCAGTTCAAGATTGAGCCGCTGGACTATAAAGAAACCGCCGTATTCCATCCAAACTTATCCGAGGAAGATAATTCGCTGATTTACGGCATTACAGGCGGTGTTCCGCACTATATCAACAAGCTGGATGTAAAGAAAAGCGTAGACGAGGCTTTGCTGGATAACTTTTTTGACCGTTCCAGCTACCTGTACGAGGAGCCGGCCAATCTGCTAAAGCAGGAATTACGGGAGCCGGCTATCTATAACGCGATCATCAAGGCGATCGCGGAAGGCGCTTCCCGCATGAACGACATCAAGATGAAAGTCGGAGAGGAAAGCTCGGTCGTATCGAAATACCTGAGAACACTGATCGATCTTGGTATTGCCCGAAAGGAAACGCCGCTTACCGAGAAACCGGGCAAGAAGACGATCTACATGCTGGCCGACAACTTTTTCCGATTCTGGTATCGTTTTGTGCCGATCAACATGAGTGCGATCGACTCCGGCCGAATCACAAAGACCTATCCGCATGCGGTAAAGCAATATCTTTCTGATTACATGGGACTGATCTTTGAGAAGATGTGCCAGGACTATCTGCTGTATTATGCGGACAACCTTCCGATCGAACTGAGCGAGATCGGTCAGTGGTGGGGCACAGACGCGAAAAAGAAAAAGCAGATACAGATCGATATTGTCGGAACGCCTGTTGCAGGCAAAGAGTATATCATTGGCTCCTGCAAGTATCGCAACGAGAAGATCGGTATGGATGAACTGGAACTGCTTCGGGATTACGCATCCGTATTTGGAAAAGGTGATGCCTATCATTACTATATCTTCTCTAAGGGCGGCTTTACCGATGGACTGCGCGAGGCACAGGAGCGCGGTGAGGTTCGCCTGGTAACACTGCAGGATCTTTACAAATAAAGCATTATAACTTTGCTGATTCATCTTATCAATATGCTGTAATAGCCTCGGATTGGAGAAAACTATGCTGCCATTGCCAAATGCTATAGGAGAAAAGACCATTACACCGCCGTCCATGCTGGAAATCTATTTTGATCACGGTAGTTGTTTTCACTGGCTGTATACAGTGTATATCTCGATCTTGATAATATAAAATGTGATTTATATGTTATAACTCGCTAATAAAATGTGAATCAATCGAAAATTCTCCCTTTAATTTTGTGCAGACAATTGCATTTCTTCCTCTGCCGGGGTATAATACCCTCATAGGAGGTGAAACCAAATGCTCTATCTAAAACGCAAAATCGACGCTTTTCTGTCGGAATGGAAAGCAAATCCGGATAAAAAGCCGCTTATCGTCAAAGGGCCGCGGCAGGTCGGCAAGACCGAATCCATTCGGCGCTTTGCTTCGGAGAACTACACGAGCGTTATCACGATCAACTTCGTGGAGGAGCCAAAGTACAAAATGATCACCGCGGACGGCTACAAAGCGGCGGATATCATCAAAAATATCTCGCGTATCGACCCGTCTAAGCGGTTTATTGAGGGCGAAACCCTGATTTTCTTCGATGAGCTGCAGGAGTTTCCCGATATTGCGACCGCGCTCAAATTCTTCAAGATCGACGGCCGGTTCGACGTCATTTGCAGCGGTTCCATGCTCGGTCTCAACTACCGTAAAATTGAGAGCAACAGTGTCGGCTACAAGACCGATTACGAAATGTTCTCACTGGATTTTGAGGAATTTTTGTGGGCCGGCGGCTACGACGATGCCTTTATTGACGATATGCTGACGCACATGCGCACGCTGACGCCGTTCAACGAACTGGAACTGTCGGTCTGCGGCGAGCTGTTCCTTAACTACTGCATTCTCGGCGGCATGCCCGCTGTTGTCCGCGAATTCATCGAAAAGGGCACGTTTGAAGGCTCACTCGAAACCCAGCGCCAGCTCATCGCGGACTACAAGGAGGATATCCGCAAATACGCGGACGGCATGGACCAGACCCGCATTTTGAACGTGTTTCAGCACATCCCGGTCCAGCTTGCCAAGGACAACAAGAAATTCCAGATTTCCAAGGTCGCGTCCGGCGCGCGTTTCCGCGATTACCGCGGCTGTATTGAATGGCTGAACGATGCCGGCATGGTCAACATCTGCTACTGCCTGAATTTCCCGGAACTGCCGCTCAAGGGCAATTACGACGAGACAAAGTACAAGCTGTATTTTGCGGACAGCGGTCTGCTCGTTGCCATGCTCGATGAGGAAGCGCAGGAGGACTTGCGCGCCAACAAAAACCTCGGCGTGTACAAGGGTGCACTGTATGAGAATGTGGTCGGTGAGGCGCTCGTCAAGGCCGGGTATCAGCTGTATTACTACAAGCGCGAGGATTCCACGCTCGAGCAGGATTTCTTCGTCCGCACGGCATCCGCGCTCATTCCGGTCGAGGTCAAGGCCCAGAGAGGCACGGCGAAGTCTCTGCGCACGCTCATCACCAGCGATAAGTATGAGGATATTCACTATGGCATCAAATTTACCGCCGGGAATATCGGGTTCAGTGACGATATTTATACGTTCCCGTACTTTTGCGCGTTTCTGCTCAAACGGTATCTGGCGGGGGCGCAGAGCGAAAAGTTGTAACTTTGTGACGTTGTAACTTTATGACTTTGCGCTCTGATCGGTATAGAAAAAAGAGAAACTGCAACCGCAGACGCATAACAGCTATTCACTGGTGTATGTTGCCTTAATATCAAACACAAAATTCCGCCTGAATACCATAGCTTCCGTCAGCATTGCCTGCATATAAAGTTCCAATGTTGCTCTTATGATATACCTATGCAGTTGTAACGTTAAAACTTTGTAACTTTATAACATTACATCTCTTTATTGATGCAGAAATTCATTCAGACCGTGTATTTCTTACTCCTTTCTGTCAGAAAGATGGAGCAGTGAAGTATAAATAAAGCAGTTTTCCGGTTGATGATTTGTTACCTGCTAAAAAGGAAGAGCCCCCTCACGAATGGGATACAACCTTTGATCGCAAAAACTGACATAAACTTTTGAACATCTTTATGAACGCCAATCCAAGCAATAAAACCCGGAGCACACAGCTTGAAATTCAGCTGTGTGCTCCGGGTTTTGTTTATTGAGAAGAAAAGGTGTGGTATAGTCTGACAAGCAACGGATTTGATGGTGCAAATCCAGCTTGACAGGTGGAATCCCCGTGCCCCCGTTTTTCAGCCGCACGGCGGAAAAAGCTCTGAATACGCCCGTCTGACACGCCTGCGTCGGAGAGCAGCTCCTTCAAAAGTTCCCTTGATCCGCTGTCGTTCAGGTTTGTGTACTCGATCCTTTCCAATGCCGGTCGCTTATCCGGCAAATCAGTGTCCGCGCCGCAGCCCGCGAATGCGGAAGCGATAAGAATAACACATATAGCCAGCATTGTCTGCCGAAATGATTTCATAATCTGCTCCATCCTTTCCTTTGACCATCGACTATTTTGCAAAGATTATTATACCATTCTAGCATAAGATCTATGTTAAGCAAGAGGTCTTTGGGGCGATTGGAACAGCGGAGGGCTGGCTTTCACCACGCGGCTGACAAAGCGTATTATCTCATCCTTGCTGTACTTGTCATAGCCCTCCACGACGATATGCATCATTCCATTTGGCAGATGGGTATACATCATCTCAAGATCTGTTTCACTGGCATTGGGCAGTTCTTTCCGCCAGTAGGCAATACTGTCATCCTTGGCCAGGGCAATCATCCGCATAAGGACAGTTGAGTTTGTATTCTCCAAAATCAGGACTCGACACACCGCCTGATTCTGATTGACCATATCGTAGATGGCTTCGATCAGAGCCGTCACATCAAACGAATTGACATAGCGAAGGGATTTCTCAAATGTGTTGAACCGCGCCCCATTCGCTGTCTTCCCAGAAAAAGACGGCTATTCTTTTGAAGAATAGCCGCCCTGCTTTTTCGCTTGATGTGTATGCACCTGAAATCATTTCTCAAACAGATGCAGGAGGTATCCGTAGCCCTCGGCCTCCATTTTTTCATAGGGGACGAAGCGCAGAGCCGCACTGTTGATGCAGTAGCGCACGCCGTTGGGGGACTCCGGATCGCCGGTGAACACGTGGCCGAGGTGGGAGTCTCCGGCACGGCTTCTGACCTCTGTGCGGCGCATCCCGTGGCTCAGATCCTCTTTTTCCACTACGGCAGGGCCCTCGATAGGCTTTGTAAAGGCAGGCCAGCCGCAGCCGCTTTCGTACTTATCCGTGGAGGAAAAGAGCGGCTCACCGGTGACGACATCCACATAGATGCCCTTTTCAAACTTGTCCCAGAACTCGCCCGTGAAAGCGCGCTCCGTGCCGCTCTCCTGCGTGATGCGGTACTGCTCCGCCGTCAGCTTGTCCCGGATGGACTCCGCCGCAGGCTTCTGATAGTCGCCCGGGTCGATGCGCAGCCGGGAAAAAAGCTCCATCTCCTCGCGCGGGATGTGGCAGTAGCCGTCCGGATTCTTTTCGAGGTAGTTCTGATGGTATTCCTCGGCGGGATAGTAGTTCTTGAGCGGGCCGATCTCCACGAAGAATTTCTCGCTGCGGCCGCGCTCGATCTCCGCGATGCGCTTCACCGTTTCTCTCGCGCTTTCATTGGTGAAGTAAACGCCGGTCTGGTACTGGCTGCCCCGGTCGTTGCCCTGCCGGTTTTGTACCGTGGGGTCGATGACATAGAAGTACGCCATCAGCAGCGCGTCGAGGCTCACCTGCTCGGGGTCGTATTCCACCCGCACGGTCTCCCGAAAGCCGGTCTCTCCCTTGCAGACGGTCTTGTAATCGGCGTCCGCCTCGCAGGTGCCGTTGGCGTAGCCGCTCTCGGCGTCGATAACGCCGGGGATGGACTGCATCAGCTGTTCCATGCCCCAGAAGCAGCCGCCCGCCAGATAGATGACATTGTCTGTGGTATCCATATAGGTGATCTCCTCATCGGACCGGTCAAAAGCCGCTCCGTCCATGTTTGTTTCCTGTCCGCTCTTTTCCTTCGGCACAGTCTGCTTCCCGGCGGCGCAGCCGCTGAGCAGCAGCACTGCTGCGAAAAGCAGTGCCAATAAGCTTCGATACATCGCGTTTCCTCCTTTCAGTGGAATCAGGGCTCACTCCGCCCTGTCACAGTCCTGTCTCTTGCCGCGACCGGGCCGCAGGACGGTATACAGCAGCGACCCAAGGACGCAGCCGAAGCCGGTGGAGAGTCACGGGCTGGACGTAACGGCACAGGTGCCGGTGGTGCAGCCTACATAGCGGTAATACAGCTACCCTCCGGCACTGCCCACCAGGGGCAGGGCAATGGTGCACAGAATGCTCGTCAGCCTACAGCTCTTTTACCATAATAAAGAGAATGGGTTAAAATCTTTGTTAAGAATGGGGATTTAATGGAAATATATCTTGAATTCGCCGAGAATAAAGCGATTGGGGCAAAAAGGCCAATGTCACTTAGTTAGCAAGTGACATTGGGCGCAGCGCCGGGGTGGCTATGAATTCGACATTCCATTCTCCCGCCAGCAGCTTGCGGATTATCTCGGCGTGGAGCGCAGTGGACTGTCGCTGGAGCTTGGAAAAATGCGGGATGAGGGCCTGCTTAACTTTCATAAAAGCCACTTTCTTCTCCAGGCGCCAGAGACGGACGGCCTTCCTCCTTCTGCGCGTTAAGAATCTCCCCTTCAAGCCCCCTTTGGGCGTATTGGAAAGTGCGGATACACCGGGCAGAATGTTGGGCTTTTACAGAAGGAGAGCGCAACTACGAACCTGCAGAGATTGACAAGGTAGCGTCAGCTCGTACAATCTGATTTGATCATACCCACAGCCGCTTTGGCTGTGGGTATGATCTGTTTGAACTTCAAAAGCTTTGCAGAACACAAGGAGCCTAATGCCAAATTCAGCATGTCACCAACTATGAGAAAAACATCTTTTAGAGGAAGGTCAAAAGGTTCGACATGGAAGATGAACCGTGTCCTTTTGCGATGCCGCTTCCGAAAGGTTGCGGCTTCGCCCCTTAACGAAGACTTTAAGTTAAATCTGTTATACTGCTGCAGTCCCCTCAAAAATACAGACAGGAGAAAAAATTGACCGTATGATGAAAAAAAGATATCTCGCTATTCCCCTTCTTGCAATCGCACTACATTTTTTGCTATCCAATCTATTATATTTCCTTGTGGAAAGGCTCGTTTTGGATATTTTTCATATCCCCCCGCAGCAATTTATGAAACACTCATATTGGGGCGAGATTTTGATCTACGCTGTTCTTATCCTCGTATTCTTTACGCTCTATAAACTGCTTTGGAGGAAAGATATAAGCGAACCGCGCACAGCGACAAACTTTAAAGATGTGCTCGGCAGTCTGGTCGTGGGATTTGGCATTTGCGGGATCTCCGGTCTTTGGATCATGCTGGCAGAACAGCTTCCCTCGCTGCAGAAAAGCGTTGAGGCAATAAACGCCGGTGCTGAAAATATTGCCGGCGGAAATACATTTGGAACATTTATGATTGCGGTGATTGCTGCACCTGTTGTAGAAGAAATTCTATTCCGCGGCATTGTACTTCGCTCCATGCGGAAATTCATCCCCGTTTGGGCCGCGATTCTAATATCATCTGTACTCTTCGGCGTTTATCACCTGAATATCGTGCAGGCTGCCTATGCCACCTTCATGGGTATTGCCGCAGGAATCCTTTACGAGAAGAAAAAGAACCTGCTGTTTCCCATTCTCGTGCATTTCGCAAACAACCTCATTACTATGCTGCAGGGCTTTGCGCCATCCGAAGTGAATGAACTGATCAGCATTTTTATTCTGATTATGATTGCTCCGGCAGGGTATGTCATCTGCCGTTCACTCAGACAGGGCAAAAGAGCAGATAGCATGTAAGGTTTTTATACAATGTATAAAGCATACAGCGGCACAGAGCAACTCTCTGTGCCGCTGTCAGGCTGTCGCGAAACTACAGTTTCGCCGACAAGCAGGAACGGACCGTAGGCCGTTCCAAAGTCGTCCAAAAGTTCCCATACGGAAACTTTTTCCCTCTTAAGGTATAAAAACCGGCGCTATCCTTGCGCGGCTTCTCGGCCGCGCTGCGCGGATACACGCTCCCGGTTTTTATGAATTTGCAAAGCAAATTCTATTTAACGCGCGCTGCCGCGCGATATGATAAAATTGGTTCAATACCGACTTTTTTGACAAACTAACAGCGGCACAGAACAACTCTCTGTGCCGCTGTTTTTTTATCTTCGTAATAGAATCAGCATGAAAACAGGAACCGGGGCACAGTAAGCAACGCCAAAGCCACGGCAGCCCATCTTATCTGTCCAGGTATTTCCACAGAAATCTGGTCCAGTTCCATGGTCGCCGGCCAAGGAAGCGGGTACACACGGTTGAAACGACCGTCCCCAAGCCTACAAAGATATTCAATGACCACAGGGCTTGTGTATGAGGAACACACCCCCTGTGGTCAACATATCCAGGACGAATATCCATTATGACGGCAAAAAGCAGAAGCCACGTCGGCGGATCAAAACCACACCTTTGCAGATACTCGACCACGCGCTCCCTTATCTGCTGTTATGGCAGTCGCCTATGCACTGTGCGGTTCGTTGCATCTTCACATATGCCCTCGGAACAGGTGTTGCTCACATATTCGCGAAGTTTTCCGCAGTAGAGCAGTGTGTGCGGCACTCTAAGGAACTGCATCGGCTGTATGATAGAGGAACGCAGCTGTTCCATGCCGTCAACCCGACTTTTTGTGAGAAGCTCTCCGACAAACTCTGAGCAATAATAGCAGTCCTCCTGCTTCCAGACAATATGGAAGTATGCCAGACATAAGCCAATATAGTTGTAACTGTACTTCCTCCTCCGCTTCCACATCACATCGAGCATTTCTTTGAGCTCTGCGTGTTGTTCTTCTGTGACACTCACACTCAGAACCAACACCTTGGTTTCGGAAAAACGCTTGAAGGTACCGGTACGGGGAGACTCTATCACGAAGCCGCCCCAAAACGGATTATAGGGATGCCTGCGGCCAAAAGAGTACATCCTCTCTAAATCTCTGGACAGGCTGATGGAGGCGTGGTTATATTCTGCGCCGGTGATTTGTTTAAGGATCCGGGACAGAAGTGTTCCGGTCTGGCTGATTACGATATACAGCTGTTTATTTTGATTGCTCATATGCGTATCCTCACAAGATTATCCACAGTACCATGCTATTGGCATAAGAAGTGCTGCAGGTCTCGAAGAAGTCCGTTTCGACTATGTTAGCGTTGGTGTGCTGGATGACCCACTTCATGCTCTCCGGTTCGATCTCGAAGCCCAAATACAGTAGTGGACAGCAGAGGCTCATCCAGCAGCTCTTTGCGTATACAACTGCAATTGTTCGACCTTGATTGTATTTTCCCCGCCGCCGCTTCGGAAGCTCTCCATTTCCGAGCTTCTGATACGCACAATAACCTTATCATTGACCTGCAATTCCTCAAAAGAAATCCTTGTAACCTTCTGCGTGGCAAAGTCGCAATAGACCATAGGAGTAGACGAACAGTCTATCAGACATTCTTCACCTAAAGTGTTTTCATCGGCATCGTCTTTTACCGTTATGGTTTGCTTTCCTGTATCAACTTCCGTGATCACTGCATTGACGGTCAGAAGAGTGTCATCCTTCAATGAACCGCACCCGGACAGGAAGATAAAGAGAGTCAATAAGCACAGAGCGATTCCGATTCATCTTACATTTCTATCCAGCAATGTCTTATCCTCCTGTTTTTTGCTGCGGAACTTATCCAATCTATGAAAAAGGCACTTCTTCCGCCCTTTGCGTCAGGCGGGACAACGCACAGACTGCGTACATATAGCCTGCAAGAATCAGCGGTGCCGGCAGCCCGTAAAGCAGCGGCGCCGGGATGATACGCCAAAACAGCTTGAGCACACCGATCTCCGCGCCGTAGGTGAAGAAGTAGTTCGCCTCTGGGCAGAGCGTGAGGCGTAAAAGGAGATTGATAAGGTGCGCGCCTACAGCAAGTAAACGCCGATCAGATACCGGGAGCGCCGTGCTTCCGGTTTTCCGCGCAGCAGCAAGAATATGAGCAGCACCGCCGTTGCCGTAAGCAAAAGCAGAAGCAAATGCGGCCCGCGAAAGGGCGTAATAGAAAATTCGTTCATTTCACACGCCGGAACGTCTTTCCGATCTTCTCCTCAAGGAATCGTTTGAATTCCTCCACCGTCCCGCCGGTAAGAGTACGCTTGTCCAGAGGCTGCGCATAGCGTTTCTTCATCAGTAGGATGATGTAGTCCTGCGACTCAGCCAGTGCGTCGATCAGCTCATAGTGGAACGTGGAGGTGGTGGCCGCCGTAACGACGGTATAGGAATCCTCACCGAATGCGACATGATATTCCTTTGTGCCCGCCAGCGCGTTTTTGCGGGCGATCATGCCATTGAATCGGTCCTGAAACAGCAGAACGGACAGCAGCATCACCTCTGTCAGCAGGGAAGTCACCGTCCTGACATCAAGCGCAAAAGGCTCTCCATCGAATAGGATCAGCAGCAATGCGTTGAATACAAAGACGCTCCAGCCGAAGATGGTCCAAACAATGCTTCTCTTTCGCCGCAGCACCCTGCGCATCGCGCGGGCGGCTATGGTCATAGATCGATTTGTGATGTCGCTGTGAATTTCAAATGTCATACATCTTCTCCGTTGTAAGTAATTCTGCAACCGCAGGGCGTTGGGGGCCTTGCAGCTGCCGCCGGACATCGCGGCGGGCGCTCGTTCATCGCATCAGCCGCATCTCATTCTCAAACTGCTCCATCGCCTCCTGCCGGCTGGGAACTTGTGCAAGCGTGCAGGAAAACGGCTGGCCGAACAGGGGCTGGGACAGAGTCTCCGCCCAATGCGTCAGCACCTCCGGAGTGAGGGGGCGCTCCTCCCGGAGAAAGATCACCCCGTAATAGGGCGGTACAGACGGGGAAAGCAGCTGTGTCAGCGGGACGCCGCTCCGGACGGAGGCGTTGCAGAAATGCATCTCCGGTGAAAAAAGCGGATAGTACAGCGCCCCGACGAACCAGTCCTGTTCACCGCTTCTGAGCCGCCTTGCCTGCTCCAGAAAGTGCGGATGATCCGGATTATCCGGCTCCACAAACTCACCGTCCAGAATGGTCTGGTGAAGGGCAGGGAGGTTATGGAAATCAAAGTGGAAAAAGGGCGCCTTTCCTGCCTCGTCCTCGGAAAGAGAAAACTCCGCCGCATGGAAAGGTTCCCAGTCCTTACAGCAGCGGTAATAGCCCCACCAGTAGTTCCAGTCATAAATATGCAGATATTTTTTTGCCTTGCAGTCCATAGATGTACTCCATTCTGACAATGTGGGCACAAGAGGAAATCACGGGAAACTCTCCGCCCGGCACCAGCAAAGATTCTTTCCAGGCCCGTCCTTTTTACAAGAGGGACGCTCAAAGGCGGCGCGGTGATCTTCTTATCTGCTCACCGGAATGGAGATCTCGAAAACGGCACCGGTGTCCCCGTTGCGGGCGCGGATGGTTCCCTTGTGCAGGTGGATGATCTCCCGGGTCAGCGCAAGGCCGATGCCGGATTTTCCGCTCCGCCCCATATAGAAGCGGTCGAAGATGTGCGGCAGATCCGCTTCGGCGATGCCGTCCCCGTCGTCCTGTATGCGTATCGTCACCTGCCGCCTGTCTGCGCGGCAGGTCAGGTGCAGCTCGCTGCGGGCATATCGCAATCCGTTGGTCAGGATATTCGTGACCGCCCTGCGCATCTGCGTGTCATCGCATTTGACCATGATGGGTTCTTCAGAGAAGTCCGGCGCGATGGTAATGCCGCTGGCAGCGGCTGCCGATTCCACGGCGCGTATGCTGTCGTAGAGCAGCTCCCGAATATCCATCTCGGAAAGGGCAAGCTGCTGCCGCCCCATATCGATTTTCGAGATGTCCAGGAGCTCCTCCACCAGCTCCGTCATGCGGTCGCTCTCCTCCAGGATCACCTCCGCCGCGCTGCCTGTGTCCATCACGCCCGCCTGTATGCCCTCCGCATAGCCCTGTATCGCCATCAGCGGCGTTTTCAGCTCGTGGGAGGCATTCTGGAAGAAGGTCTGCTGCCGCTCCGCCTCCTTCTCAATATCCCTGCCAAACCGGAACCCCAGCAGGCACATGACGGAGGAGATCGCCAGCAGCACCGCAAAGAACGCCCAGTTCAGCGTCACGATATAGCGAGTGATGGGCCCGATGTCTATGTACATGATATAGGCGTACGGCTTTTCCCAATCGTCCTGCTCCTCCTGCACGGACATGAATATCAGGTGATGCTTGTCCGTTTTGAAGGTATAGCATTGGTTGAGCGATAGATCCCGCCCCTTACAGTATTCCAGCAGTTTTTTCTCCAGACGATATGCGTCCCTGTTCCAACCGCTTGATTGATTGGCATTATCCAGCTCTAAAAATACGATGCTTGGCGTAAGGAAGTGCTCCTCCGTGTCATTCCATTCATCGTCAAAAAAGGATCCATCGTCGGTATAGGGGATGGTGCGGTTCTGGTACTGTGCCTCGCTGATGAGCGCCTTTTTTGCCTCACGCACAAAGTGTGCAGGTATGATGAGGTTCACCGCCAGCATGAACAGTGCAAAGAGCAGCAGAGCCGAGCAAAGGATCAGATACACGATCCGCAGCTTGATGTTTTTCATGTGCGCTCTGCCCCTTTCAGCTTATAGCCAAAGCCCCATATGGTGCTCACGCTGACGGTGCTGCCCGATTGCGTCAGCTTTTTTCGGATACGGCGCAGGGTTTCGTCGGTCACACGGGTCTCCACCTCCGAATCAAAGCCCCACACCGCGCTGAGCAGTTCCTCGCGGGAATAGGCCTTTTCCGGCTGCTTCATCATATAGCTGAGCAGCCGCAGCTCGGTCTGGGTCAGTGCCACGATCGTGCTTCCGCAAAAGACAGCATTTTCCGTAGCGGAATAGCGGAGATCCCCATAGCGCAATTCATCTACTGCCGCCGCTGTTTTCCCCCTGTCCATCTCCACCCGGCGCAGCAGGGCTCTCACCTTCATGAGCAGTATGGTGGGGCGGAAGGGCTTGGTGAGGTAATCGTCGCTGCCCTGGCTGATGCCCATGACGTAATCCAGCTCGCTGTCCTTGGCTGTAAGCAGGATGATGGGGATATCGGAAACCGAGCGTAGCTCCCGGCACACGGTAAGTCCGTCCGTGCCGGGCATCATAATGTCCAGTATTACAAGCTCCGCAGGCTCCTGACGAAACGCCTCCAGCAGCGCATCGCCGCTTTCAAAGGAGCGCACGGTATATCCGTCGCTTGCGAGGAAGCTATGGAGCAGCTCCCGGATGCTCTTTTCATCGTCCGCCAAATAGATGGAATGTCCCATGCGTCCTCCTTGAAAGCAGCGCCAAATGCTGCGCGTAGGCGCAGCATCGGCATGATGTTGATTTTATACTATCAGAATATCGTCTTTCTGTCAAAAGGGGCAGATGCCGCTTTCGCAGCCGGTGTTGCCCCAGATGGAATTGTACAGCTCGCACAGCCGGCTGTCGATCTCCGCAAGACGGTTGTAGTCGGCGATCAGCGCGTCCTTTTCCGTATCGGTCAGGAAGGTCAAACTGCGGATGAAAGCGGCCTCATCGTAGTTGTCGAAGTCGTAGTCGTCCGGCAGATTGAAGTACGCTTCATCTACCTTGTCCCACAGGTCGGCGTGCTTTTCGCAGACGCGGTCATACTCCTGCTCCAGGGTGTCGATCTCATCCAGTACCTTGGGGTCGGCTTTTTCCAGTGCCTTCTCGTAGAGCGGCATATTGTCGCAGTCGGGCAGCTTCTCATACAGCGCCTCCATTTGGGCGTCCAGCTCGTTCAGCTCCTTGATGTCTGCCAGAAGCGTTTCCTTCTCCGCTTCGGTCAGGGCATTGGTGCTGCGGATAAACGCCGCCTCGTCAAAGTCTGTGAAGTCATAGTCGTCAGGCAGGGCGTTGCAGATTTCGTCCAGCTTTTCCCATAGCGCTGCATTTCTCTGGAAGATAGCGTCGCTCTTCTCTTCCACCGCCTCAATCTGCTCCCAGATGGCGTCCTCGTTCTCGGTAGCAATTTTAGTAACAGGCTCCATTGGTACGGATGTGGCGGCAAAGGCGGAAGTTGCCGTGCCGACAGTCGATACCACCAACGCCAGTGCCAGTGCAAATCTCCAAATCATTTTCTTTTTCATGGTATGTTACGCTCCTTTTTTGAAGTATTTGTGGTTGTGTATCAACCTTGTCTGTATCATACCAGAAGCTGCATTGAAATTCTCCCGCGAAAGTGCGGGGAAAGTGTCACAAATTCGTCACAGCGCCTGTGTTATACAATGAACACCCACCCGGTAGCCGACCGAACAGCCCCCCATTTGTTAGACAGTATGATATACTATCTAACAAATGGGGTGCAGTTCACGGCAGCGGGAGATTTCGTTTCTGTTTTGGCGACTGCTGTCGATCAGAGGCGCTTTACAGCTCCTCCAGCTTTGCCAGACGGGAAAGCGCCTCATCAAGCGTATCCTTCTCGCGGGCAAAGTGCAGACGGATCAGATTGCCGACCGGCTCCCGGAAGAAACTCGAGCCGGGTAATTCAATGTATACGGTATACAGAATACACTTTGAATCGTCAAGTATAAAATATGCCAAAATAGAAATGCACCGCAACATAACGTTATAGCGTTATAGCGTCATAGCTTTTTAACGTTATAACTTTACATAACAAAAAAGTCCTGCGTATCGCCCTATCCAATCGGCTGATCGAGGAAATGCCGGTCGGCTGTGAGCAGCCGCAGATGATGAGGAGACCGTTTGCGCGGCATGGATCAAGCGCCGCGCGTATATCCCATTTTTATTCTGAGAAGTGCAAAATCCGGCTTTCCTTGCTGCAATCCGACATCCATGGTATACTGTACAGGCTACCACCCCCATACAGGTAGAGGAAGGGGGTGTTCCAGTATGGAAATTCTCTCATCTTTTGTTATCTCTGTTGTGGCAGGTGTAATCGCCAATTACATCTGTAAATGGTTGGACGGAGATAAATAATCGGTAGCCAGCCTCAGGCCTAAGCCACCTGCTACAAAACGGAATAGAAAATCCCCCAGAGGTTGCGTCTCTGGGGGATTTTTGTGTCCAGTATGGACACTCTCATCTTTTGGCCTACTGATAGTATACCGCATATCAGTAGGCTTTGCAAGTATATCCGAATCAGAAAGTCTTATTCCGGGAAGTCAAACATCTGCTCCCCTACTGTACCTATATTCGGCTTTCCTTGCTGCAATCCGACATCCATGGTATACTGTACAGGCTACCACCCCCATACAGGTAGAGGAAGGGGGTGTTCAGCATGGATTGGCTGATTTCCTTTATACTCTCTGTTGCGGCAAGCGTAGTAGCCTACTACATCTGCAAATGGATGGACAGAAAGTAAGCTGGTAGCCATCCTCAGGTTTGATCTGCCTGCTCCCCAAAGATAAGAAAAGCCCCGGAGTCGTGACCTCCGGGGCTTTTCGCTGTTCAGTATGGATATACTGATTTCCTTTTGCCTACCGATAGTATACCGCATATCAGGCGGCATTGCAAGTATATCCGAAAAACCCGGATTCATTCTAAAAAACCCAACTCTTCCGAGTATTTTTCAACTTCACCTGATTAAGATTGACATTCCTTATTTTCCATGGTATTCTTAATTACAGGAAAAACAAAAGAGCCGATGCCTAGGAAACATCAGCTCTTTGATAAACGGTATCCGCCACTTGGTGCTTCCAACACCAGCGGGCGGTAAGATCTCACTTACCCTGAGACCAGTAACGCGCCAAATGGCGCATACCGCTTACTGTATAATCATTATACATTCAACAAGCGGTTATGTCAATAAGACGCGCGTTTTTCGACAAAAATCAATTTTTCTGCTTAACACAGCACATTTTACTTGTGCAACATTACGAATTTTCGATTTTTGATACGAATTTAGACATGGTTTTTCAATCGTCTGGTGTGAGAGCATCAGACGATTTTTTGTTTCTTCTGCAAAAATCGACCATCGGAAAGGAGGGAAAGCAATGTCCGCAGCCGGCTACACCACAATCTACAACGAAGTTCTGCGCGACAGAACGCTTTCCCTCGAGGCGAAGGGTCTGTTTGCCGTCATCAAGTCTTTTGTCGGCCTGCCGGATTTCGCGCTCAGCAAGCGCCGTCTCGGCTATGCCTGCTCGGACAGCGCCTACCTGCTGAATGCGGCGTGGAAGGAGCTCAAGCAAAAGGGATACCTGCAGCACTATTTCTCCCAGGCGGAAAATGGTGCGTTCTGTCATGTCTACAACCTGATGCAGCACCCGTCCGAGCCGGTGGACTTCGTCTATTCCCCGTCCATCGACCGCCCGAACGGTGATGTTGCCTGCATTTCCGGTGCGCAGCGCGACTACACCAACATTTCCACCTCGGTCCTGCGCGACAAGACCATTTCCCTTGCCAGCAAAGGACTGTTCGCCCTCGTCAGCCATCTGATGAAGATTCCCGACTTCGTTCTCCGTCCCGAGGGAATCCGCGCGTTCTGCATGGAGAAAGTGAAACATTTCTCGACACTCTGGAAGCGCTTCAAAATTTCCGGTCTGCTCAAGCAGCACCGCTTCCCTTCCGGTCAGGAGAATCACTGGACCTACGAATATAAGCTCTGCGAGACGCCCGATCTGGAAACGCCGTATCTGACCAATTACCACATCGACGGCTCTGTCTCCACCGTAGCCACGATCGACGGCTTCCTTGCGAAGATCAAAACGCAGGTTTCCCGCATCCGTAAAAACGTGTGTGTTAACAAAAAGGACAAGCCGCGTGCCGTCCGCCGCAGGCTGCGCAAGCAGATCGAGCAGCAGATCAACGCCGACGCGCT
>ONZR01000112.1_pt1 | contig 43443 bp, 33 predicted proteins | sample 1671691 | NCBI WGS metagenome assembly ONZR01 (sample SAMN06348182, study PRJEB24527) | human gut metagenome | biome: human gut; feature: ankylosing spondylitis patient; material: feces | host: Homo sapiens | place: China | collected 2015-10 | reverse complement strand
GAGAAGAAGGTCATCGCTTCTATCACAGAAAGCCTCAAGGCGGATAAGCAGTTTGGTGAGGACTGGGCCCGATTGGTTCAGATTTTCCAGGCACCAAGTCTGCAGATGGTAACTTTCACCATCACCGAAAAGGGATATTCTTTCAATGATGCCGATTTGGCTCGTGGCCTCGATGCAGTCTTCGCCATGGGTAAGCTCACGGCTCTGCTTTACGAAAGATACAAGGCTGGCAAGTTGCCTGTAACCCTTCAGTCAACAGACAACTGTTCTCACAATGGCGACCATGTAAAGGCTGGTGTCAAGGCTTACGCCGAGCGCTGGGTAAAGGATGGCATCGTTGAGGCTGGATTCCTGGATTACATCAACGACAGCAGCAAGGTAACCTATCCTTGGTCTATGATTGATAAGATTACCCCTCGTCCTCACGAGAAGGTACAGGCGATGCTTGCCGAGGATGGTTTCGAGGACAACGATACCATCATCACCGAAAAGCATACCTTCACCGCTTCTTTCGTAAATGCAGAGGAAGTGCAGTATCTCGTTTGCGAGGATACCTATACCAACGGTCGCCCACCATTGGAGCTGGGCGGTGCGCTCTATACCACCCGCAAGACAGTGGATGAGGTGGAGACCATGAAGGTAACCACCTGTCTGAATCCATTGCATACAGCGATGTCTATCTATGGCTGCATGCTCGACTATACTCTGATTTCTGCCGAGATGGCAGATGAGGACCTTCGTGCCTTCATCCAGAAGATAGGTTACATCGAGGCAATGCCAGTGGTTACAGATCCAGGCGTATTGAACCCATACGAGTTTATCGGCACCGTTATCAACAAGCGTCTGCCTAACCCATTCATGCCAGATGCTCCTCAGCGTATCGCTACCGATACCAGCCAGAAACTCTCTATCCGTTTCGGTGAGACTATCAAGAAGTACATCGACCGCGGTCTCGACAAGAGCAATCTCGTGTTGATTCCTCTGGTATTGGCAGGTTATGCCCGTTATCTCAAGGCATTGGATGATAACCTGAAGCCATTCGAGCCATCTTCTGACCCATTGTTGGCAGAACTGCAGGCCATCGTAGCTCCTCTGGAGGTAGGCAAGGCTGATCAGGACTACTCTTGTCTTAAGAACCTCTATTCTCGCAAGGATGTATTTGGTCTCGATCTCTATGAGGCTGGCTTCGGCGAGCAGATTGAGGGCATGGTGAAGGAACTCTTCGCTGGCGAGGGTGCTGTAAGAAAGACATTGCACAAGTATGTTTCTGCAAGATAATTGATTAACGACTTATACATTATATAATATATGGAAAGAACATGGCGCTGGTTTGGCAAGAAAGATAAAATCACTCTTGCACAGTTGAAGCAGATTGGTGTTGAGGGCATCGTTACCGCATTGCACGATGTTCCTCTGGGTGAGGTTTGGACACGCGAGAAGATTCATGAACTCAAGGAGTACATCGAGTCTTATGGTATGAAATGGAGCGTGGTAGAGTCCTTACCAGTGGTTGAAACCCTGAAATATGGCGGTCCTGACCGTGATCATCAGATTGAGGTCTATAAGCAGAGTCTCCGCAACCTGGGCGAGGAAGGTATCAAGTGCATCTGCTACAACTTTATGCCTGTATTAGACTGGGCACGTACCGATTTGTCGCACGAGAATCCTAACGGAGCCAACAACCTCTATATGAATTGGGGCGAGTTTGCCTACTTCGACATCTATATCCTCCAGCGTGAAGGTGCCCGTGAGGACTGGGCTGAGTTCTCTAAGGAGCACAAGTGGGGCAGAGACCTCGTGGCTGAGGCTGATGAAATCAAGAAGACTTCTACACCAGAGCAGGATCATGCCTTGGTTGAGAATATCATCATCAAGACCCAGGGCTTCGTATCCGGTAACTTCAGCGAGGGCGATTCTGCTCCTGTGCAGAAGTTCCGCGACCTGTTGAAACTTTACGATGGCATCGACAAGAAGAAGTTGCAGGAGAACATGAAGTATTGGCTGGAGGCCATCATGCCTATCTGCGATGAATACGATATCAACATGTGTGTTCACCCAGACGATCCTCCTTATCCAGTATTCGGTTTGCCAAGAATCATCGGTCGTGCCGAGGATATCCAGTGGATGTTGGATGCTGTGCCAAACAAGCATAACGGTTTGACATTCTGTGCAGGTTCATTCTCTGCCGGCGAGCACAACGACTGTGTGGCTATGGCGAAGCAGTTTGCCGACCGCACTCACTTTGTTCACCTTCGTTCCTGCTACATCTTCCCTAACGGCAACTTCACAGAGGCTTCTCACTTGGGTGGTCGCGGCCACCTGATAGATCTTTGCCGCATCTTCGAGAAGGCTGAGCAGGAAGGCAAGTGTAATTCGGGTCGCAGACTGCCTATGCGAGTAGATCACGGTATGACCTTCACTGATGAGCCTGGCGGCGTATTCGATGAGAGCAACCACGGTCACAATGCCGGTTACACCCTCCTGGGCCGCATGTTTGCCATGGGTCAGATTCAGGGCGTGATTGCTACCGTGGATGATGAGCTGGGCATAGAGTACAAGCAGCCGGGATTCTATGATTAGTTGATAGTTTATAGTTTGTAGTTTATAGGCTTAGTTTATAGGCTATTAAGTGATTTGAAATTCAGGTTAGATAAAATACGAAAAAGGAGGGTGTGTCATTATTCATCGGATTACGCAGAATAAACGGAACCTTAACCGCCTTCCTCGGATTACTCACGGATTTTAAACGGAAACTCGACCTGGCGGTCGTGGCGATACCCCCTAAAGCTGGAATGCGAATGCGCTAGCCCAATGGCCGTAAGGCCAAATCCGTTTAAATTCCGTGCGTAATCCGTGAAGCAAGAATGTTCCGTTAACTCAGCGTAATCCGATGAAGAAAAACGATGAAGAAACAAAAAAGAGGGTGTGTCTTGGACTTTTGACACACCCTCTTTTTTTTACTTTGGATTTTAGCCAAAACATGATGCTTAATACTTTGGATTTTAGCAAAAACATGATGCTTAATACTTTGGATTTTAGCAAAAATGTGATGTTTAATACTTTGGATTTTAGCATTTTTAATATATAAAATGCTGATTTATAGATGTTTTTGATTATCTTTGCATCGTTGTTTATATATATAATAAAAAATGAGACGAACAAATTACTATAATCGAGCGATAGACAAGGCTCTTTTGACATGGAAAAATAGTCCACGTCATAAGCCTTTGTTGCTTAGAGGAGCTCGCCAAGTAGGCAAGTCTTCCTCCATACATCATTTGGCGGAGCAATTTGAAAGTTTTGTGGAAATCAATTTTGAACGAAAGCCGAATTTTGCAGAAATATTCAAGGGAGACTTAGGTGCTCAGCATATCATAGAAAATATCAAATCCATTACGGGGGAAGATATTATTCCAGGGAAAACTTTATTGTTTTTCGACGAAATCCAAATGTGCAAAGAGGCTATTTCTTCTCTCCGTTTCTTTTGGGAAGATGTTCCTGAATTGCATGTCATAGCTGCAGGCTCTCTCTTGGAATTTGCCTTGAATGAAATCCCGACTTTTGGAGTAGGCAGAATTCACTCGATGTTTATGTACCCGATGTCCTTTGATGAATTTATTGGAGCACTTGGTATGAATGTTTTATGCAAAGCTAAGCAAAATGCTACTCAGACATGTCCTTTGCCGTCTTTTCAGCATGAAAAATTGGTAGAGTTGTTTCGTACATATTTGATGGTTGGAGGAATGCCAGAATGCGTAGGTACATGGGTCTCTACACATAGTTATGCCGAATGCCAAACTGTTCAAAAGGAGTTGGTCTATACCTATGAGGTGGATTTTGCAAAATATAAGAAAAGGGCTAATACCACTTTACTTCGTCAGACATTGCATAGCGTAGCTCATCAAATTGGTGAGAAATTTGTGTATAGCCGAGTATCGAGAGAATTTCGAACGGTGCAGATTAAGGAAGCACTTAGTCTCTTGACGTTGGCAGGTCTTGTCATTCCGATTTATAATACGGCTGCCAATGGCTTTCCTCTTGGTGCAGAAGCAGATGAGAAATGTGCAAAATATCTTTTCTTAGATAGTGGACTACTGCTGTCTATTTTGGGTATGGACTTAGGGAGTATCGCGGAAATATCTGAGCAAATTTTAATCGGAAATGCTAGTGATTTAGTCAACAAAGGACATATTACTGAAATGGTCGCAGGATTGGAAATCATCAAAAATATGCCTTCCGATACAATACCTACTCTTTACTTTTGGATGCGGGAGGCTCGAAATTCCCTTGCCGAGGTAGATTATGTCATGGCTAAAGACATGAAGGTGCTTCCTGTAGAAGTCAAGGCGGAAGTTCGTGGTGGCATGAAGAGTCTTTATTCTTTTGTGGAATCAAAGGGTATTACTCATGCTGTAAGGACTTCTCTAGAGAACTTTGGACAATTTAAGAAAGATGACTGTTTGATAGATATTTATCCGCTGTATGCTTTGAGTAATCTTATTAGAAAATAATGAATTATGGGCTCAGGGGAGATTGTCCGTGGATAGACAATCTCTCCTGAGCCCCAATAATTGCTTTATTCCTTTGTTTTGAGTTCCACTTCCTCCACATATTTCACTAATGAATCCTTGCCGTTGAGCAGGTAGTAATCCACTCTAACCACGTGGTTGATGTCAGCATTACCCTTCACCTTCACGTGGCGGGTCTTGCCGAATATCATTGTGTCGCGACGGGAAGGGTAGGAGATCAGCTGGATGATGTCCTTGGTAGAACCGCTTCCTATGTAGTAGATGCCCACGCTGTCCTTGATGGCTTTCATTGCAGCCATCTTCGCCGTCTTCTTGGCGTGGATGGCAGCGGTATCTTCCGGATAGAACTCGCTGGCAGCTACCGTGTCGCCGTCGTGCTGATCGGGTGCAAACTTGCAGCTTGTGCCCATCGTCGTGATAAAGGAAGTTGCAGCCAAGGCTGCTACAAAGTATAATATCTTCTTCATTTTATCTCTTTTCTTTGTTATTTCTTATCTTTCTTTTTAAAAACCGTTTTTGCTTCTGTCTTTATTCGCCAGATGCGTTATCGGCTGCAAAAGTACAAAAAATAACTCGAAAAGCCATACCTTTAAATGCAATGATTGATGAATTTTACTGCTTTTTGATGAATTTTACGCATTCCAATTTATTGATTAGTATTACCTTTGCAGAAGAAAATGCAAATAACCTTTAAATGATGGATATAAATGAGATATAAAAAGATATTATTCGCAGGTCTGGCTGCATGGATGAGCCTATCATCATTTGCCTTCGACCTCAATACTGAAAGCCAGGTGGTTATAAAAGGAGATACCATGCAGATGGCACCTGTGGCTAAGACTGCATTGAAAATGTTGCAGGGCGACATCAAGAAGGTGCTGGGAAGTGAGATGAAACTGCAGATGGCTTCTCTCGGCAAGACTTCTGATAAGAATGAATCATCTGAGGTAAGTTCTGATAAAAACATCATCATTCTTTCTAAGGATGCTGCTGCCTTCGATTACAAGAAGGAGGCATTTCTGATGAAAGCAGAGAATGGCAACCTGTATATAAAAGGTAGCGACGACCACGGACTCGCCTACGGCATCCTGGAAGTTTCCAGATTGCTGGGCGTATCGCCTTGGGAATGGTGGGCGGATGCCAAGCCGAAGCATCTCGATGGTTTCAATCTGAAGGATGGCTATCGCAACGAGCAGGCACCATCGGTGGAATTCCGAGGCATCTTCATCAACGATGAGGATTGGGGACTGATGCCATGGTCGGGCAAGACCTACGAGCCATCGGATATCAAGGGGCATATTGGTCCGAAGACCAACGCCCGCATCTTCGAGCTGCTGCTCCGTCTTCGTGCCAACACCTATTGGCCAGCGATGCACGAATGCACCAAGCCTTTCTTCCTGACTCAGGGCAACAGAGAGGTGGCCCAGCAGTATGGCATCTACATCGGCGGTTCCCATTGCGAGCCGATGGCTTCGAGCACGGCTGGCGAATGGCCGGCAAGAGGCAAGGGACAGTATGACTTTGTGCATAACAAGGAAAACGTGCTCCAGTTCTGGGAAGACAGAGTGAAGGAGGTGGCTGGTCAGCCTATCCTCTATACCATCGGTATGCGAGGCGTACACGACGGAGCGATGCAGGGAGCCAAGACCGTGAAGGAGCAAAAAACAGTATTAGATAGCGTCTTGAAGGCGCAGAGAGAGTTATTGGGAAAATATGTGGAGAAGGATGTGACGCAGGTGCCTCAGTTGTTCGTGCCTTACAAGGAGGTGCTCGACGTGTATCATGCAGGCTTGCAGGTGCCGGAGGACGTATGCCTGGTATGGTGTGACGACAATTATGGCATGGTGCGCCACTTTCCTACAGCCGAGGAGCGAGCCCGCAAGGGTGGCAACGGCATCTACTACCACGTGAGCTACTGGGGCCGTCCGCACGATTACCTCTGGCTTGGCACCTTCTCGCCATCGGTGATGTATCAGCAGATGTCGATGGCTTGGCACAAGGGCATCCAGAAATTCTGGATTTTGAACGTGGGCGACATCAAGCCTGCAGAGTATCAGATAGAACTCTTCCTGGATATGGCTTGGAACATGAACTGCATCTATCCGGGCGACAGTTCCGACAAGGATCTGCTGCCTAATAATGATTGGCTGGCTCAGCACGAGATGAACTTCTGGACCCGCGAGTTCGGCAAGCAGTTGGCAGAGAAGATGCTGCCTGTGATGCAGGAGAGCTATCGTCTGGCATACATCCGCAAGCCGGAGTTCCTGGGCAACACGAGATGCGAGGAAAGAGACAAGAAATACAGCATTATCAGTGACCTGCCTTGGAGCGAGCAGTATATCAACGCCCGCCTGGCAGATTACAAGGAGCTGGCAGATGAATCTGAGAGAATTGAAAAGATGCTCAACAAGGCGATAGCCAAAGGCAATCTGCCTAAGGAGCGAAAGGATGAGTTCTGTCAACTATTCAAATATCCCGTGCAGGCAGCTGCCCAGATGAACAATAAATTGCTCTATGGGCAACTGGCCCGCCACGGAAAGGAAACATCCAAGGACGGGGGCGCAGGATATTGGGCCAAGAGCGATGCGGCATACGACAGCATCGTGAACTTGACCAGGATTTACAACCAGGGGTATTACAACCACGGCAAGTGGAACAGAATCATGGATTTCGAGCCTCGCAAGCAGCCGGTGTTCCGCCGCGTGCCGCATACGGAGGCTACCCAGCCGATGGTGAAAATGCCTGAATATATTGCGAAATGGAACGCCACAGATGCCACCGTGGGCCATCCTGCCGCATGGTATGGATTGGGCTACGAAGGCAAGGCGGCTGGCATAGTCAGAAATCAGGAAATAGGTTTTGGTTTCGAAGGTAAGAAGGTGAAGGGTGATTCGGTTACCATCGAAGTTCGTTGGGTTCCGACTCATCCTGTGGATAACAAGTTACGGTTCGCCCTTTCGCTGGATGGTGGAAATCCTGTCGTCAAGGAGTATCAGACTAAGGGAAGAAGCGAGCAGTGGAAGGTGAACACCCTGCAATGCCAGGCTCGTGTGCGCATCCAGCTGCCTATCGCCAAGCGGAAGAAACATCTCCTCAGCATCAAGGCTCTGGATGATGGTATGGTCTTAGACCAAGTCTATCTGTATTGAAATTAGGTTAGATTTTAGGTTATAAATACAAAAAAACTCCCATGGCTTGCTGCTGAAGCTTGTCATGGGAGTTCTTTTTTCATCACTGATAATGAATCACTAATCACTATTCTTACATTTCAACCACCACTTCGTGCTTGCCTTCCAGGCAAGGAACGATGGTGCCTGCGATGGCTTTGCCATCCACTGTAATCTGTTTCACGCCCTTCTCCCTTCCTTCTGGGTTCTTTACCACGATGTGGTATTCGCCACCACGGAACTTGCGGGTTACCTCGTATTTATGGGCGGTGCTTGGCAGACATGGGTCGATGTTCAATCCCTCGTAATCCGGTTTGATGCCGAGGATGAACTCCGACACTGTGTACCACATCCAGGCGGCTGTACCGGTTAACCAGGAGTTCTTGCCCTCGCCTGGCTTGGCGGCATCCTTGCCGGCTACCATCTGGCAGTTTACGTAAGGTTCTACCTTGTGCAGGGTTTGATATTTCTCTTCTACATAGCTTGGCAGAATCTTGGTATAATGGTTCCAGGCATCATTGCCACGTCCGGCAACGGTTTCGCCGATGATGACCCAAGGGTTGTTGTGGCAGAAGATGCCGGCATTCTCCTTGTAACCTTCCGGATAGGATGAAATCTCACCCATTTCTACATGATAGGTAGTGTAGGCAGGGTTGTTCAGCACCATTCCGTGCTCGCATTCCAGGCGCTCCTTGGCACTGTCCAATGCCTTGGCGCAGAGACCTTCTTCCTGTCCGATGCCAGCCATGGTACACCAGCCCTGGCTCTCGATGAAAATCTTGCCTTCCTCGTTCTCATCACTACCAATCTTGTTGCCGAAGAAATCGTAAGCGCGGAGGAACCATTCTCCGTCCCATCCATGCTGCTTCACAGCCTCGTTCATCTCATTTACAGCCTGCTGCATGCGCTCGGCTTCTGTCAAATAATCTTCCTCTGCAAGACCGGCTATTTCGCCTTCCTTGCTTTCCAAGGCTTCCTTGGCAAGCTGCTTGCACAGAGCCACATAATCCTTGCCGGTAACAACGAACAGACCGGCTATCATCAGACTCTCTGCCTTGCTTCCTTCGCCCTTGTTTTCGGTGGTCTGGAAACTCTCGTTAGGGTCCCAGGAGAAGCAGTTCAGGTTCAGACAGTCGTTCCAGTCGGCTCTGCCGATGAGTGGAAGCTTATGCGGACCCAGGTTGTTGATTACATGGTTCATCGAAATCTTCAGATGTTCAAAGAGACTCACCTCGCTGCCTGGCTGGTTGTCGAAAGGCACCTGCTCGGCGAGGATAGAGAAGTCGCCCGTCTCCTTGATATAGGCTACGGTACCGAAGATGAGCCAGCATGGGTCGTCGTTGAAACCGCCACCGATGTCGTTGTTTCCACGCTTGGTAAGTGGCTGGTACTGGTGATAGCAGCCGCCGTCTGGGAACTGTGTGCTGGCGATATCGATGATGCGCTGGCGGGCACGGGTAGGTATCTGATGAACGAAACCTACGAGGTCCTGGTTGGAATCGCGGAAGCCCATGCCTCGACCGATGCCGCTCTCGAAGAAACTTGCCGAGCGCGACATACAGAAGGTAATCATGCACTGATACTGGTTCCAGATGTTCACCATGCGGTCTAACTTGTCGTTGCCGCTCTTCACGGTGAAGATGTTCAGCAGGTTATCCCAGTACTGGTTGAGTTCTGCGAAGGCAGCATCCACCTTTTCGGTGGTATCAAACTTGGCGATAAGCTGATGAGCTTTCTCCTTGTTGATTACCTTCTTGGCGCTGAACTTCTTGTCCTGCTCGTTCTCCACATAGCCCAGCAGGAAGATGAGGTCGCGACTCTCGCCTGGCTGCAGGGTAACCTCTATATAATGAGATGCGATAGGGCTCCATCCGTGGGCAAAACTGTTGCGTGGCTTGCCTTCCATCACGGCTTCCGGCTCGGCAAACTCGTTGTAGAGTCCGATGAAGCTCTCGCGGTCGGTATCGTAGCCCTGAATCTCGGTATTCACGGTGTAGAATGCATAGTGGTTGCGGCGCTCACGATATTCGGTCTTGTGATAGATGGTAGAACCCTCTATCTCTACTTCGCCCGTAGAGAAGTTGCGCTGGAAGTTCTCCATATCGGTGGCTGCGTTCCAGAGGCACCATTCGGCAAAGGAGAATACCTTGAGGGTCTTCACCTCCTGCGACTGGTTCTTCAGCGTCATCTTCTGCACCTCTGCCCAGGTGTGCAGTGGCACGAAGAAGAGCACACTTGCCTCCACGCCGTTCTTGCTGCCCGTGATGCGGGTATAGTTCATGCCGTGGCGGCACTCGTAGCTGTCGAGCGGTGTCTTGCAAGGTTTCCATCCCGGGTTCCATACGGTATCGCCATCTTTGATATAGAAATAGCGACCGCCGTTATCCATCGGCACACCGTTGTAGCGGTAACGTGTGATGCGACGGAACTTGGCATCCTTGTAGAAGGAATAACCACCTGCTGTGTTGGATATGAGCGAGAAGAAATCCTCGTTACCCAAATAATTGATCCAAGGCCATGGGGTCTTTGGGTCAGTAATCACGTATTCGCGATTGGCGTCATCAAAATGACCATATTTTTTTTCTGCCATTGTTTTTTTAATGTTTATTTCTAGGTAAAATATATTATTTTCGTGCAAAGATAGTAAAAAGTTTCAGTTTCGGGGTTAGAAAACAGTTTTTTTTTGTATTTTTGCAATGAAAAGTTTGATGATTATCATCATTCTATTAACATTTTATACTGTTGGCTTATGAAAAGAAACATTTTATCACTTTTGGTAGCCCTCTTTGCAACCTTGCAGGTAGCGGCTCAGACATACGACAACTTGTGGAAGCAAGCTGAAATCAATGCTCAGAAGGACCAGCCTAAGAGCGAAATCGCGGTGATGAAGAAAATCATCGCCAAGGCTTCGGCTGCCAAGGATTATGGCCAGTTGCTGGCGGCTGAGATGCGGCAGGCGATACTCTGGAGAGAGATTTCGCCCGACTCGCTGACGCCCCATGTGAAGCGGATGGAAGCCGAGGTGCTGAAGGTGAAGGACCCGGCGTTGAAGGCCGTGAGATATGCTGTGCTGGGCAAGGTGTATCGTGATAGTCCTTACGGGATAGAGGTGGATGAGGTTGCCTTGGACCCAAGTGATGATGTTTCTTTGGATCAAAGTGCTTCTTCTTCTCTGAGCCAGCGGGATGTGAACTTAAAGAAAAGCCAGGAGTTCTTCAAGAAGGCCTTGGAACAGCCTGAACTTCTTGCCCGACATACATCTGCAGAGTATGTTCCATTGACGCAGAAGGGCGTGGATGGCAGTTCCTTTAACAACGATCTGCTGCATCTCATCGGATTCGAGGCAGACAGCAAGGAGGCGTACCATCTGCTGTACACCTATTATAATAAGGTGGGAAATAGGGGTGCGGCTTGTCTCTGTGCCTATAAGCTCATCGAGAAATACCGCCAGGACGACGTGAGAGAGGTGAAGAAATCGAAGTATCTGCAGACCATCGACTCGCTCATCCAGGTTTATCAGGATATTCCGGAGGCAGGCGAACTTGCCGTGGAGCATTTCCGCTTCATGGAAGGTGCTACCGATGCCAAACCGCAGGATAAGCTCAACTATATCAACTATGCGCTGAGCCGTTGGGGGGGATGGTCGAGAATGAACGAATTGAGAAATGCGCAGAAGCGACTCACCGAACCGATGTTCCGGGTGAAGGATATGCCATTGGTGCTTCGTCCTTCAGAAAGGAAGTGGGTGCATCTGAACGTGCGCAATCTCCAGAACCTGAAGGTTAGCATTTCCCGCCTCAACATCACGGCAGATAATGAGTATGATGTTCAGAATGAGGCTACCTATAAGATGCTTCTGAAAAAGACTACGAAGCTGCATCAGAAGGATTTCAGCAGGAACTACTATGGTCGTCCGAATTACGAAGAGGTGAAGGATTCCATCGAAATCGGTGGCAATCTGCCGCTGGGTGCCTATCTGATGGAGGTTACTTCGGATAATACCGGCATCGCTCCGCAGCGACAGCTCTTCTATGTCAGCAATCTGGCGGTGATGATCCAGCAGTTGCCGGATGATAAACATCGCTATGTGGTGGTGAATGCTACAGACGGACAGCCTATTGCTGGGGCGAAGATAGAACTCTATGAAAAGGATTATGATTTCAAGACGAAGAAGGACAAACGAACGGTACATGCCCGCTTGACAACCGATGAGAACGGAGAGGCTTACTTCAAGAATGTGGATGGAGAGGTATTGGTTTCTACCAACAATGACAAGTTTACGCCAGCCAAGTACATCTATCTCAGCCGTACCCGCTATTATGAGAAGAAGGATAACGAGACTAAATATCAGGTTTATACCGATCGTGCCATCTATCGCCCGGGGCAGAAGGTACATGCCTCAGCCATTTCCTATACTGTCAAGAAGGGGTTGGATGCCAGCGTGCCAGGAAAGAGTATGGAACTGAAGTTTGTCCTGAGTGATGCCAACTGGAAGCAGGTGGCAGAACAGAAGGTTACGACCGATGAATATGGTACGGCTTCGGTAGATTTCGAACTCCCGAAGGAGGGAAAGACAGGACAGTATTCCATCTCCGTGAATGGTACAGCAAGCGAATATTTCAGAGTTGAGGAATACAAGCGTCCAACCTTCGAGATTACCTTCCCGAAGGTGAACGAGAAATATAATTGGGGCGACACCGTAGTGGTGAAGGCTTCGGCCAAGACCTATGCCGGAGTGCCGGTGCAGGGTGCCAAGGTGGAGTATCAGGTGACCCGCAGAAATCAGCTCTGGTGGTGGGGTGCAGGCTCTGCCGGACAGTTGGTGAAGACTGACAGTTGCGTGACTCGTGAGGACGGAACCTTCGACGTAGAGATTCCGCTGGAGGCTTCCTTGTCAGGAAAAGACGAGGCTGATATGAGCGATTTCATGCGCATCGCCCGTTTCTTCAACTTCGAGGTCTCAGCCATCGTTACCGACATCAGCGGCGAAAGCCACGAGGGCGTGATGAGTCTGCCTCTGGGCACCAAGCCAACCATCCTCACGGTGAATCTTCCTAAGCGTATCGAAACAGACAGTCTGAAGACGGTGACCTTCGCTTACCGCAATGCCAGTGGAATGCCGATTTCGAGCAGGTTGAAATATCGAATTGATAAGGGCGAATGGAAGGATGCCGAGGCGAATGCACCGGTTTCTATCAAGGAATATGCTTCTTCCTCTGCCTCTTCTTCCCTCGTTTGGAAATCTGGCGTTCATCAGTTGGAGGCAATCTGCGGACAGGATACCCTGCAGCAGAAGTTCACGCTCTTCAGTATGAAGGATACCCATCCGGTGGAGCCAACTACCGAATGGTATTATCAGACGGCGAAGACCTTCCCTCGTGATGGCAAGCCGGTCTATATCCAGGTGGGCTCTTCGGAGAACGGAGCGCACATCGTATATTCCATCATCGCCGGCAACAAACTGCTGGAGAAGGGCGCCTGGGAGTTGGGCGACAGTATCGTGACTCTGCCTTTCACCTACAAGGAGGAATATGCGTCGGGCATCGTACTGAACTATAGTTTCGTGAAGCAAGGCAAGTGCTATACCCGAATGATGAGCATCGCCCGTCCTTTGCCTGAGAAGAAACTGAATATCGCCTGGAAAACCTTCCGCAACCGTCTGACCCCTGGACAGAAGGAGGAGTGGACGCTGAAGATTACCACCCCTGACGGCAAGCCAGCCAAGGCGCAGCTGATGAGCGTACTCTATGACAAGTCGCTCGACCAGATAGCCCCGCATTTCTGGAATTTCTCCCTGGGCTTCTATCAGAGTTTGCCAAACTGCTACTGGAAGCACAACCTCACTTTCCGTTCATTTTACTTGAATGGCGTTTATCCTACCAAGTATTATGACGAGAAGCAACTGGATGTAGATAAGTTTGATGGAAAATTCTTTAGCTATTATGCTTATATGCAAGCGGTGGAACTGAGCAAGTTGGAACGTTCTTCTGGCGGAACCGTTGAGTCTGTTCGTATACAGAAAGACGAGCTGGTTCAGGAAGAACCGAAAGTCATCAGGATTCGCGGCTCTAAAATGACCCGTGTCGGAGCGGCTGCTCCATCTGCCAACAAGGTTTTTGATGTAGTAGAGGAGATGCCGCAGTTTGCCGGCGGTTCTGGCTCAGATGCAGGACAATTCCTCGACAAGGTGCAGGTGCGTGAGAATATGAACGAGACCGCCTTCTTCTATCCTGCCTTGGAGAGCGACAACAATGGCAACGTAGCCATCAGGTTTACCCTGCCTGAGAGCGTGACTACCTGGAAGTTCATGGGCTTGGCTCATGACAAGGAGATGCGCAACGGTTTGCTGGTGGATGAGGCTGTGGCTCAGAAGACCGTGATGGTGCAGCCTAACATGCCTCGCTTCCTGCGTGAGGGCGATAAGAGCACCATCGTGGTGAAACTCTTCAATACTTCCGACAAGAAGGTGAGCGGCAACGCCCGTATGCAGATTCTCGACCCGGAGACCAACACGGTGGTTTGGCAGAAGACGCAGAACTACAGCATCGATGCCGAGGGCTCTGCTACCATCTCCTTTGATGTCCAGGGACTGAAAGAAGGCGTATATATTAATAAGGTGGTGGCTGCCGGTAATGGCTACAGCGATGGTGAACAGCATTACCTGCCGGTTTTGAGCAACCGTGAACTCGTGGTGAACACCCTGCCTATCACCCTGCACCAGCCGGGCGAGCAGAGTTTCGACCTGAGCAAACTCTTCCTGAACAAGGAAGGTAAGCAGGCGAAGGGAGCAGCGGATGCGAAGGTGACCGTGGAATATACCAACAATCCGAGTTGGCTGATGATCAAGGCGCTGCCTGCCATCAGCAATCCGGATGAGGAGGACGCCATCTCGCTGATGTCTGCCATCTACGCCAATACCATCACCACCCATATCCAGAAGTATCTCTCGCTGGAAAATCAGTCAGAGAAGAATCTCTCTCAGGAGACTATCCGATTGCAGAATCAGGTGGAGAAGCTGAAGAAGTTGCAGAACCCTAACGGTTCCTTCTCTTGGTGGAAGGGCATGAAGGGCAGCCGGTATATGACAACGTCGGTAGCCGAAATGATGGTTCGTCTGAATGCCGTTGCCGGTGTTCAGAAATCCACCGCCAAGATGCTGACTTCCGCCATTGATTATCTCTCCTGGCAGACAGCACAGGAAGTAAGAGAAATGAAGAAGCAGGAGGAGAAAAAGCACAAGGTGAGTCCTAGCGAGCAGGCACTGCATTATCTCTACATCCTCTCGATGGATGGCAGAAAGATGAAGCAAAATCTGGAAGCTGACAAGGCTTATCTGCTGGAAAAAATGTCGAAGATGACGGGTGATTTCTCCATCTATGGCAAGGCGCGTGCTGCCGTGGTACTCGCCAAGAACAGCCAGCAGAATGCCGCTTACCGCGAGAAGGCTGGCGAATATCTGCAGAGCGTGAACGAATATGCCGTTTACCGCGAGGAGATGGGCCGCTACTACGATACCCGCAAGGCACTCTACAGCTGGAGAAACTATAAGATTCCTACCCAGGTATCCGTGATAGAAGCGATGCAGATGCTGAAGCCAAACGACAAGCAGACCATTGAGGAACTGCAGCGCTGGCTCCTGATGTCGAAGCGCACTCAGGTTTGGGATACGCCGGTGAACACCGTGGATGCCGTCTATGCCTTTATGAAGGGCAATGAAAGCAACTGGGACAAGAAGGCTGAGAATGCCGTGCTGAAACTGGATGGCAAGCTGCTTCCGATGCCGCAGGATTCCACCACACTGGGGTATGTCAAGACCGAGAAGGCGGGAAAGGCATCTACGCTGAGCATCCGGAAGAAGAGCGATTATACCAGTTGGGGTGCCGTGTATGCGGAGTTTAAGCAGCCGCTTAGCGAAATAGCCTCTGCCGAATCGGGCATCAAGGTGCGCCGTGTCATCGTTCCTGCTGAATCGCAGGGCAGGGGCAAGGCGCAGGCGAAGGTGGGAGAGAAGGTGAAAGTAACACTCATCATCACCGCCGACCGTGACTACGACTTCGTGCAGATCATGGATAAGCGTGCCGCCTGCCTGGAACCAGTCAACCAGCTGAGTGGATATCAGTGGAATTTGGGATGCTATGTTTCTCCAAGAGACAACACAACAAATTTCTATTTCGATCGTTTATCTAAAGGTAAGCACGTCGTAGAAATGGAATACTACGTGGATAGAAAGGGCGACTATCAGGGCGGAACTTGCAGTGCAAAGTGTACCTACAGTCCGGAATTCGGCGGTCGCACGGAGGGTTATGAGTTGAAAGTTAACAATTAATAGTTAATAGTTAATAGTTATTAGATTGATAATTAAGAATAGAATAGTATGAAACGGATGAATATATTGATGCTCTCAGCGCTGTTGGCACTGCCGGCATCGGCACAGAAGATAGCAACCCAGCACGAGGTGGTAGACTGCGGACAGGTGGTTTTTCGCCATCCCGTAACGGCTGAGTTCATGATGAAGAATGAGGGCAACAGACCCCTGGTTATCCACAACATGTTGAAAAGTTGTGGCTGCACCGAGGTGCAATACCCAAAGAAGAGCATTGCCGCAGGCGAGAGCTTCGTGGTAAAGGCGGTGTATGATGCCAAGCAGATGGGTACCTTCAACAAGCAGGTATGCCTCTACACCAATGCCGCCGACGAACCTTTCATTCTTACGATGCGAGGCAAAGTGGTGAGCAATGTGGTGGATTTCGCTGGTCCGTATAATGAGATGCTGGGCGAAATCAAGTCGGATGCCCAGGAGGTGGAGTTTGATGACGTGAACCGTGGCGACCGCCCTGTTCAGCGCATCCATATCTTCAACCCTACCGAGCAGATGATGGAGCCGGTGGTAATGCATCTGCCTAGCTACCTGCAGGCACAGGTGTCTCCATCCAAGGTGGCACCGCATCGTGCTGCCGAGGTTATCCTGATGCTGGATTCCAGAAAACTGCGTGACTTCGGCTTGAACCAGACTTCCATCTATCTGGGTGAGCGCCCTGGCGACAAGATTGCCCCAGAAAAGGAAATCGTGGTTTCTTCCGTTCTCCTGCCTGCTTTCGAAAACATGACGGCAGAGAAGAAGGAGATGGCTCCAAAGGCTGAACTTTCAACCACCGACCTCGACCTGGGCAGCTTCGGCAGCAAGAAGAAACTGAAGGGCGAGGTGCTGATTACCAACAACGGTAAGTCGACGCTCGAAATCAGAAGCATGCAGATGTTTACCATGGGCTTGCAGGTGAATTTGAAGAAGAGCAAGATTGAACCGGGAGAATCCGTGAAGATGAAGGTGACCGTGGTGAAGGCCAACTTGAAGAAGTCGCGTGCCAAGAAGAATCCACGTATCCTGATGATTACGAATGATCCGGACAATGCGAAGATTGTAGTAAAGATTCATGTACATTAAACTTTAAAAAAACGTGCAGATAGAAATAGATAACGGTAGTGGTTTCTGCTTTGGCGTGACCACTGCCATCAAGAAAGCTGAGGAAGAGTTGGAGAAGGGCAGTAAGCTTTACTGTCTGGGTGACATCGTGCACAATGGTATGGAGGTGGAGCGCCTGCATGAGGCTGGTCTGACCACCATCGACCATGATGAGATGAAGGAACTCCACGGTGTGAAGGTTTTGCTTCGTGCCCACGGAGAGCCACCGGAGACCTATGCCCTTGCCGAACGCAACAACATCGAGATTATCGATGCCACCTGCCCTGTGGTGCTCCAGCTTCAGCGCCGCATCAAGAAGCAGTATGTCAACAATCCCGAGGCGCAGATCATCATCTTCGGCAAGAAGGGACATGCCGAGGTGCTGGGCTTGGTAGGTCAGACCGAAGGTCATGCCATCGTGGTAGAGAAGTTGGAGGATGTGGAGCATCTAGGGGAGATAGGCAAGCTGGATTTCAGCCGCGACATCGCCCTCTATTCCCAGACCACCAAGAGTCTCGACGAGTTCCATCGCATCATCGAATATTGCCAGGATCATATCGTGGAGGGTGCCAGCTTCAAGAGCTTCGACACCATCTGCCGACAGGTGGCCAACCGCATGCCGAATATCGCCAACTTTGCCAGCAAGCATGATGTCATCCTCTTTGTCAGCGGCAGAAAGAGTTCGAATGGTAAGGTGCTCTTCAAGGAATGCAAGAGCGTGAATGCCAACAGCTATCAGATAGAGAGTGCTGATGAAATCAACATGGATTGGTTCAAGGGTGTAGATACCGTGGGCATCTGTGGTGCTACCAGTACGCCAAAATGGTTGATGGAAGAATGCAAGGAGAAAATCATCAACGAAACATTATAATAAGATATAGACAGAAAAAGTATAAAATAAAAAATAGGTGATAAATCTTCTCCCGAGGACTTATCACCTTTAAAAAACAGTAATTAACTCAAAATTTATAATCTATATCATTACTACCTTGTCATTGTGTTTGCAAAAATAAAAAATAATTTGGGTATCCACAACACTCATTCTTTGAAATGGCATTTTTAAAGCACAAATATTTTATTTTAAGATATTTTTGCAAAAATATAACGCAGAAAGTGATTGTTCTGCGATAGCGATTGAATTCTCAATCTTTTATTCTGCGATAGCTTTCTGATATTGCTCCATGAGCCATGCCTTCTGCTCAGGAATCGTCATCTCGCTATTGTCCAGCGTGATGGCATCATCTGCCTTGCGGAGTGGGGAGGTTTCACGATGGGTATCGATGTAGTCTCTTTCCTCCACATTCTTCAGAATGGCGGCGAAGTCGGCTGGCATGCCCTTCTCCTTCAGTTCGTCGAAGCGGCGCTGTGCTCTCACCTGCGAACTTGCCGTAACGAAAATCTTCAGTTCGGCGTTAGGGAATACGGTGGTGCCGATGTCACGGCCATCCATCACGATGCCCTTGTCTTCGCCCATCTTCTGCTGCTGAGCCACCAGCGCCTCTCTTACGAAAGGAACGGCTGCCACAGGACTTACGTGGTTGGAAACCTCCAACGAACGGATTTCCTTCTCCACCAGTTCGCCGTTGAGATAGCAGTCTGGGCGACCGGTAGTAGCGTTAAACTTGAACGAAATCTGGATGTTCGGCATCTCGGCTTCCAGTTCCTCCACCTTCACCTTGCCATCCTCCTCAAAGAGGTTATGGCGCAGGGCGTAGAGGGTTACCGAACGATACATGGCACCTGTATCCACATACACATAACCTATCTCCTTGGCAAGATCCTTTGCCATCGTACTCTTTCCGCAGGAAGAGTAACCGTCTATTGCGATTGTAATCTTCTTCATTATTATTTATAGTTTATAATTTACAGTTTATAGTTTATAGCTTACGTTTATCAGCAGACTGCTGCTACTTACATGATATTTTCCGTAAGCCACGTTGATGTGGAAGCGCTCCAGGTTGATACCGCCACCAAACGAGAAGCCGGCTCCATGACTGCTTTCCTCGCCTTCGGTGCCGTTAGAAATCTGCATCTCGTCGGCTCTGCGGGCATTGTAGCCGCCGCCCAGCCAGAGGTTGTCGCCCAGCAGCAGTTCGGCACCTACCACAAGATGGTTCTTCAATCCCTTGTCCCAGTGGTTCAGGTTCACCAGTGTGCCCGATACCCTGAACGGCATGTTTTCGAATCCCTTGGTCACACCCACCTGCAGGTCTATCGGCATCTTTTCGTAATCCTCGTTGTAAGCCTTTAGCTGTCCACCCAGGTTCTTTGCCACGGCAGAAAGCGACAGCTCCTGGTCGGGATCGTAATAGTTCAGACCCAGGTCGAAGCCCACAGCGATGGAATTGTAGTCGCCGATGTATGATGTGATGAACTTCGCCGAGATACCACCCACGAAGTTCTTGCCCAGCATGTAGGAGAAATGTCCTGCCAGGGCAATATCCTTCGCCGAGAATTCACCCATCTGGATGTTGTTCTCATCGGTCTGCTTCATCTTTCCGTAATCCACATAGTTTGCCGAAACCGCCCACGACGCCTTCTCCTTCACGATGCGGTTGAAGGAAGCCGATGCCACGTTCACCCCCGACATATAGTTCATGTAGTTGAGGTTGATGGTCTTGTCGCTTACCGAAGCCAGCAGTGCCGGATTATGGAAAACAAGGGCCTCATCATCTTCTATCAAGGTGATGTTGTCGCCTCCCAAGGCTGCGGCATGAGCACTTACGGGCAGTCGGAGGAAGTTATATCCAGTTTGGCTCTCTTGAGCACCCATTTTTGTCGCAAAAAGCGTCAATATAATGGAAAAAACGATTTTTTTCATTTAAATACTTTAATTCTTTGGCAAAGATACTGCTTTTTTGAGAAATAAGACGTAAATTTGCATTGTTTTCGTAGAAAATAACGAAATGAATCGATAAATATTGCAGATTCCGGCTGAAAAAGCAGCTGCGGACATGCAATTAGGTTAAGTTAATGACGATTGAAAAGTGGAAATAAAAAAAACAAATAATGCACAGTTGGAGGACAAGAGGCTTACCTTCTTCCTCATCGGATTGCTCATCGCATTCACACTCCTCTTCGTGGGACTCCAGTATCAGAGAGGACCGCAGGGAGAGGAAGACCTAACCGAGGACTTTGAGGACTTGGCACAGGACCTGGATATGCAGACGCCACCCGACCAGAAGGATATGGTGAGTGCTGAGGCTATGTCGAAGGCTCCTGCCTCGGAGGCTATCACGCAGGAAGTGAAGCCCACCGAACAGCAGCAGGTGCAGAAGGCTCCCGAGAAGATAAGTACCACCACCAGCGAACTGGTGATTGGCGACGGTTCGGGAGTGGTGGAAGGTGCCGACGTAAAGGAGGCGGCTCCCGAAACGGCAGTAGACAACGCCGCCGGACAGGAACAGCCCATCAAGTTTACCGTGGTGCAGAAAATCCCGGAGTTCCCTGGTGGCTGGTCGGCTTTCATGCAGTGGCTTACCAAGAATCTGAAATATCCAGAGTCGGCACGTAAGAACAAGATTCAGGGCACCGTGGTGGTTTCCTTCATCGTGAACAAGGATGGCAGCATCGCCAGCACCAAGGTAAGCACATCGGCTGACCCCGTGCTCGACGCCGAGGCGCTGAGGGTGATGAAGATGATGCCGAAGTGGAAGCCGGGCATGGACCGCAACAAGGTGTGCCGCACGATGATTGCCGTCCCAGTGGTATTCAAACTATAAATTGTACATTTTATATATTATAAATTATATATTCTAAATTATATTTGATTATGAAGACATCTGATGAATTCTTAAGCATGGTGAATGAGTTCCTGGCTAACTTGCCATACGACCGCAAACCATATTCTCTATATGAGCCAGTGAAGTATGTTCTCTCTCTGGGAGGCAAGCGTATTCGTCCGGTTCTGATGCTCCTGAGCTACAACATCTTCAAGGAAGACCCGGAGAAAATCCTCATGAACGCCATCGCTTTGGAGACTTATCACAACTATACCTTGCTCCACGACGACCTGATGGACAATGCCGATCTTCGCCGTGGTCATGAAACCGTTCACAAGAAGTGGAACGCCAATACCGCCATCCTTTCGGGCGACAGTATGCTGGTGCTCGCCTACGACCGCATGGCGCAGTGCGATGACAAGCATCTTGCCAAGGTGATGAAGCTCTTCACCACCACAGCCCTGGAAATAGGCGAGGGTCAGCAGTATGACATGGAGTTTGAAACCCGCAACGACGTGAAGGAAGAGGAGTATATCGAGATGATCCGCCTCAAGACCAGCGTACTCCTGGCTTGTGCCCTGAAGATTGGAGCCATCCTGGCTGATGCTTCTGAGGAGGATGCTGATAATCTCTATAAGTTTGGCGAGCAGATTGGTCTGGCTTTCCAGTTGCAGGATGATTACCTGGATGTCTATGGCGATACAAAGGTATTCGGCAAGGCGATAGGTGGCGACATCACATCGAACAAGAAGACTTTCATGCTCATCAACGCCTTCAATCATGCCAACGATGCCCAGCGTGCGGAACTGCAGAAATGGGTGGATGCCCAGGAGTTCGACCGCGAGGAGAAGGTGGCAGCCGTAACCCGTCTCTACAACGAGATTGGCATTGACAAGTTGGCGCAGGATAAGATTGCCTACTACTTCGAGCAGAGCAAGAAGTATCTGGATGCCGTAAATGTGCCTGCCGATCGCAAGGAGGAGTTGGCGAAGTATGCTCATAAAATGATGAAACGCCAGTACTAGTTAATAGTTTAAAGTTGATAGTTAATAGTTGACAGTTCAATGTTCAAAGTAATAGATACGCACACTCATCTCGATGCGGAAGAGTTTAATGAGGATAGAGCGGAAGCTTTCGCCCGAGCCAGAGAAGCGGGGGTAGGCAAGGTGTTCTTGCCTGCCATCGACGTGAAGACTACGCACGCCGTGCTCGCCCTGAGCCGGGAATATCCGGGCTACGCCTATCCTATGATTGGTCTGCATCCCGAAGAGGTGAAGGCTGACTGGAAGGAGCAGCTGGCTGAACTCAGAAAGATGCAGATTTCCGATTTTATCGCCATCGGCGAAATCGGACTGGATTATTACTGGAGTCGTGAGTTCGAGCACGAGCAGCTGGAGGCATTCGAAGAACAGGTGAAGTGGGCGATAGAAACCCGTCTGCCCCTGATGATTCATTGCCGCAAGGCTCAGAATGAGATGGTGCACTTGCTTCGCCAGTATCAGAAAGATCTGCCTGGTGGCGTGTTCCACTGCTTCACCGGCAATCAGAAGGAGGCAGAAGAACTCCTCTCGTTCGATAACTTCGTGCTGGGCATCGGCGGTGTATCCACCTTCAAGAGCAGTCATCTGAGAGAAGATCTCCCTGCCGTGGTGCCGATGAACCGCATCGTGCTGGAAACCGACTCTCCTTATATGGCGCCCGTCCCATTCCGAGGAAAGCGCAACGAGAGCGCCTTCGTGGTAGAAGTACTTAAAACCTTGGCGAAAGCCTATGGCGTAAGCGAAGAAGAATTTGCCAAGCAAACCAATGAAACCGTAGAAAGAGTATTCCATATAGAATAAATATAAACTTTTAAAATATAAATCCTTAACCAAACTATTCATTATGACTAGAAAAATGTTAATGGCAGCCCTCCTGATGGCTGCATTCGCACAAGGCACTCAGGCACAAGACCTGAGCGGCCAGCGTTCTGAAAAGCAGGACGTGAACATGATTCCAGGCAAGAAACTGAATCATCACGGACTCATCGTGAGTCCTACACCACATCTCCTGAATGTGGATGCTGCTAACCGACTCGACCTGCAGAATGGAGTCAAGGTAATCGACAAGAAAGGCAAGTTTGCCGACGACGTGAAGTTCCTTACCTCCAACGCCAAGGGCGTTCGCCTGACCATCGATTTCGGCGCAAAACTGGCAGCCAAGGCTGGCGTTAAGCCTGTTTCCGGTGCCTACAGCCTGAAGGCTGATGCCAAGGGAATCCAGATTGTGGGCTACGATGAGCGTGGTGCCTTCTATGGTCTGCAGACTCTGCGCCAGATTGTAAACAGCGAGATGGCGAAGGGCCAGATGCCTTACACCACCTGTAATGACTACCCTGATCTTCCAAACCGTGGTGTGGTAGAAGGTTTCTATGGCGAGCCTTGGTCGCATCAGGTGCGTCTTTCCCTCATCGACTATTATGGAAAGAACAAGATGAACACCTATCTCTATGGTCCGAAGGATGACCCATATCACAGTTGTCCTAACTGGCGCTTGCCTTATCCGGAGAAAGAGGCTAAGAACATCAGCGAACTCGTTCAGGCTTGTCGCCGCAACCGAGTAGACTTCGTGTGGGCTATCCATCCGGGACAGGATATCAAGTGGAACGAGGAAGACTATCAGAATCTGGTTCATAAGCTCGATCTGATGTACAATCTCGGTGTGCGTTCTTTCGCCATCTTCTTCGATGATATTTCCGGCGAGGGTGCCAACCCGGTAAAGCAGTCGGAACTTCTCAACCGCCTCGAAAAGGAATTTGTAAAGGCTAAGGGCGATGTTGCTCCGCTCGTGATGTGTCCTACCGATTACACCCGTCTCTGGGCGAATCCAAAGCCAACCGGTTCTCTCGCCATCTTCGGCAACACCCTCGACCCATCCATCAATGTATTCTGGACGGGTGATGTGGTTTGCAGTGACTTGACCCGCGAGACTCTTGACTGGGTGAATTCCCGCATCAAGCGCCCGGCTTACTACTGGTGGAACTTCCCTGTAACCGATTATGCCCGCCATATCATCATGCAGGGTCCTACCTACGGATTGCAGACCGACCTGACCAACAAGGATCTCTGCGGTTTCGTCAGCAACCCGATGGAGCACGGAGAGGCATCTAAACTGGCACTCTACGGTGTAGCCGACTATACCTGGAACATCGCCAACTATAATCCGCTTGACAACTGGGAGCGTGGCCTGGTAGATCTCACCCCAGAAGCACACGAGGCATATCGTACCTTCGCCATGCACTCTTGCGATACCGAGACCGGTTATCGCCGCATCGAATCATGGGAGACCAAGAGCTTCCGCATCGATAACTTCACAGATGCAGAGTTCAATGCCCTGCAGAGTGAGTTTGTAAGAGTGAAGAATGTGCCTGCCCAAATGGAGGCAAACTGCAAGAATGCCCTGCTGATGAAGGAACTCCGCCCATGGCTCACAGAGTTTGGCAAGTTGGGCGACCGTGGCTTGAAGACCATGACTCTCATCAAGGATTACAAGGCTGGCAACGACCAGGCTTTCTGGGATGGCTATGTAAACAACCGTATGAGCAAGGAAGATGTGGCTGCTTACGAGAAGCATAAGTCTGGTACCATGGTATTGCAGCCATTCTACGAGCAGTCGATGGACGATATGGCATCTGGCTTCTTCAAGAAGTTGACCGGCAAGGTTCCTGCCTTCTATAAGGGCATTGGTACCTATGCCACTTTGAGAACCACCCAGAGCAAGGCGATGTTCGACAACGATTCTACTACCTATTATACATCGGGCAATGGTCAGAACACAGGCGACTGGATTGGTGCCGACCTGGGCTGCGTGCGTCAGGTATCAGAGGTAAGAATTCTCCAGGGCCGCAACTCTGTGGATGATGTGGATTACTTCGACAACACCGTATTGGAGTATTCATTAGACCGCAAGGAATGGAAGGCGCTGACAGGCGAGTTGAAAAAACAGTATATCATCAACTGGAAGACCGACACCCCTGTTGAGGCTCGCTATATCCGCATCAAGAAGTTGAAGTCAGACAAGCGCAACTGGGCTGCTGTCCGTACCTTCGAGGTGAACCCAACCACCCCGGAGCGTCTGAACTTCCCTGTTGAGGCTGGCAATCTGCAGGCAGCGATGTATGGTTTTGATGAGAATCCATGCACTTCTTTCACCAACGATGGTGTTCTTTCGTTTGGTGTCGAGAAGGATGTAAAGGGTTACACCCTGCTCTTGAAGTTGGCTCCAGGCAAATCATTGGTATGTCGCCAGCTGAATGCCAAGGGCAAGGTTTTGGCAACAACCCTCATCGACCAGTCGTTCTGCAAGATAGAATTGGTGAAGAAGGCAGCGAAGATTCAGCTGGATGGTTCAGCCGAAATCTTCGAGATTATTCCAGAGAAATAGGATTATTATATAACAAAAATGATGATCTCGCATTTTGCCAGGTCATCTTTTTTGTTTTGATAAGGGGTTATATGCCACAAAATGGTGGTGTATAGCCCCTTTGTTTAATTTGAAAAACGCAGAAAAAGAGGGGGAAATTTTGTTTGTGGGGGGGTAAATTCTGTTTAAATTGCTGTCGCATTCCTAGGGAAAGAGACACCTAAGTATACAGTTATCCTGCGGATAATGTGGTGCGAGTTACAACAAACGTAGAGGACATGACTACACGTGCATTTCACACCACAAATTCTCTTGATGAATTCGCTTTTTGCATTGGCAATGCTAATAATATCAAGTATTCCTATAACAACATCATGATGACAAAAGAGGGAACTAATTGGAATCCTTCTGTTCAGATGCTTTGGCAGAACTCAACTCAGCCTGTCGATATAATGGCTTATGCCCCATTCGACTCAAGAGGAAATACGGAAACAATGATTAAAGTAAAAAAATATCCAGTTTCTGTTGGTACGCAACAGACAACGGGTACTTACGAGTCTGACTTCCTTGTATATAAGAAAACGGGGTTTGTGCCAGAAAAGGATTTGACAAATGGTGCAGTTGACATAACTTTTACTCATGCCCTCAGTTTGCTGAACATAAAAATTGAGTTCGGCACTGATTTTAATTATACGACTCCTTTGGCAGCTAATCCGATAAATAATATAAATATCGGAGGAAGCATCAATCAGGGTTTTGCAGATTTGTCAGCAGATCCTATCACTGTGGCAGTAGATGCAACCTGTGCTCCTGTCTTGATAGAACCTGAGCTTGGGGAATTCATAGCAGCAGCCAACAATGATGCCCATGCAATTGCAAATTATTCAGCTATCCTTATACCGCAAACTATTACTGAAGGATTTAGGGTAGAGTTTGAAATAAACGGCAAGATTTATGTGTGGAGGGCTCCTAAAAATGTGACTGCGACATTAGAAGCTGGTAAAAAACATCTGCTGACCCTTACTGTAGGTAAGGATTTCGTAAAAGCTGGCAGCATGAAGGCAAGCCCTTGGGTAGAAGGGACTGGTGCAACTTTAGAAACAGAATAAGAAACAGAATAAGTAACAGAATAAAAAGCGAAGAATATGAAAATTTCAAAATATTTAGGAACCTTTGCATTACTCGCAATGCTTGCTGCTTGCTCTACAGAAGATGAGCAGGTTCGCTTTGCTGGAGATGAGGTAAAAGTAAATGCAACCATTGGTGGCGAGAGCGTTTTTACCAGAAGTAATCCCATTGGCAGTACAGAAGAACAGAGTGAATTTCAAGATTTTGACCAAATTGGAATTAGCGTGAATGGTGGTGCCGCTCATAAGTATGAAATGAAAAATGGAGTTTGGGGAGTAGCCGAATCCGAAGTTCCAATTAAATGGGAATCCGAAGCTACAGAATTCAAGGCGTTTTATCCGTATTCTTATAATAATGTCAACAATAGTTTTGACAACGGACAAATCGGTACAGAACAGAACACAAAGGAAGGATTAGCTCTTTCTGACTACATGATAGCTAATAAGACATATCTAAACATACCAGAAGACCGTCAGCTTGATTTGGATTTCAAGCGCCAGACGGCACGTGTTGTTATCGATATAGAAAATTCGACTTTCATGAATGAGTTTGACCAATCATATGTAGCTGAGATAAATATATATTCTCAATTACAGCTACCAGCAACTCAAGGCGCAGATGTTTCTGCTATAAAAGCATATAAGGTGGATGACGCTAACCCAAAGAGTTCTTGGGTGGCTCTGGTTGCTCCAAATGCAGAAGACGCGAACAAAGATTTTATATGCATAAGTGTACAGGAAAACGGTCCTGGAACGCCTAAAGCATACTCTATTAAAGGCATTCCAAATCTTGAAAGCGGTATGAGCTATACCTATAAATTAAAGATTGGTAAGGATAAAGCCATAATAGATAATGTTACAGTGACAGATTGGAAAGAAGGAACGGCAATACCTGGTGGCGAGGCTTCTTTGGTAACGGAAGAGAGTGTAAGAGAATCGGTCGCTAAGCAATTGGAAAACGGCAATGATGTGGAGTTAACTTTACCTTCCAATGCGTCGTTAGGTCTTTTTGATGCCATAAAGAATGCCTTAAAAGATAAAGGTGTTCCAGAAAGTTCTGTCGATATTACCTTAAAAGGTGTTATGAGAATTCCTCAAAAAGCTTTTGGTAATTTACCAGAAGGCGTTGCTCCATGGTTTAAGGTAGTTCGCTTGCCAGACGCTACCATTATTGAAGATGATGCTTTTCAAGGCAGTACATTGACGGAAATATATGCTCCAAAAGTCGAAGAGATTAATTTTCGTGCTTTCTACCTATGCAACCAGCTTGAAATTGTAGATATGCGAAAGGCATCAAGGATAAAATACAGTGCATTTGAACAATGTGGCCGCTTATATAGGGTCCGTTTCGGGGCACTAAGTTCAGCTGGACAACTATATGATGACGGTACAGGAGGTATATTTGACTTGTGTCAAACCGACGGTATTAACCTGACATTGTCTTCACGACAATCTATGATGGAGCTTCGTAATACAGAGGAAGTAACGTATGAATGGGTTCCAGCTGGAGGAAGCTATTGGGACACAGAAGACTACGTACGCACAAGGTTTCTTGGCTATAAATTTAATAAAATCATTTGTGCAGACGATTAATAAACTCCTAAGCTGGGCAGGAGTATAAGGTGTCCAGTAAACATAGTCACCCGCACTTCACGGGAAACGACAAGGGTCTATATGCCACTCTTCATCGTGGCGTATAGACCCTTGATTATATGGTGATATTCGTAATCTACATTTCCGCTTTCAGCAGTTTCATCTCTTCTGCCGTCAGCCCCGTCATATCCATGATAGACGTTTCATCCATACCCTTTGCCAGCATCTTCCTGGCAATCTCAAGGCTTCGCAGGTTCATGCCTTCAGCTTTGCCCTTTTCCATACCTTGCTTCATGCCCTTTTCCATACCTTGCTTCATGCCCTTTTCCATGCCTTGCTTCATGCCCTTTTCCATGCCTTGCTTCATGCCCAGTTCCATGCCCTCAGCTATACCTTCACGCTTAGCAGTGTCTACTGAATTCTTGATGTCGCGATATGCCATCTTGCTGGTCTCGTACTCCCTCATTTCCTGCGGAGTAAACTTGGCTATCTCGGCTTCCTCGAAGAGGCGGTCGAAGACTTTATCGCACAGCTCTTTCGGGCGCTGGGTAAGCTTATAGAGGTTCTTCAGTGCATAGAGCCACTTCTCGTAGAGCGTATCCAGTTCTTCCAGGGGTTTGTTGAACTTGGAAATCTCTACATAAATATATTCGAGTTTGTCGTAAAATACTTTGTGGGTAGCTGTGTCGCACAACTGCACATGATGGCGGATTTTCTCCTTGTCGAAGGCGTCCTCGTTCATGCTGAAGTTGAGCAGGGCTACGGTATAGACATGATTGAGTTTGAAATCCCATTCACTTCCCTTAGGTGCCTGTTCGCGAATCGGGAAAGTGGAGTAGAAAAGGGCGCGATCCTTGAAATACGTCTGGTAGGCATTCTGCATTTCTACGATGAACTTCTCGCCGTTTTCGCCCTCACAATATACATCAAAGATGGCTCTGCGGTCGGTATAGACATCTCCCACGTGCTCTGGGTTCAGATACGATACGTCCTTCACAACCTGTCTGCCATTAAACAAGCTGTTGAGGAAGCAAATGAGCAAATCCTTGTTCATTGCTGTTCCAAAAATTCGCTTGAAACCGAAATCGGTCAGCAAGCTGATATATCTTTCTTCTACCTGCTTCATAATCATCTGTTTTAAATATCCATGCCGCAAAGTTACGACTTTATTTTCAAACCCGCAAGAGAATTCTGTGAAAAGTTTCAGAAAAAGTTAGTAACCCACATATTTTATATTATAAGGTAAATATCTGTGTAAATCTGTGGGACTTGTTCTTTGTCCTACAGATTACACAGATTTACACAGATACAACGACAAGGGTCTATATGCCACGACGAACAGGTGGCGTATAGACCCTTCTTGCAATATTATACTTCCTTCCAATCTACCAATCCCTTTCCCATATCATCCAGTTCTATGGCAAGGGCAATTACCTTGCGCTTATCAGCCTTGAAAGGTTCGGCATACTGCTTGGCTTTCATCTGCTCCGTGGCAGCATCCACGCCACCGTTGTTGCTCAGCTTCAACTCCAGCACATAGATGAAGTTGGTGACTTCCACCACCATATCAATCCTGCCCGTAGCAATCATCTTCTCTACTTCCACCCGGCAACCGATGGCATTGAAGATTGTGCTCAATATCAGACGATAGCGCTCCTCCATATCCATGCTGGCAAGTTTCTTGTTGCTGTAGGGACGTCCGCAATGAGCGCCTTCAGGCATTTCATGGCTTCGGGAAGATTGCCTACGCTGAGGTGAGCATTCAGAAATGCCTGGGTAGATTGAAGGTCATTGTTCTTGCGCATGGTCAACGTTGGCAACACGATTTCATTCAAGGCTTGCCTTACCTCGAAGTTAGGAATGCCAAGAAGATAAGTTCCGTTTATGTAACCCTTAATCGTAAGATAGCCCGACTGATAGAGAAACAATTCAGCTCCACCACCTGTCACATCCGATGTCTCTATGGTTTGACGGAGGATGGCGCAACTATCAAAATTACCCAATTTGATTTCCATGTCATCCACAAACTTAGGCAGCAGCGAGGTTGCACCCGATGAAGCCCAGTAGTTCTTCAAATCAGAATCTGCCAAGGCATTGATGAGACTGAACGGATTGAAGACATCCACCATATTGCGGCGACTGAAATGATAGCCGTCATAATATGCCGTCAGATTGGCAACTGCTTCGTCGTAAGTCCAGTCTTCGTATTCTGCCAATTTACTGATTTCCGGCTTGAAATCACGTAAAACTTCTTCCTTCGTAATACCGCAGATAGCAGCGTATTCCGGCTCAAAGCTGATGTTGCTCAAATTGTTGAGCACTGAGAAAAGAGAAATCTGCGTAAACTTGGTGATACCGGTGATGAAGACAAATTTTTCGTATTTATCCTGTGCTTTCAAGACTGCAAATACTTCTCTATAGATATCGGTACATGCTTTATGTTGTGGAGTCTTCCAGGAATGCTGCAAAGGGGAGTCGTATTCATCGATAAGAATGGCAACCTGCTGTCCGGTTTTGTTGTAAGCTGCTTCAATGATATTCTTGAATCTTACGGCAAGAGAACTATTCTGGCGCACAACTATTCCGTACTCCGTTTCAAGAGTATTGAAAATATCGTCCAAGTAGCTTTGTATACTTTCCGGCTCTGCTCCTGCCTGACTCATATCCAGTCTGATGACTGGTCTCTTTACCCATTCCGTCTCCAGCTTCATAATCTTTAATCCCTCGAAGAGTTCCTTCTTGCCCAAGAAATAGGCTTCGAGCGTATCGACAAGGATGGATTTACCGAAGCGGCGTGGGCGGCTCAGGTAATTATACGTTTTATTTCTGTTGGCAAGTTGCCAGATAATATCTGTCTTGTCAACATACAAATATCCATCCTTTCTGATTTTCTCAAAAGATTGGATGCCTACTGGCAATATTCTATCGTTTGTCTCTACCATAATTCCTAATCTGTCTTTAAAATCAACTTTTGCGCAAAGTTACGGTTTTATTTTCATATCAGCAAGAGATTTCTTATAAAAGTTGAGAAAAAGTTATGGGACACGTATATCCATACTGGACAGATTATGTTAACAAAACTACTTCAAGGCAGTGAACAACTTTACCCAAGGCTTTGCCCAACTTTGCCCAAGGCTTTGGGCATTTATGCCCGAAATTGTCGGTTAAGTGTACCCGCGTTCTCGGGCGTCGTTGCTCACGTCCGTGGGCATGAATCCTCATGTACACGGGTTGATTATGTCTTTCTTCAGAAAGTATCATGTTTTTCTTCAGGAATCACCATGTTTTTTTCTTTTGGTTAAAGATATATAAAAATGCAGCAAATATGTGGTGTTTCGAATAAAAAGTGATAATTTTGCAATCCGAAACACGGAAAGGTGCTCGAGTGGCTGAAGAGGCACGCCTGGAAAGCGTGTATTCCCCTAAAGGGAATCGGGGGTTCGAATCCCCCTCTTTCCGCTTATATATATAATAAGGTATATATGATTATGAAGAAAAATACAGCTATTGCGCGTTTCGCAATATTCATTTTCACTTGTATGTGTTCTCTGCCAATGATGGCACAGGAGGAGAACATGGGATTCCATCAGGCTCTTAAGACGAAGTTTATAGAGGGTAATGCCGGCTTTATGTCGCTCGTTGCCATCGCCCTTATCGTGGGTCTGGCGTTCTGCATCGAGAGAATCATCTATCTTAGTCTTTCGGAAATCAATGCCAAGAAACTGATGGCGGATATCGACCAGAAGGTGACGGCTGGAGATGTGGAGGGGGCGAAAGACCTCTGCCGCAACACCCGCGGCCCCGTGGCTTCTATCTGCTACCAGGGACTGATGCATATCAGCGAAAGCCTCGACGACATCGAGCGTTCTGTCAGCGGTTATGGCACGGTGCAGGCTGCCAACCTTGAAAAGGGATGCTCCTGGATTAAGCTCTTCATCGCCATGGCACCATCGCTCGGATTCCTGGGCACGGTGATTGGTATGGTGATGTCGTTCGACCAGATTCAGCAGGCAGGCGATATCAGTCCTACCATCGTGGCTTCGGGTATGAAGGTGGCGCTGATTACTACTATCTTCGGTATCATCGTGGCGCTGATTCTGCAGGTGTTCTATAACTACATCCTCTCGAAAGTGGAGCATCTTACCAGCCAGATGGAGGAATCGGCTGTAACGTTAATGGATATTATTGCCAAGAGCAAATAATGATTGCCTAGGGCAAATAAACGAGCAAATAATCGAAGAGAGAAATGGGTAAATTTCAATTTTCAAAGTCGAAATTAAATGCGAAGCATAAGTCTGCCGAGCAGATATCACAGCAGGTGTTCTTCATTTTGATAGGCCTGGCGGTGATAGTGTTCGCTCTGTTCTTCCTGGTGGGCTACGACATGCCTTTCCTGGAGAATCCCGACTTCAATGCGCCGCTCTTTACGGATGTGCTCATCATCCTGATGTGGCTCTTCCTGATAGGAGGCGTGGGGCTGGCGGTCTATTCGATGGTCAGGGATTATCGGGGCGCCAAGTCGGAGGCGGTGGTGAATGGAGTGCCTGTGCGCCGCATCTTCCGCATCACCTGGTTGGGCACACTCGCCATCCTGGTGCTATCCTTCCTCTTGGGCAGTTCTGATCCGATGCTGATCAATGGTGAGAACTATGCCGACTGGATATGGCTGAAGCTTTCAGATATGTTTGTCATCACCTCGCTTCTGATGCTGGTGGCAGGCATCGGCGCCGTCTGCTTTGGTGCCACCCGTTATATTCGTAAGAAAAAATAATTCAAGAAAATGCTGATTAGAAGGAAAAGTCACGAAACCCCGGGATTGAATACCACCTCAACAGCCGACATCTCGTTCATGCTGCTGATATTCTTCCTTGTCACCACATCGATGGATGTGGATAAGGGATTGCTGCGCCAGCTTCCTTCGCCTGAACCTCAGAACAAGGAGCGACAGGAATCGGTGGTGGATAAGGAGAATCTGCTGGCTATCCGTCTTACGGCTGGAGATAGCCTGCTGGTTAACGACCACCCGATGAAGGTGGGACAGCTGAAAGACGAGGTAATCCGACTGGTGCATCGCCTGGGAAAGAAGCATCTGATTTCTGTGGAGAGCGACAGGGAGGCGGATTACAATCTCTATTTCCAGATGCAGAACGAACTGATGGAGGCTTACAGCCAACTGAGAAACGAGACTTCGCAGAAGAAATATCACATGAATTATGCCCAACTGGGCAATGACCAGAAGGAGGAAGTGAGAAAGCTCTGTCCGCAGCGCATCACGGAATCGTATGCCAACGCCACAACCTATTCTGACAAGCGCATTGATGCCAATGCCGAGGAGAAAAAGGGCGATGAGGCGAAGATGGGGGATGCTGAAGCGAAGACAGAGAAGTCTGGGCAGAATAAGCAGAAAGGAGGCACGAAATGATGAATTTCCGCAAGAAATCGCACGAGGTGCCGGGACTGAACACTTCATCCCTGCCTGATTTGATTTTCTCCGTGCTCTTCTTCTTCATGATTGTTACCCACATGCGACAGGTTACCCTGAAGGTGGAATGCCGCATGCCCGAGGGAAAGCATCTTACCCGACTGACCAAGAAATCGGCGGTGAGCCATATCTATATCGGTAAACCTACCAAGGACCAGCAGGGCAAGATGGGCACGGGAACGCAGATACAGCTGAACGATAAGTTTGCCACGGCTCCCGAGGTGATGGATTACATCAGTGCCGAGAAGAAGCGTATGTCGCCGGAAGACCAGAAACTGATGACCGTTTCCATCAAGGCTGACAGGGAGACGAAGATGGGTGTGATTACCGATGTGAAGCAGGCTTTGCGCGAGGCAAAAGCACTAAAAATTAGTTATTCGGCAGTGGAAAAAGGGCAATAAAGTGGTCTGAAAGGAAAAATAATATTAATTTGTTGTCATTTTCTTTTAAAAAGTTGCATTTCTTAAAAAAAAATGCTAACTTTGCACTCAAATAATAATATCGAAATGGCAAAACAAGTATTAGATTCATTAGATAGGCAGATCCTGAAGCTGATTTCTCAGGATGCCCGTATTCCATTTTTGGAAGTAGCACGCGCTTGCAATGTGAGCGGTGCAGCTATTCATCAGCGTGTGGCTAAGCTATCAAACCTAGGCATTATCAAGGGTTCACAGTTTATCATCGATCCGGAGAAGATCGGTTATGAGACTTGTGCCTACATGGGTTTGTTCCTGAAGGAACCTGAGAAGTTCGACCAGGTAGTGGAAGAACTGAAGAAGATTCCTGAGGTAGTGGAGTGTCATTATACCACAGGTGGTTTTGATATGTTCATCAAGATTTATGCCATCAACAACCATCATCTGTTGGAGATTATCCATGACAAGTTGCAGCCTCTGGGCTTGTCTCGCAGCGAGACCGTCATCTCTTTCAATGCAGCCATCAACCGTCAGTTGTCTATGAAGGACCTTAAGACGATGGCTCCTGAAGAGGAGAATGAGGAGGAAGAGGGCGAGGCTTCTGCAGAATAAAGAGAATTTCTGCAGAAACGACCTCTGTTGATTCAAGCTTTTGCTTGACAGGATAGAAAATAGAAGTTACTTTTTAAAATAGGTGAGGAATGAGAACGATAATCCGTTTTCGTTCCTCATTTCTTTTTCTATCAGTTCCCATTCTTCGAGATTGATTTCCGGAAAGAAGGCATCAGCTTGCTGCGGGGCATCATCTACCGCGGTGAGATAGAGCTTGTGGGCAGCAGGAAGGCTTTGGCGATAGATGCTTTCGCCACCGATGATGAATGTTTCTTCAGTCTTTCCTTCTGCAGCCTTTAATGCCGCTTCCAGATTAGGATATACTTCGCAGCCTTCCATCTCTTTCATACTGCGTGAAACAACGATGTTCCGGCGATGGGGCAGGGCACCATTGGGGAGTGACTCATAGGTTTTGCGGCCCATGATGATGGTATGTCCCGTGGTGAGTTCGCGGAAGCGGGTTAAATCGGATTTTATATGATAGAGCAACCGGTTCTGGTAGCCGATTGCTCTATTGGTTTGCGATATGCAGGCGATGATGCTGAGCATAAACTATTAACTATAAACTATTAATTATAATTTGTTTCTCCGGCACGTGGGTGCTCTTGATTTTCCACTCTTGCGGATAGAGGTTGTTGGCACGGTTGCCGATGTTCTTTTCCCAGCCCAGCGGCGCTCCCTGATAGGTGACCAGTACATATTTCTTAGGAGAATCCACATGCAGGGTGACGGCTTCCTTGCGCAGATAGCGGATGGCATCTTCGTACGAAAGGTCTTCCTGCGGGAAGGCATCGGGGTTGAGCATGGTGGAGAGGGCGAGACACTGGTCGGGGATGAGACCCTTGCCCTTGTCGGTACCCAGTTTGATGCCGGCATGAATCACCTTCAGACTGTTCTTTGCCAGTTCGTAGATGTATTGCCATCTTTGCGGAATGGCATAGACATCACCATCTTCTGTCTTCTGATAGTCGTAGCCCATGCCATATTCGCCTTCCTCCAGCGCATCGCTGGTGCTGCGAATCCAGTTGCCGGGAATCATCGTCAACACATTCTTGTTGCTTTTTCCTGCTTTTCCTGCGTTGTTCTTGTTTCCCTTTCCTGCTTTTCCCTTCTGGTCGGCATTCATTCCCTTCTTGGCTTTTCCCTTCTTCTTGTCTTTTTCTGCCTTGGCAGCATAGCTCAGGAGCACGTTTTCCTCTTCTTCGCCTTCCTTGCGGAGTAAGGCGAGGAAGATGCCTTCGCCTCGGGTCTTGCCTGGGAGGAAGCGATAGACGGGGATGCTGGAACCGGTGAGATTGCCCGTAATGTTCCAGGAATCATCGATGCCGGTTAAGGCTACAGGCTCAGCACCCAGTTCCTCGCAAATCCATGCGATGTTCTCCTCGTCTTCGTGGGCATTGAAGGTGCAGGTGGAGTAGATGAGGATGCCGCCCGGTTTCAGACAGCTCCAGATGTCGCTCACGATTTCGCGCTGCAGATGCCAGCAGTTGTCCACATTCTGCAGGCTCCATTCTGCGATGGCTCCATCGTCCTTGCGGAACATGCCTTCGCCCGAGCAAGGCACATCGGTGAGAATCACGTCGAACTGAAGCTTCGACTTCTTGTAGTCACGTGGATAATTGTTGGTGACAATCATATCAGGATGACCGAATTTCTGAATGTTCTCGGCAAGAATCTGCGAACGGGTGCGCATCGGTTCGTTGCTGAAGAGCAGACTTCCTTCTGGCAGGGCAGCACGCACGGCAGTGGACTTTCCGCCAGGAGCCGCACAGAGATCGAGCATCATCACGGGTTCGTGAACCAGTTGGCGAATCACCAGGTCAACAAACATGGATGAGGCTTCCTGCACGTAATATTTTCCGGCATGAAGCCATGGGTCGAAGGTGAAGTTGGGGCGGGTAGCCAGGTATCTGCCCGTGGAAGGACACCAAGGGATAGGTTCGCCCATCACTTTCTGCTCTCTCTCTTTGTGAGAATTAACATCTTCTTCCTCTTTAGGAGTTTTAACATCCTCTCCCTCCTTGCATTTAAAAGGATTGAGTCGGATGCTGGTAGGTGCTTCGCCCTCTGTAATTCCCTGTTCCAGCTGCTGGTACAATTCCTCGCCCATCAGCTCAAGGGTATATTTTCTGAAATCTTCTGGTAAAATCTTAGCCATCTATTATATATAATAATGTGTAAATATCTATTTGAAGAGTATAAATAAGCCCCCAAAAGAGCAAAAGTATCTCTAATCTTTTGCAAAAATAAGAAAAATTTCGTTCCTTTGCAACTAAATCGGGAAGAGATGCGTCTAAGACATAGAAAAATTAATAAAAAATAAGGTAAAACCATAAAAATATTGATAGATATGAAGAAAGCAATATTAGCATTGGCGCTCGTTATGAGCATGGGAGCTACGCAGGTGTCTTGGGCGTCTTCTGCTCCGAAACATCGTTATCATCCTACTGCGCAGCAGGTGGATCAGCAGGATGCGCAGGAAAAGGCGGCAGATGGGAAGCCTGCTTCGGCTGAGCAGAAAGCTTCTGCCCAGGATGACGGGCCGCTGGAGGCTTACTCGGATACCGCCTGTGCGGATACTGCCATCAATTATGATTGCGACCATGATGATACCCGTGCTTATCATTCCAAGTACAGTTTGGAAAATTATGATGACCCGTTCGATTTCATCGGTTCGGTGTTCGGCAGCGGTATGCTGGGTGTGGTGGTCATCTTTTGCGTCATCTTCGGATTGCTTTTTATCCTGGCTCCGCTGATTGTCTTCATCCTGCTTATCAGATATCTGGTTCGCCGCCATAACGACCGGATGAAGCTGGCAGAGATGGCGATGGAGAAGGGCATCAATGTTCCGGAGAGCGACCGTCCGATAGACAAACAGAGCGATGAATATCTGGTGAAGCGCGGATTGAGAAACGTCTTCCTGGGAGCCGGCTTGTGCGCCATGTTCTCGTGGTGGTCTGTTGATTTCCTTGCCGGCATAGGAGCCTTGATTGGCTTCTATGGATTGGGGCAGACCCTGATAGGCTTGCTTCCAGCCATCAAGGACTGGTGGAACAACCGTCATGGTAACCAGGGTACGGGGTATAATGGAACTCCGGTATAAAGAATCAAAGATAGAATAATTATTAGTTAATATATAGTGGAAAAGTTATCCGATATTTCTCTCGTCACGAAGGTGGTGATGCTTCACGACCGCAAGTCGTTCGACTTGCTGGTCAAGAAGTATCAATCACCTATTCGTGGGTTTTTCCTGCGTCAGACGCTGGGAGATGTGCAGCTGAGTGACGACTTGGCTCAGGATACCTTTGTCAAGGCCTATACCCATCTGGCGAGTTTCAAGGGTACGGCACAGTTCTCTACTTGGCTTTACCGCATCGCCTATAACGTGTGGTATGATTACAACCGCAGTCATAAGGCGACGCAGGATATTGATACGTCGGCGGTGGCCCGGCAGAATGCGCAGGGTGTAAATAGCGGATTGAAGATGGATTTGCTCAATGCCTTGCAGATATTGAGCGAGAACGAACGTACATGCATCACGCTGCAGCTGATGGATGGACTCTCTATAGATAAGATTGCAGAGGTGACGGGAATGGCGCAAGGCACCATCAAGTCGCATCTCTCTCGTGGAAAACAGAAACTTGCAAGTTACTTAAAGCATAATGGTTATGACCGATAAAAAAATAAATGATAAGATACAGGGCATGGGTGTTGACCTGCTGGGTGCTTCAGACGAGCAACTCTTGCAGGCATTCTTTGCCGATAACAAGATGGCTGAGATTCCTGACGATGGTTTTTCAGACAGGGTGATGCAGGCTTTGCCGGCTATGGAAACGGAGCAGTCGTTGCTGGAATTCCACATTGCGTTGGCGAAGCGCCATCGCCTGGAACATCTGTGGACGGTGGTGTGCGTGGCGATAGGAGTGATTGCCGCCGTGCTCTGTCAGGGCTGGGAGCAGATTCAGGGCTGGCTCTATGGCATGAAGATAGATTTCCTGCTTACGGGTTTCCATGCCATCAGGCACGGGATAGATTCTTTCGGAAATTCGCAGAATCTCTGGATGATGCTGGCTGGCATCGTTGTCCTCATCATGGTGTGGGGATATAATGAACTGGCGGATGCCAGGAATAGATAAGGAACGGATTGCACGAAATATTTAGCCTTAAGGGAAAATAAATTTAGCCTTAAGGAAAAAAAAATTTAGTCTTAAGGGAAAAAATAAGAGGGGGTGTGTCATGGACTTATGACACACCCTCCTCCAAACTTCAGCACATTCTTTTTTATTCCAAATCAAATTCGAAATCGAAGCCGTTTCCTTCGGATTCCTCCTCCTTCTTTGGCTTCGGTTTAGGAGGATTCTTCAGATTACCCTTCTCATCAAACATATTATAGGTGGTGCGGAGCACAATGAACTCGGTGCGGCGGTTGATCTGGTTGCAGATTTCCTGATGCTCCTTGCTCTGCTTCAGGATGAACTCCTGGGTAAGCTCATCGCCCTCCTTGAGCCAAGGATATTTCTCGGTCAGTTTCTTGCGGACCTTCTTTGGTCGCTCCTTGCCATATCCCACAGGGGTAAGGCGCTCCTTCTCGATGCCATGGGCTATCAGATAGTTGACCACCGACTGTGCTCGGCGCTGAGACAATCGCTTGTTGTATTCGGCATTGCCCTTGTAGTCGCAATGCGCACTCAGTTCGATAGTAACGTTAGGATTCTCCTTGAGCAGTCCCACCAGTTCGTCGAGCGACTTGGTGCTGGCTGGCGTCAGCGTAGCCTTGTCGAAATCGTAGAAGATGTTGTCGATGAGCACAGGGGCGGTGATGGAAGCCAATGGGAACTGGAGTACGTACTCCTTGCTTTCCTTCGCCGAATCCACGCGCAGCTCCTCCTTGTGGTTGAGGAATCCCTTGCAGGATGCCATCACCAGATAATCAACCTTGGTGTTGATAGGCATGGTGAAGGAACCGTCGCTCTTTACAGGCAACTTCTTGTAGGTTCCGTCGTTGCCCACCACCGTAACCTGTGCGGCAGGCAATTCGTAGCCATCCATCTCGTAAACCCAACCCTTCATGGTGGTAACAATCTCCGGATTCTCGAAGGAATAGATGTGGTCGTAGCCGCGTCCATCCTTTCTATTAGATGAGAAGAAACCGCGGTTGTGCGGACCTTCGAAGGTCATTCCGAAATCATCGGCTTCGGAATTCAGCGGATAACCGGGATGGGTTACCTTATATTGCTTGGTTTTCTTATCCACCTTGGCGATGTAGATATCGAGACCGCCCATTCCTACATGACCATTGCTGCTGAAATAGAGGTCGCCGTTAGGGCGGAAGGTTGGGAACATCTCGTCGCCCGGAGTATTGATGGGTTCGCCGAGGTTTTCCACACCACCCAGTCCGGCAGCGGTGATGCGCACACGCCAGATGTCGTATCCGCCCACGCCGCCCGGCATATCTGATACGAAATAGAGCCATTCGCCATCCGGACTGACAGCCGGATGGGCGTAGGTGCTCAGGGTATCCTTGGTGAGTTCCAGCGGATTCGGCTTTCCCCATGCCGCATCCGAGCGGCTGGAGGTGACGATTTGGGCGAATCGGGGAGCAGATGCATCGGTGACGCATTGCGTGAGATACATCTCCCTGCCATCGGGAGCGAAGCAGCAGGCACCCTCGTCGTAGGCGGTGTTGAGGCCCGAGGCGATGGCTTCCGGTTTACTCCATTTTCCCTTGTCATCCTTTTCAGAAAGGAAGATGTCGCCTGCCTTGGTGCCGGTGATTCCGCTGAGTTCATCGCCCTGCGCCTCGTTGCGGGTAGAGGTGAAATAGAGCTGGTCGGCCTCATCGCCCAAAAGCATCGGCGAATAATCGTCTCTTCGGGAGTTGAACACATCCATCTTCTTCACCTTATATCGGCTTCCTTCCTTCTTCCAGGTAGGGGCGAGCTGTGCTGATTTCAAGCCGTTTCGGGCAAGCACGTTGTCGGGAAGTGAATCGACGAGGATTCTGAATTCCTTTTCCGCCTGCTTGTATTCTCCGTTTTTCAGGAGCAGACGGGCGTAAGCCAGGCGGTCGTCGATGGAAGCCTGGTTATAGCGCACGGCGTTGCGATAGGCGGCAATCGCCTTAGGGGTGGAGTTGATCTTGTCGTAGCAGCGCGCCATCTTCAGGGCTATCTTGCCACGGCTGGCACGTTCCTTGGAAGGTGTCTTGGTGTAAGCCTGCTTAAACTGGTCGGCAGCATCGTAGTATTCGCCCAAAGCCAGGAACTTTTCTCCCTTCTTCAGGTTCTTGTCGATGCCGCAACTTATCAGGAGGAGGCAACAGACGGCTGTTATGATTTGATAAAATCTTATTTGCTTCATATCATTTAGAAATAGAAAACCCTAATTATGATAATAACGAACGGGATACGTAATTATTATAATTAGGGCTTTATTGTCTGGATATATTTCCGGAAAATTACATCTGCGAGAATGGCTGGCGATATTGGCAGCCGGATTTCCAGTTGCTGCAACCATAGGCGGTCTTGCCCTTGATGATGACGCCCTTGCCGCAGAGCGGACATGGTTTGCCTACCAATGGGTCGGCTTCATCCTTTTTCTTGGCTGGAGCCTTCTTCGCTTCTGGTTTCTTTGTCGCCGTTTTCTTCTTTTCCGGTTTTTTCTTGAGATCTTCCTCTGTCATGATGGTGACTCTTCGGCTGCTGTTATCCGATAGTACATCGATGACAATCTGGTTAATCTGCTCTTTCAAACCATTGATGAACTCGGCTGGGTCGTAGGTCTTGTGCTCGATGTCGCGGAGTTTCTTCTCCCAGATACCGGTCAGTTCACAACTCTTCAGGAGTTCCTCGTGGATGGTGTCTATCAGCTCGATGCCCGTTGGTGTTGCCATCAGGTTCTTGCGCTGGCGGCGGATGTAGTGGCGCTTGAAGAGAGTCTCGATGATGCCGGCACGGGAGGATGGACGGCCGATGCCGTTCTCCTTCAAGGCTGCACGAAGTTCCTCGTCTTCCACGAATTTACCCGCTGTCTCCATCGCACGGAGCAGGGTTGCCTCGGTGTAATACTTAGGCGGCGTGGTCCATTTCTCCGTCAGGGTAGGCTGATGGTCGCCCGATTCGCCTTTCACGAAAGAAGGAAGGGTTCTTTCTTCTACCACTTCCTTCTTGGTGCCGTTTCCGTTTCCTTCGCTTGCATTTCCGCCATCATTTCCGTTGGCATTATCTGCATCGTCGTCATCGGCATTCTTCGCATCCTTGGCATAAACCACTCGCCAGCCTGGTTCCAGAATCTCCTTACCGCTCACCTTGAACTCTATCTTTTCCGGTTTTGGTCCGTCTTCGTTGATTACCTCGCCCAATACGGTGGTGGTAGAGAACTTACAATCCGGATAGAACACGCTGATGAAGCGCTTGGCGATGAGATCATACACGTTTGCCTCCATATCGGTGAGTCCGGTTGGCGGAACACCGGTTGGGATGATGGCGTGGTGGTCGGTCACCTTGCTGTTATCGAATACCTTCTTGCTCTTAGGCAACTTCTTTCCGGTGGCGGCGAGCTGCTGGATGAGCGGCAGATATTTCTGCTGACTGGCTATTCTTGCCTGGCTCACACCATTCAGAATCTGCGGACATTTCGGATAGATATCGTCTGTGAGAAACTGGGTATCTACACGAGGATAAGTGGTGTACTTCTTCTCGTAGAGACTCTGGATGAGCTTCAGCGTAATATCGGCAGAGTAAGCAAACTTCTTGTTGCAATCCACCTGCAGCGAGGTGAGGTCGTAGAGATGAGGCGGCGCCTCGTTTCCCTTCTTCTTGCTTACATCTGTAACCGTGAAGGGTTTGCCGGCGATGGTACTGAAAGCCTTCTCGCCTTCCTCCTTGCTGGTAAACTTGCCGCTGGTAGCCGTAAACTGGGTGTCGCGATAGATGGTGGCGAGTACCCAGTAAGGTTCCGACACGAAGTTGTCGATTTCCTTCTGGCGGTTTACGATGAGGGCAAGGGTAGGGGTCTGCACCCGGCCGATGCTGAGCACCTGTCGGTTCTGTCCGTATTTCAATGTATAAAGTCGGGTAGCGTTCATACCAAGAATCCAGTCGCCGATGGCACGTGAAAGTCCGGCAAGATAGAGTGACTGATATTCCCCCTGGTCTTTCAGTTCCTGGAAGCCTTGCTTGATGGCCTCATCGGTCATGGATGAAATCCACAGTCTCTTGACCGGGCATTTTGCCTGTGCCTTCTGCATCACCCATCTCTGGATGAGCTCTCCTTCCTGTCCGGCGTCACCGCAGTTGATGATGCTGTCGGCAGCCTGCATCAGTTTCTCAATGGTAGCAAACTGCTTCTTGATGCCTTCATCGTTGATGAGCTTGATGCCGAATCGCTGTGGAATCATCGGCAACGCCGAAAGGCTCCAATGTTTCCACATCGGAGTATAATCATCCGGTTCCTTCAGCTCACAAAGGTGGCCGAAGGTCCATGTTACTTGGTATCCATTACCTTCCATATACCCGTCGCGTGCCGACGTAGCCCCGATGATTCGGGCGATGTCCTTAGCCACGCTAGGTTTCTCTGCTATACAAACTATCATTCTTTATTTTTATTTCTGTTTGCAAAGGTACAATAAAATAATGAGATAGCCATCATTTCGCCTTCTTTTTCTCATGGCGGGGAATAAAATAAAAGCCCTATAAGGCTTGGAGGGTGTGGCATAATATAGAAAAGGCACGGATTACGCGGATTACACGGATTTATGGTGCTAATATAAGCAAAGCGATAATCATCTCTCATAAAAATCCGTGTAATCCGTGTAATCCGTGCCTAAAAAACAACGAGATTACTCGTACTCCTGCCAGCTCTTAATCTGCAACTGGTCTTGGCTCAATGTGCAGAATGCCTCGATGAAGGCGGAAGCCAGACGGGCATTGGTGA
>ONZR01000111.1_pt1 | contig 44111 bp, 29 predicted proteins | sample 1671691 | NCBI WGS metagenome assembly ONZR01 (sample SAMN06348182, study PRJEB24527) | human gut metagenome | biome: human gut; feature: ankylosing spondylitis patient; material: feces | host: Homo sapiens | place: China | collected 2015-10 | reverse complement strand
GCTTCTTGTACTACTTGTCTGTTTATGTAAAATCTTTCAAAGAACTCTTTCTTTATGTTTGCTAAGAGAAGCGATTTCTCAAAAGCGAGTGCAAAAGTACTAACTATTTCCGAAACTGCCAAATGTTTTGAGGAAAAACTTTCATTTTTAGCCATATTTTAACAGTCTTAAACATTTAGAAGGCCTTAATATGCCATTTCTCATTAATATATATATACGCACATATACGCATGACGCATGCATACGTGTTACGTGCGCCTGTGCATGCACAATTACCTAAAGTGCATATACAGATGATTATCCCCATACATGCATAGATGAATGAATACATGCATAGATGAATAGGTGAATTTACATGCACAGCTACTTGTACATGAGTTATAGTAGTAATAAAACTCCAGCACTGGCTGAAGTTCCTCCATTCAAGCAAAAAATCTATACTTTTCAAAATGTAAAGAAATCACATATCTACGAAACTGTTTACCAAAAACTACGAAACCGTTTACCAAAAACTACGAAACCGTTTACCTAAATCTACGAAACCGTTTACCTAAATCTACGAAACCGTTTACTTCGAGCTTTGTAACTTATTGAAAATCAATATGTTGAAATTTCCGTAATTATAATAATAATCTAATTTATAATTATAAAAAGAAATTTACTTTTTTGAAGGAAAATATAAAGTACTGATTACTAGATATTTATAAGAAACCAGGTAAACGGTTTCGTAGATATGACAAGAGAGCAATGTAAAAATTACTTGTGTTTATCAGGCTTTTTAAACATTTCCGCCCGGCAAATTCAGAAATATAAAGGCTAACATGCAGTATATCAATAAGTTAACGTAAACCAGGTAAACGATTTCGTAGATATAGAGGCTTTCATTGAGCATGAAGGCATCTACGAAACCGCTTATCTATATCTACGAAACCATTTACTTTAATAGATACAACAACCTGATAATCAATATAATAAAGAAGTAATTATATATATAACAAACCCATCTTTTAATTATGACATATTTTTATGCTCGAAAACATAAAACATAATACGTTGAACATCAGCGGGTTAGTAAATACCAGGTAAATGGTTTCGTAGATATGCAAGCTTTTCCTACCATGATATCTACGAAACCATTTACCAGGAATGATATAAACATCTGATAAACAGAGATATAGCGAAACATTTTTTTTGTGTTCTTAAAGAGTACTGTTTTTACATTTAAACGATTTTTGCGTTTGTAAAGTGTTGAAATATAGAATGTTATGTGTCTTGTGGTAAATGGTTTCGTAGATATAGCCCAAAAAAGTCGCAAATAAGAGCTATATAAAGCCATATAAGCTATATTTGCGACTCTTTATAGGTTTACCCCTCGTAGAAAGTTGGAGCGAAGGAGCCTACACATTTAAAGTATTCCTGGGCAACTTTCTCCACTCCCAGTGTTTTGAGTAATTCAAAGTCTTCTTTTGAAGCCTTGACGCAGAACCTCTGATTTTTCATGCCGAGGAATTTCACCCTCTTGAGTAAGGCTGCTTGTGAAGGATCAATAATCATGGAGAGGAATTCTTTCCATTTGTCCTCCCCACCCTTTTCCATTTCTATCTTTGAATTTTCTGTCGTTGCTACATGGGCAAACAAGTCGCCCATTACAGGCTCCTTGCTCTGAGGCAGTCCTTGCTTATCCTTATCCAAGACATTGCCATTGATATGGGCTTTTCCCAAAGCAGTTCTCTTGATTTTGAATATCAGTGCTTCAGGATTGCCTCTTGACTGTCCCCTCTTATATACGGGTGTACAGTCGGTGAACATGATATCAACCTTGTCTTCCTTGCTTAATTTGGCAAAATCTTCCTGCACCGCATCCAATACTTGCTTTTTAAACTGCGAGAATTTCGGATACTGTTCTTCTATAACAGTTCCGTCTTCTGCAATTTTAGCCATGCCCAGGTATTCCTTCAATTGCATGAATGGCACCTTTATGGTCATTTTCCCATTGTTTATTCCCATTTGGCGCAGTAAGAACAGATATATCCTAGGAGTGTTCTGCCTGCTTGCATATCGTGCAATCAAGGCGATGTGATGGATGAATCCTTGGCTCATGTCGAAGGCATATTTGGCAACAACTGGGTCAATCTTCAGCTCAACCTCTCCTTTAGACCTGTCGTATGTGACACCCTGCTTGGTGGTATAACCATTGGTTACGATATCTTCTGTTATGTTAGAAAAGACGTGCTGTATGACGGCCTTGCCATCTATCTTGATCCTGACGCTGAAGTCCAGAAGCTCCTTCAGGGTTTTGCGCAGATCCTTATAGTGGCTTGATTCAATACCTAATTCATTCAACTTCAGTTTGATTTTAGGTACATTCATGGCAACATGTTCTTTATCTACTTCAAACATATAGTCTGAGCGCAGATTACCTTTCTCACGCTTTTCGTTGAAGAATCTCGTTACATATTCCTGTAGATGCGAGCTTACGCAAAACAATATATGCTGTTGTGCGAGCGTACATTGTTTATCTATCTTTGTGAAGCTGAATGGAGTATTAATCCATTGTTCACCTGCATTGGGCTTTGCTATTTCCTTTTTTTTATCTGCCATATCCGGTATCTTGTCTAAATGTACTTATGCTCTATATAAGTACTTATATTCTATATATTTGTTGCAAAAGTAAGTAAAATACCTGATATTAGAAAATATATCCACCTTTTTTTTTATGTGAAGAGACAAAATCTTCAAGTTTTAACCAAAATATGCCTCATGTTTTGCATGCCATACCTCCAGTTGCTAGCCTCCAGTTTACCAAGCCTCCAATTGATCGGCAATCTCTGGCATTTTATCCTTGGAGAATACAGGATTCTTGCCTTCCTTCTTCTGCTGTCGATAGTCTTGCAGCAGGAAAACGGCCTGGCGGGATAGCAAAACGATGGCCACAAGATTGCAGAGGGTAAGAAGCGCCATCGTGATGTCGGCAAAGCTCCATGCAAAATCCAATGATACCACAGCACCAATCATCACCATCGCTGCCACGGCAAGGCGATAGATGAATACGCCCAGTTTGGAATCCTTGATATATCTCACGTTTGTCTCGCCATAATAATAGTTGCCGATGATGCTACTGAAGGCAAAGAGCCATATCATCACAGCCACGAAAGGATTGCCGATGCTTCCTATCTCATGGGTCAGGGCATCCTGCGTGAGCTGGATACCATTGGATGCTGTGACGTCTACCCCACTCACCAGGATGATGAATGCCGTGCAGGAACATACCACCAGGGTATCCGTAAACACGCCCAGTGCCTGGATGAGTCCCTGCTTCACCGGATGGCTTACCGTGGCCGCCGCAGCCGCATTAGGAGCACTACCCTCGCCTGCCTCATTGCTGAACAGGCCTCGCTTGATGCCCTGTATCACTGTTACGCCAAGCACTCCGCCCGCTGCCTGATTGAATCCGAAGGCGTTCTCCACAATGGTAAGCAGCACCCGAGGCAGGCAGGTGATGTTCCAGATTACTACGCCCACGGCTATCAGGAGATAGATGATTGCCATCACTGGAACCACCGTGGAAGAAAACTTAGCCACTCGCTGGATACCGCCGAAGATGATGAGCAGCGTGAGCAGCGTGAGCACGATGCCCATGGTGGCAGGATCGATACCGAAGGCCTTCTGCCATGCCAGACAGATGGTGTTGCTCTGCACGGAATTATAGGCAAAACCGAAGGTGATGATCATCAGCACGGCAAAGAGGATACCCATCCATCCCTTGCCCAATCCATACTTCATATAATAGGCTGGTCCGCCATAGAAGGAAGTCTTGCCCTTACGCTTGTAAAGCTGGGCAAGCGTGGATTCTATGAAGGCTGATGCGGAACCCAGCAAAGCCAGTATCCACATCCAGAACACGGCTCCCGGACCGCCAACACTGATAGCTGTGGCCACCCCCGCAAGATTACCCGTACCGATTCTGCTTGCCAATGCCACCACGAATGCCTGGAAGGATGAGATGTGCTTCATCTCTCCATCCACCTTCACATCCATCGACAGCTCATCCTGCCCTATCTCGTCGGGCTGAACCTTATCGGGATGGAGCAGCAGCCTCACCATCTCCCTGATGAGACGAAACTGCACGAAACGGGTTCGCCAAGTGAAAAACACGGCACAGCATATCAAAACGGCGATGATGATATACGACCAGAGAAAATCGCTAACTTGAACAAAGATGTTCTGAATTGAATCTATCATTTTTTATCTGCTAATTTATCTGCTAAATATCTGTATATATTATCTTTCCGGCTGCAAAATTACTAATTTTCTCTCAATAAACGGGCCATAATGGGCAATAATCGGAGGAAATAGCTTATAATTTTGTCGCAGATACTTAGTTCAGCCATCTGAAGGCATACTTTTCATACGTTTTAAAGCCCTTTTTAGAAGTCTGCAAACATGTTTGCATGTTTGCATGTTTGCTTGCAAGCATGTTTGTTAACCTACATGTTTGCATGTTTGTTGCCCCGCATATTAAAAGCCTTTATACTTGAAAACCAATACATTATTAGTTCTATAAACATGTTTGCATGCTTGCATTCAAACATGTTTGTGTGTTTGCATGCAAACATTTCGGCATATTTTCTTGGTTATTTCAATTAATTCATGTACCTTTGCACGCAGTTTAATATTTAAAAGTCAAAGACATGGAAAATAAACTGAAAATGATCTTGGCTATCGTCAATAATAAAGGTGGCGTAGGCAAAACAACAACAGTGCAGAATCTTGCCACTGGCATGTTACGGAAGGATAAGAATCTAAGAATCCTCGAGATAGACTTGGATCCTCAGTGTAACTTAACTCTTCTGAATCATGCGCCAGAAGATTGTGCCACTGTTTTTGATTCGATGATAGCCTGCAAGGGGTTGCCCATCTATAAAAATGGGGTAGGGGTGTATTACGTTCCAGGTTCTGCCAAGATGCAGGATGTGGATCCTTTCCTGCAGAACACGGGTGCACCACGCCAGGTATTGGGAGCTTGTCTCAACAGCGACTGCATGGATTTCACGGGCGAAGGCATCGGCAATCCTATCGACTATTTCGACTACATCTTCATCGACTGTCCGCCAGCCCTGTCACAGTCTACCTATAATGCCATGGTGGTAGCAAGTCATCTGCTGGTTCCGGTACAGATGGAAGGACTTTCAGTAAATGGTTTGGCTGCAGTGCTGGCAGCCATGGAGGAGGTGAAGAATGGAAGGTTTGCCCTGAACAAGGAACTGGAGCTTCTGGGCCTGTTGCCTGTTATGCTGGATGAACGCCCACGCATCGTGCGTTCGGCAATGGAATATCTTCGAGAGAATTATGGCGAGAAGGTATTGTCGCATGGAATCCGCCGCTGCGTCAAGGTGAACGAGTCGCAGACAGAAATGACAGATCTCTTTCATTATGCGCCTTATTGCTCGGCAGCCATAGATTATGAATTGGTTATTAATGAATTGTTTAATATCTAGATAAATTAGGAAAAATGGGAAAGGATTTTCATGCAGCTTTCAGTAATATGAATAAAGCTGTTCGCCCAGGTGTTGGGCAGTCTGCAGTTGTGCAGCCAGGTATAACTCAGCCAGGTGTTGTGCAGCCAGTAGGGGAGACGGATAAAAAGAAGGTAACTCAGGCAGAGAAGAGGAAATCGATGCATGGAGTTCAGACATACCTGTCGGACGAGGAATATGAACAGCTTATGCTGACGAAGGCTAGAACCAAGAAGAAATACGAGGATATCCTTCGGGAAGCATTGGTACAGTATATGAATAATCTATAGTCTGTTTGCTTTCAAACATGTTTGCATGCAAACATGTTTGAAAGCAAACATCTTTTCGTTATCTCTCCATCTTGGTAGGTTGTAATAGCGTTTATTCCGCTACGAACGGCAAAAAAACTGCTTCGTAGCGAAATAAACGCTATTTTCTTTCGCTATTTCCGAAATTAGTAGTATATTTGCAGCACTAATAGGGAATGATTATGTGTGAAATAATAGGTAGAAAAAAGGAAATAGCAGAATTGAAGCGCTACTATGAAAGTGGTAGGGCTGAGTTTGTGGCAGTGTATGGCCGTCGCCGTGTCGGTAAGACATTCTTGATTGATGAGGTGTTTCACGATGACATGGTGTTTCATCATACAGGACTGTCGCCTTACGACCGTCGTCGTAAGGTAACTCTGAAAGACCAGTTGCAGAATTTCTATTTCTCGCTTCTTCGTCATGGCATGGAGGATATAGCGCAGCCTAAGTCGTGGATGGAGGCATTCTTTTTGCTGGAACGTTTTTTGGAAACTTGCGATAATGGTTCCCGGCAGGTGGTGTTTATCGATGAGTTGCCCTGGATGGATACGGCACGTTCCGGTTTTCTTACGGCATTGGAGGCTTTCTGGAATGGTTGGGGCAATATGCGTCATCAGCTGTTGCTCGTAGTCTGTGGTTCCGCCACTTCCTGGATGCTTGACAATCTAATCAACAATAAAGGAGGATTGTATGGCCGTTTGACAGGAGAGATAAAACTCTCGCCGTTTACATTGAAAGAATGTGAGGAGTTTTATCAGAGCCGTGGCATCCGAATGTCCCGTTATAATATCATGCAGGCTTATATGATTATGGGCGGAATACCTTTCTATATGAATTTCTTTAATCCTTCCTATAGTTTGGCTCAGAACATAGATGCCTTGTTCTTTTCCCGCAATGCGAAGTTGGGGGATGAGTTTGAAAGGCTTTTCAATTCTGTGTTTGATCATGCCGAGGACTGTATGAAAATCATTCGTTTTTTGGGTACCCGCCATTCTGGTTTTACCCGTAAGGAGATAGCCGAGCGTACCGGTCTGAATCCCAATGGTGATTTTACCAAGATGCTGAAGGCATTGATGGGTAGTGATTTTGTGGTGAAATATACTCCTTTCGGTTTCAGCCAGCGCGAGGAGCATTACAAGCTCATCGATTCCTTTTGCTGGTTCTGGCTTCATTTCAAGGAAAAGAAGGCTGTTAAGCAGAATGATTATTGGCAGCAGCATTTGAAGGAGAGCGATGTTGCCTCATGGCGTGGCATTGCTTTCGAGGTCTATACGCCGCTTTTCATCGTGGCATATAGACCCATTTAAATCGTCATAAGCGAAGGCATTAATCTTGATGATCTGCTCTATATATAATAATGTATATCTAAAAACTACACTTTTGTAGACTGTAAAACAACGGAAATGTACACTAAGAATCTATAATATCCGTTAATGTATGTTATTAATCTTGGCTTGATGGTTAACAGTTGTTATCTTTGCACCAGAAATCTATGTGCATCTACTATCCGCACTAATAACTAAACATAAATAATCATGAAGCATTATTCATTGCTAATTTCACTACTGTTTGTCGGTATGTCGGCAACAGCCCAAATCGATAAGACCGGTTATACGCTGGTATATTCATCAGAGACTTCTGAGCAGGCATCGGCCGAACTCACGCTCACTGATGAAGAGAAGGCTAATTGTTCTGGCGATTTTATGAGCACCAAGAACTTTGAGCGTAACTGGAAATATTGCCCTCGCCAAACTTCCAAATGGAACTGCCGCATGGCACAGAATGATGAAGACCGTGCCAAGGTACATGTTTGCGAAGATGGAATCCTGAAGATGTATGCCCTCTCTTTGGATGGTACCAAGGAAAACTGCATCACATCCGGTATCCAGATGAAGCAGGGATATAAATATGGCATTTTCGAAATCAAGGCAAAATGCAATCCTCACAAGTCAAACTTCCCAGCCGTATGGATGATGCCTTCCAACCCTAAGGGCGGATGGCCCAACTGCGGTGAGATTGACATCATGGAGCAGATTGGTACCAGCAGCACCGTATATAGCACCGTGCACCTGGGAGCCCGCTACGGCGAAAACGTAGGAAAGAGCTACGCATGGTCGGGCAACAAATGGTTCAACAACGATTACCATATCTACTCCCTGCATTGGACCAAGACCTGTCTCATCTTCTATTGCGACGGCAAGGAAGTGTTCAGATATGCCAAGGACAAGACGCTTGATCTTGTCAACCATCCTCAGTATGAACATGCCCAGTTCCCATACAACGAGGAATTCTATATGATTCTCGACCAGGCACTCGGCCAGAATGCATCTTGGGGAAATGAAGATCCAGACCCAAGTTACAGATACGAGATGGACGTGCAGTATGTACGCATCTTCCAGACCGACCAGGAAGAGGAGAAGCTCAGCTACTATCTCATTCAGAATGCTGAGAATCCCACCTACTATATGACAGCTACGGATAAGGGATTTGCAGGAACAGAAAAGGTGGATGCCAGTAATCCTGATCCCAATTCAGCCTTCTGCTTTCCCCAGGATGATTGGGGAACCCAGAAATATATCCGCACCCTGTCAGGCAAGTATGTAGCTACAATCAACATCACCAACAAGCAGGTTCCTTTTGATGATAAGGGCATCTTATACAATGTCATCAAGGATGAAGCAAAAGGTGTGGCATTCGATGCAGCAAAGAAGGAATATCCGTTCACTTATTCAGATGGCTCACGAGCGCTTATCCTCAATGCCAAGAAGAATAACATCATTTCCGTATCAGGAACTACCAAGGCTTCTGCCTGGTGGAACCTGATCAAGCTGGACGATGGCATCATTTCCGGCATCACAGAAATTGCTGCAGAAACCCAAACTCCTCATGTCAAGAAGATCGTTAAAAACGGACAGCTACTCATTAAAACCAATAACAGAGAATATACACTAACCGGTTGCCGTTTGAAATAACAAAGAAATGAAGTAACAAAGAAATAACGAAGAAACAAAGATATTTTATTTAAACTTATTCAACTATTTAATTTAAACAATTATGAAGAAAAATGTACTTCTCGCTGCTATGATCGCAGCTACATTGTCAGTTTCTGCACAGCAGAAAGACATCACTCCTAAGGCCTATCAGTTTGCAAATCGCGCAGTTGGAGAGCAGCTCCAGGTTCAGGATGAAGTTGGCGACTGGAATACTCCTCCTATGAGCTCTGATCAGATTAAGTCATTTGCGCCAGAAGGTGGTTTTATTTCAGCCAACATGTGTACCAAGGCAGATGTGATGAACGCATCATGCATCGTAGACCTCGGTGGTAACGTAGGTCACGTGCTTGCTATTACTGGTACCAGCATGGAAGGCTTGAACGAGGCTTATGCAGCAGCAGGTCTTGGCGAGGTGAAGAATGCTCCACAGGGAAAGATTGGCCAGATGCAGCTCAATATCTACTCAGATCCTGAGACAACTCCAGGTGCTTCTGTTATTCAGTCAGACTTTGTTGTTAACGCATGGTCTCCTAATTTGGGTGCAAGTCAGCACGTATGGAAGAACTTCTATTACATGACTTCTGACAACTCTGTTAATCCTAGCGGATCAAATGCATGGAAAGCTAATGGACTTGATATCACAGACTTCTGCAAGGTAGATGAAGCTGGCGACCTCGAGACTGATGATTTTGATAATCCAATCTACGATCCTAACCGCTGGATGCGTTTAACAACTTATGTTGGAACATTGGGTGAAGGCGGTAAGTATTCTAACGCTATCAAGGCTAAGCTTTGGACAGGTGGTTTCGGTAATGTAGTTCTCTTCATCAAGGAGATTTCTTTCAAGACCACAGACTTGACTACAGACAGCGAGGAGTTCAAGTCTCAGGACAACCACAAGCGTACTGTTGAGACTTATAATCCTGATCCAAACAAGGTTACAGCAGCTATCCAGAATATTCAGGCAGCCAAGAACTTTAGCGTAGCTAACGGCACATTTACATCTCCTGTTGCTGCCGATGTTTATACTCTCGAGGGTAAGAAGGTATTTAGCGGTACTCAGGGTAAGCTTACTCCAGGCGTTTATGTAGCTAAGATCAACAACGTAAGCGTGAAGTTTGTTGTTAAGTAACACATAACCTTTTAGGTTAGACGGGAAATTAATTAGGTATTTAGGGTATGGGGAGAGTTCTGCTCCCCATACTTTTTATAATTAATAACCTAAACGTATTAATGACCTATACATATTTATATTATAAAGCCAAAAACTATGAGAAAGTCGTTAGTCCTGGTTTTATTGCTCCTCTCCGCGGCGCAATATTCCCAAGCTCAGGTTGATAACTATGCCCTCAGGTTTTCGGGCAAGGGTAGCGTAACCTGCGGCGAACTCGTTGACATGGAGCAGCAGAAATCATACACCCTGCAATTCTGGATGAATCCGGATGTCTGGACCAATGGGGCTACAGTCTTCAGCAGCGGCGATTCCTTTTCTGCCAGCTTAGGCACAGAAGGCAGCATCATCTTCAAGGTGGGCAATACCAGTCTTTCCGCCACTGCCACCCAGCAACTCTCTGCAGGAAAATGGACCCAGGTAACCCTGGTTTGCAATGATGGAACGGCCCAGGTTTTTGCCAACGACGTCAAGTGTGGCGAAGGCAACCTGCCGGCTATCCCATCTACGAACTCTCCTCTTATCATCGGCGAGAAATTCAACGGCCGTCTCGACGAGATGCGTTTCTGGAAAACGGCACTCACCGACGAGTTTAACTATTTCCGCCATACCACCCTCAACCAGTTTAATCCCCATTGGAATCATCTGGTAGCCTATTATAAGATGGACCAGGAACTCTGCGAGAATCTGGTAGACTACAAGGGAATCTATACCGATGACAAGGGCGACCTTACCAGCAGCCCAAGCTACAACTACCATGGCATTCTTCGTGGCGATGCCCGCAAGGAGAAGGTTTCCGACAATAATGGATTGCCTTATCTTATCAATGGAGCCTATACCGCCAACGAGCGTTTCTACGACCGTGCCATCCCTCGCGGACAATATCTGCTCAGCAACGACCTGATTATATTAGGTATCCAATCCTATAGCGACGGCCATCTGCGCTACTGCACCCCATGCAATCATGGAACCCTGGAAAATTGCGTAAGACTCGACGAATATCAAGGTCGCCAGGGTGTGCTTTCCCTGGATGGAAAGGGCAGGATGCGTGCCGGCAGGGATGCCCTGCAGCTCAACGAGAACAAGGATGGAAAATCCACCGGAGCCTACGCCTTCGATTGCTGGATCTATCTGGACGAATGGACAGAAGGAGCCTATCTCTTCCGCAAGGAAAACGAGGAAGGTACCGAGGGGCTGAGCATCCGACTAGGTGATGCCGCAAAGCAGCAGGTCATCGTGCGTGTAGACGGAAGAGACTATGGCCATGGAGGCAAGCTGAAAGTAGGCGAGTGGACCCATTTCGGCATCGCTACCCGTGCAGCATCCAGTCCAACCCAGCAGTTCGGATTCGTATACAACGGCAAGATGGTATTGGGCAAGAAGAGCATGTGCAACCCAGTTGCCGACAACATGCCTACCCACACCAGCCAGTTTGATGCATTCATCGGAGAAGGTCTGAAGGGTAAGATGGACGATGTGCTCATCTGGAACAACCGTCCATACGATGAGGAAAGAGTAAGGCGCGATATGCAGGGCAACTTCCTGATGCCGGGAATCGGCAAGGAAGTAACTGCCGACCTGATGCACAGCTGCAACAGCCTGTGGAAGTTCGACAAGGAAGACCAGCCAGGTTACGATTCCTATTCGCAGGACGAATGGCTTGCCATCATGAAGTCGGCATACGAAGGCTATCGTGGCGCCCGGTTCCGCATCTCGGTGAAGAGTCACGACGGTTGGGAGAACACCATCAGCTCGAAGAAGAAGCGAGAGATATTCGCTGCCGACCTGGCAGAACTGAGCAAGCCATACGATGGGGTAGAGCTCGACCTGGAGTGGGCAAGCAGCTGGTACAGCTACGGATTGCTTGCCGAAGAAATCCGCAAGGCTTTGCCGGCAGACAAGTCCTTCGAGGTTTCGGTGCATGCCTACAACTACAACTATCCGAAGGAGAAGATAGGATTGGTCAATGCCTTCACCGTGCAGCAATACGGACCGCAGAAGCAATGGTTCTACTTCAGCCGCTACAAGCAGACCCTTGCCGGAATGGAAAAGTATGGTTATCCGAAGGAGAAGATCTATGCATCCTACAGCACCACCACCTCGGGCCCTTACAAGAACGGTTCGCAGCAAGGCCACATCATCACCGGTGTGCGCAAGGGACTGATGGACGGCGATTTTGTTCCGCAGGAAGAAACCGATGTATATAATCATCCGGATGGTAGCCAGTATTATTTCACCGGTCCTCTGCAGACCTACCGCCGCGCCAAGTACGTCACCGACCATCTTTACCGCGGCATCTTCTATTGGGATATGGGCAATGATGTGCCGGTGGAGCATCCTTAGAATCTCGCCAAGTGGTGCAGCTACGGCCTGAACGCCAATGTAGACAAGCTCGTCACCCATGTAGATGTATTGCCTTATGAATCCACCGGCATCTCGAATGTAGAATTATCCTCCCGTGAAAAGGAGATGAAGGGCGAGGTCTGGGTGTATAATATGATTGGAATCCAGATTGCCAAGGCCGCCACTTTTCAGCAGGCAGTGAGCATGTTGCCCAGTGGGATGTATCTCATTAAAGGCAAGAACTATGTAGGAAAATCAGTTTCAATGAAATTAAAAAAATAAGAAAATAAATTGAATTATGAGAAAATTATTATCTTTTGCCATGGCAGGATTCTGTTTGTGCGGAATCGTAGCTTGCGAGGACAGCTTTGAGAATCCGGGCGACTTCAATGTCAAGTCTACTTTGGAATTCGCTCCAGCCAGTGCCTTGTCAAAGGTAGATGGCATCACCTATGAATTCAAGGTTCGCGAAGAGAAGGACACGGCGTTCGTGAGTTTCTATACCAAGAATGATACCACAAAAGACGCCAGTGGTAATCCGGTGATCGGTTCTGACGGAAAGCTTGAAATCAAGACCGATACCATCTATTTCAAGACGGGCAAAGTAGCACATTACTACGAGATGGACACCATTACCTTGCCTTCTTATGCTGATACCTTCACGGTGCACATCAAGAGCAACGCCCTGTGGAAGGCTCCGCAGTTCAAGCCGGAGAAGACACAGTGGTTCTTCAACTACAACCTGAAGACCGACGGTACTTCGCTCTATGGCAGTGGCGACGGATATTTCTACTTCCGAACCATCAGAAACAAGAAGAAGTCACGCTTCGAGAAGGCTCACCAGTATATCTTCACATCCGACTCTACTGTGATGTATCATTTTGTATTTGCCCAGAAGGGTGAAAAGGATCCGAACTAATAGAAAGGAAATAACTTTATGAAACAGAGAATTATCTTATTCCTCGGCTGCTTGCTGGTGTCAGTTACCATGATGGCGCAGCACAAGGTGACAGGTGTTGTTTTTGACGATATGAACGAAACTGCCATCGGTGCCACCGTAGTTGAGAAGGGAAAACCTGCCAATGCAGCTGTTACTGATATGGATGGTAACTTCGCACTCACCGTGTCGAAGCCTACTTCTACCATCGTGATTACCTACATCGGTTTCGAGCCTATGGAGGTGGAACTCAAGAACCGTACAAAGGTTACCGTGAACCTGAAGACCAACAATACCAACCTCGACGAGGTGGTCGTTGTGGGTTTCGCCACCCAGAAGAAGCTTAATGCCACCGGTTCCGTAAAGACCATCGGCGACGAGATGATGAAAGACCGTCCTACGGTGAATGCCGTACAGTCGCTCCAGGGTGCCGTTGCAGGTCTTAACATCACTACCGATGGTGGTGGTGCCCCTGGTTCCAAGATGAACATCAACATCCGTGGTGTGGGTAACCTGGGCGACGGTTCCAATTCTTCTCCTCTCGTCCTCATCGACGGTATGGAGGGTGACTTGAGCACATTGAACCCTAATGATATTGAGAACGTATCCGTATTGAAGGATGCTGCAGCTGCAGCCGTATATGGTTCACGTGCTCCTTTCGGTGTAATCCTCGTTACCACCAAGAGTGGTGTAGGCGGAAAGACCACTGTTCCTCAGATTCAGTATTCCGGCAACCTGCGCATCAACCAGCCTATGGATGTGCCTGAAATGGTGGATGGTCTTACCTTTGCCTATATGATGAACGATGCTTACATCAACTCAGGAGGTAATGCTCCTTTCGGTGCGGCACATATCAAGAAAATCAAGGATTACATGGAGGGTAAGTCTACCAAGAACTGTGATTCTTATCTCGCAGGCATGAAGTTGGATAAGTGGTATGAGAACCAGGCGTGCTTCGGTAACACCGACTGGTATGATGTCTACATCAAGGACCAGACGGTTTCTACCGAGCACAACCTGGCCATCAGCGGCGGATTGGGCAAGCTGAACTACCGTATCTCCGGCAACTACATGCGCCAGACCGGTCTCTTCAACTATGCCGACGAGCTTTACCAGCGTGCCAACATTGCCGGTAAGTTCCAGTATAAGCCACACAAGATGATTACCCTGGGCTACAGCGTCCGTCTTGCCATGGATAAGAACGACAAGCCATCAGCCCTCGACGGTCTGTTCTATCACAACCTGGGTCGCCGTGCTCCAGTGGTTCCAGTCATCAACTCCGAGAGCGGCGAGTATCATTCCGATTCCATGATTCCTGCCGTAAAGGATGGCGGACGTGTCATCAACAAGACCAAGAAACTCTACAACCAGGGTAGCATCGTCATCGAGCCTATCAAGAACTGGAAGATCCACGCAGAGGCTAACAGCCGTTTGGAGTGGAACCCATATGACCGAGGCTTCAACCCATTGCCATATCATCTGCCTTCCGGCAAGATTGGCTACATGCTGGTTAACGAAGGCGTCGTTGCCAATCACAAGGTGAATGCCGATGGTACTTACAGTGTAGTGCCAGACTATGGTGAGACCTATGCAGAGGATGCAGAAACCAAGGTACATTATTTCAATACCAATGTCTATACCGACTATAAGTTTAGTCTCAACGAGGCTCATAACTTCACCATCCTGCTGGGTGAGCAGTCGGAGTACTGGAAGCGCGAGACCAACCGTTCGGGTTACTACTATTCCAAGATTCAGGACAATGAAACCAAGGAGTACACCGACGAGGGTATCCGCCACGAGATGAAACCTACCAACTATCAGGAAGACTGGGCATCTCTGGGTTTCTTCGCCCGTCTTAACTACGACTACAAGTACCGTTACCTCCTGGAGTTGAACATCCGTGCCGACGGTGCATCCCGTTTCCCTACCGACCAGCGCTGGGGTTACTTCCCATCAGTATCAGCCGGTTGGAACGTGGCAGAGGAGCCATTGATGAAGAACATCCGCGACAAGTTCCTCGATATGTTGAAGCTTCGTGGTTCCTATGGTACACTGGGTAACCAGAACACCTCTTCCTGCTATCCATACTATCAGCAGATGAAGGATGTCAACGCTTCTGTTGTCTTTGGCGGAGAACAGGTGAACAAGCTCCCTGTATATTCTCCATATTCTACAACCCTCACCTGGGAGACCATCGAGAACTCAGGCTTCGGTGTTGACTTCGCCATGTTCGGCAGCCGTCTCTCCGGTTCCTTCGACTGGTATCAGCGTACCACCAAGGACATGGTGGGTCCTGCTGCAGCACTCACAGCCCTCTATGGTGCATCAGCTCCTAGAACCAACAATGCCACCCTGCGTACACGCGGTTGGGAGTTGGAAATGAAGTGGCGCGACAATATCGGCAAGTTCAACTACGGCATCGGCTTCAGCCTCTCTGACTATAACTCAGTGGTAACCAAGTACTACAACTCTACAGGCCAGTGCACAGACGCCAACAACGGCACCTACTGGTACGAGGGCAAGAAGGTAGGCGAAATATGGGGCTACCAGATTCTGGGCATCGCCAAGAGCGACGACGAGATGGATCAGTATCTTGCTAAGGTAGACCAGGCAGCCCTGGGTACCAAGTGGGGTGGTGGTGACTTCATGTATGCCGACCTCAATGGCGACCACAAGGTGGATGGCGGTAGCTACACCCTCGACGACCATGGCGACTTGAAGCGCATCGGTAACACCACTCCTCACTATGCTTACTCCATCACCCTCGATGGTAGCTACAAGTGGTTCGATTTCCGTGTCTACTTCCAGGGCATCGGAAAGCGTGATTACGTGTTCCCTAACTCAGCTCCATACTTCGGTATCGCATCAGAGTGGCAGCGTACGCTCTACAAGGAGCACCTCGACTACTTCCGCCTTGCCGGATCAGAGCTTGGTTCCAACCAGGATCCGTTCTACGGCCGTATCCGTATCGATGGCAACAACACCAAGATCAGCGACCGCTTCGTAGAGAATGCAGCCTACTGCCGTCTGAAGAACGTGCAGCTCGGATTCACCATCCCATTCTCTGAGGCAGCCAAGAAGTACATCAAGCATTGTCGCATCTATGTATCAGGCGAGAACCTGCTTACATTCACCAATCTGAGAATCTTCGACCCAGAGGCTATCAATGGCGCATGGGGTCCTGGTAAGTCATATCCTAACTACCGCACATTCTCTGTCGGTGCCGACATCAAGTTCTAATTTTTAACAACAAGCAAAGATATGAAAAAACAGATAGGTATAGGTCTCCTGCTGGCAGCAGCATTGTTCACATCATGTGATGACTTCCTGCAGAGAGAACCTCTTTCATACGGTAGTGAAGCTACCTATTTCAAGACAGCCAACGACTATCAGTTGTCGGTGAATGCCTTCTATGAGTATCTGCCAACCAACAATAACATGTGGGGTGGTCTTTACACAGCCGATACTCAGAGCGACAACCAGGCTGCCAGCGGCTACAGACATGATTTCCTGAGCGACGGCAACTACAAGACCGTTCCTCAGGGTTCATCCCAGTGGTATTTCAGCCGCCTGCGTGCCATCAACTTCTTCCTCCAAAAGGTGGATGAAACATTGGAGGGTATCAGCGACGATAAGGAGTTGGCTATCCACTATGTGGGCGAGGCCCACTGGTTCCGTGCCTACGATCATTTCCGCCTGCTGCGCAGCTTCGGCGATGCTCCTATCCTGAAGGAGATGATGCCGGATAACGCTGAATATCTGGCTGAGCACTGCAAGCGCTATCCTCGCAATGAGGTGGCCCGCTTCATCATCGAGGAACTGGAAACGGCTGCCGGCATGATGAAGGAGCAGGCTCCGGCATCAGGCCGTCTGTGCAAGGATGCTGCCTATGCCCTCATCTCCCGTGTGGCTTTGTTCGAGGCTACCTGGGAAAAGTATCATGCAGGTACCTGCTTCGTGCCTGGCAACTCCAAGTGGCCTGGTGCCAAGTCTTGGCCAGAATTCCAGTTTGCTGCAGGAAGTGCTGAGGCTGAGTGCAACTTCTTCTTCGACAAGGCGATTGAGTATTCTGAAAAGGTGGCCGACAAACGTGCGCTGGATGCTGATTATGCAGGCATGTTCAACAACTGGGAGACTCCGTTCAGCAACACCGACGAGGTGATCCTCGCCCGTTACTACAAGAACGGTGTGCTTGCCCACAGCTGTTCAGCCCTCCTGAAGAACGGTGGTGGCTGCGGTGTAACAAGAGCAGCGGTAAACACCTTCCTCATGCAGAACGGTTTGCCTATCTACGATGCACAGGCAGGATATAAGGGCGACCAGACCACTTACGAGGAGTTGCAGGGTCGCGACAGCCGCCTCACCCAGTCGGTTCGTGCAGCTGGTAGCTTCATCAATACCATCCAGGATCCGGAGACGGGCAAGTTCGTAAATGATACCATTTACTACCACCGTCCTGAGCTTTGGAGAGCCGGTATTGAAAAGGCAACCACCGGTTACGACCTCTGCAAGTGGCTGAGCAACGACGAGGCACAGCAGAAGCAGTATTACACCACCACAGCGGTGCCATTGTTCCGTGCCGGCGAGTGCTACCTCAACTACATCGAGGCATACTACGAGCGCTATGGCAATCTGAACGACAAGGCTACCCGCTACTGGAAGGCACTGCGTGCAAGAGCCGGTGTAGACACCGATTTCCAGAAGACCATCGATGCCACCGACCTGGATAAGGAGAACGACCTGGCGATTTATTCTCATGGCAAGAAGATAGACAAGACGCTTTACAACATCCGTCGTGAGCGTCGCTGCGAGCTGATTGCCGAGGGCTTCCGTTACGACGACCTGCGTCGTTGGAGAACCTTGGATATGATGAAGAATTATCAGCCAGAGGGCATGCACCTGTGGAATACGCCGATGGAGGAGATGTATTCTGCCAATCAGATAGATCCATCGGTTATCTCTCAGCGCAATGTATCAGAATACATCCGCCCATTGCAGATCAACTCCACATCACCTGCTTATCAGGGTTACACCTTCCCTAAGCCTCATTATTTGGAGCCTATTCCAATTTCTGAGTTCCTGCTGAGTGTATCTCCTGAGGGTGTCACCCCAACATCAGCCGGCAAGAGTATCCTTACTCAGAATCCGGGTTGGCCTGTTGATGCTGATGGCCCGGCAGATTATACTTATGATTGTGAATAGTTTTTGGTAAATTCATCGCCCTGAAGGTGCAGAAGCGTCTGTACTTTCAGGGCGATTTTCTTTGCTGTGTATCTCTTATTGCTGTGTATTTCTTCTTTCATTCATGATTGGTGCATCTACCTTACGTTTCCCCAATTTCTGGGGAATAATTCCCCACATGTTCCCCAGTTTCCCCACTTCTGTTTGAAGGGTAGAAAAATGATAAGTGGCAGTAAATCAGCAGGATAACATGTTTTACCAGTTTTTGGCATGCATGTTGCAACAATACATAGCGTGTTTGAATCAGATAAATTCGTTTCTCAACATAATGACAACGCATTTTGCAGTGCGTATATATAGAAATAGGTAAGAGTAAAAATAGTTTTCATCAAGGTAAAAGTTTATATTTAGGTTTATCATTTGCATTTTATTGCATATCTTGAAAAATAGATGTAATTTTAGGTTCGGTTAATGAAAAGAGAAGTCTGCGAGCAGTGATGCTGGCAGACTTTTTTATTTCTTGTCACGCAGATATCGCAGATAATTGCACAAATTACTCATTGCATAAAGTGGAATTACATCTACATGACGAATGGCAGATAGTTTTTGCGATGTTTTCTTGCGGGTCTCGAAAAATTATCGTACTTTTGCTGCGTGATGAAAAGATATAATATATGATGAAAAGATATAACTATGATAGAAAGATATAACTATGATGAAAAGATATAACTGTATATTCATGGCGCTTGTGGCGCTAGCTTTGTTTGCCTGCCAGGGCAGAAAGACGGCATCTGGTGATGGGGACGGGGGTGATACGTTGAAGATGAAGTATGCCCAGTTGCTGACCATCGTAAGGCATGGTGAGGGGACTTATGATGAAGTGATGATAGCCAACCCCTGGAAGGCTGGCACCCTGCTGCATCGCTATATCCTCGTGCCGAAGGGCAAGGAGGGGGATGAGACCGTGGCGCAGCTTGCCAGGCGCAGGGCATCGGGCGTAAGATGCACCACGGATACCGTGCGCACACCCGTAGAAAGCAGTGCCGTATTCATGGCTCCGCATTGCCAGCTGATGTATGAGTTGGGCGTGGGGAATGCCATCCGTGGCGTATGCGATCTGGATTATATCAATATTCCCGATATCAGGAAGCGCGTATCATCATCCTCTATCGTGGATTGCGGTTCCAGTATGGCGCCCGACTTCGAGCGTATCATCGCCCTGAAGCCCGAGGCAATCCTCGTATCGCCTTTCGAGAACAGTGGCGGATACGGTAAGCTCGATAAGCTTCGCATCCCCCTGATAGAAGCAGCCGACTATATGGAGACATCGCCATTGGGCAGGGCAGAGTGGATGAAATTCTATGGCATGCTCTTTGGCAGCCGTCAGGCAGATTCGCTCTTTGCCGGGATAGAAAAGGAATATCAGTCGCTGAAGTCGGTGGCAGGGAAACTGCCCGAAGGTCTTTCGGTGTTGACCGAGCGCAAGACGGGTGGGGTATGGTATGTGCCGGGCGGAAGGAGCACGATAGCCCTTCTTCTGAAGGATGCCCATGCCCGCTATGTTTTTGCAGAGGATGATCACAGCGGAAGTCTGGCGATGAGTCCGGAGCAGATTCTGGCGAAGGGTAGGGAGATTGATGTCTGGGCATTCAAGTATTTCGGCGGTGCTCCCTTGGGCAAGGCCCAACTGCTTCAGGAGTATGAAGGCTACAAGGCATTATCAGCTTTTCAGCGTGGCAGTATCTATGAGGTAGATACCTCCCGTGTTCCCTATTTTGAGCTGACGAGTTTCCATCCCGAGCTGCTGCTCCGTGAGTTCATCCTCCTTTCTCATCCTGCCACGGATGCCCGGTATGCCCGGAACGGGGAGTTGAGGAAGCTGGGAACACTCCGGTTCTATCAGCCTTTGTAGGGGGAATGGCTATCATGGCTCAGAATGGAACAAAGCGAAAGTGTAATGATAAAAAAGAAAATAAGATATAGGTATTATGGCAGAAAATAGTAACATACCGCAGTTTGTGAACAGCGACTCATTCATGGCAGACAAGAACTATGTGAAGTGGTTGTCTGACTTGAAAAAGCGCTTTCGCGTGGCACAGCTTAAAGCTGCAGTCAAAGTGAATACAGAAATGCTCAAATTCTATTGGAGTTTGGGCGAGGACATTTGTGAGAAACAGAAACAATATAAGTGGGGGGCAAAAGTTATTGGCAGACTTAGTCTTGATTTGCGTGCGGAATTTCCTCAGAGTGAGGGATTTTCCAGAACAAACTTGTATGATATTAAACGTTGGTTTGCGTTCTATTCAAGTCAAATTGAATTTGTCCACCAGGCTGGTGGACAATTACAAAAAGTGGATTATGCCAATACACCAATGCCAGAAATCTTGCTTTTTGTGCCTTGGAGACATCAAACGGTTATTGTTTCTAAATGCGATACGATAAACGCAGCCTTGTTCTATCTTAATAAGGTTGTTGAAGACAACATGAGCCGTACAGAGTTGGAGCATGTTGTTAAGGCTCAACTGTATGAGCATACAGGCAAGGCGTTGAACAATTTTGATGTTACATTGCCACAGCCGCAAAACGTATTGGCAACAGAGATTATAAAAGATCCATATAAGTTGGATTTCTTCTCATTGCCGAGCAAGTTCAGTGAAATGGACTTGGAGAATAAGTTGGCTACCAATATTACTCGTTTCCTCTTGGAACTGGGTAAGGGCTTTGCGTATGTAGGTAGGCAGATGGAACTTGATACGCCAAGTGGAAAGGCGTACTTCCCCGACATGGTATTCTATCATACTCGGTTGAAATGCTATGTGGTGGTGGAGTTGAAAATCGTGGATTTTATGCCTGAGTTCATCGGCAAGCTGAATTTCTATGTTTCGGCAGCCGACGAGTTGCTTAGAGGCGAAGGAGACAATCCAAGTATTGGCATTCTTCTTTGCAAGGACAAAGATTCGTCTGTTGTAGAATGGTCTCTGCGTGGCATCACTACTCCGTTAGGTGTGGCAAGTTATCAGTTGCAGGAGGTGTATGAACGTACACTGCTTGAAATCAAGCAGGAAGCCGCAGAGGAAGAAGACTAAGCAATATAGAAATCGTAGACAGGGTTTACGATGCCTGTAAGTTTGCATGTTTGCATGTTTGCATGCAAACATGTTTTGTCCTTTGTCTCGCAGATTTATTCTTTGTTGTTTTGTCACGCTGATTTCGCAGATGACGCAGATCTTTCCTGAACTTTCGCCTTGTTTGCCCCACACGCCCTTGGCTTGTGGCTTCTGTCCTTTCTATTATATTTGCACTTGGAAAAATAAAGAGGTGAAAATCTTTATATCTGCAAACTTTTGTTAACTTTGCAGAAAATTAGATAAGTACAATAAAAAAAGAAGAATACTCCATATCCAGCGTTAACCCTGTGCCCTTTCTAGCATAGTAAAGGCTTAGCCCTGTTTGGGGAACTGGATATTTTCTGAGCAGAAGCTTGAGAGTAAATTAGCCTGCTTGTGTAGAACAAGACAGGACTCGTAGTATAGTTGTAGCCGCTCAGAACGGAGCACCCTTCTTATTAAAAACTTCATTCAAAATGCAAATATACGGAATAGATTTGGCAAAAGAGAAATTTGACGTAAGTTTTTTCGACTTGACATCAAAAAAAGTATCAAACCACCCTTCACATAAGGTTGTAACGAACAATTTAAAGGGTATTGGAAAGTTTTTTAAAGGCCTTCCTAGCGATGCTGTATTGGTTGCTGAGCATACCGGAGTTTATGGTGATACCCTCTTGAAGTGCTGCATGGATAGCAATGTAAAGATTGCCTTTGTGGGTGGATATGTCATCCACAGATATAGAACTACCCCTGACCGTGCCAAGACGGATGTCCTGGATTGTGCACTGCTCAGAGATTTTGGAGAGAGATATCCTGATAAGCTGAAATACAAGACGTTTCCAGAAGAGGCTCTATATGAGCTTCGTCAATTGGCACGCCACCGAGAAATGCTTGTAGAACAGCGTAAGCAGCTAATAACAGCCGACAAGAGCGAGGATTGTCGTCCTATCAGAAGTCTTGCCGTCAAGCGAAGCATGGACCGTATCAAAGAGATGTTGGATACGGAAATTGCAGAGACGGAAAAAGAAATGTTGAAAGTCATAAATGGACATGAGAGCATTCACCACAACTATGAGCTTGTTAAAAGTGTCGATGGAGTTGGGCTGATTACCGCAGTAGAACTATTGGTAAAAACAGAGAATTTCACAAAAATAACTACAGCGCGCCAATATGCTGCTTATGCAGGAACTGCGCCATACGAAAAATCATCGGGGAAAATGGACAAGGGAGCACATATATCCAAGATTGGTAATAGACGTTCAAAGACCTTGTTGTACATCTGCGCAGAAAGCGCCAGATTGCACAACAAGGAGATTAAACTGTATTACGAGAGGCGTACTTTAATAGATAAAAAGCCGCGTCATTATGTACTAAATGCCATAGCAAACAAGTTGCTAAGGATCATATTCACCCTCGTGGAAAAAGGTGAATACTATGACGCAAACTTCATCAGGCAAGACCCAAGGGTCGTTAAATATAATTAACGTTAAAAAATACGCTCAAAGCTTGCTCAATTAGAGTAAAACAGGGCGTATGTTTATAACACCGAACAACCCAGGGCGTTGCCCTGGGCTAGGAGCTTCTGCCCTTTCAGGGCGTGTGGAGCTTACTTGCAAGGGATGGAGCATACTTTCTGAGCATATGGAGCTTACTTGCAAATATTGACAAACATCTAATAAATATCAGAAGAATGACAAAGAAAGGTAAACATACCGTATTATTCATCTGCCTGGGCAACATCTGCCGTTCGCCTGCAGGCGAGGGCATCATGAAGAGCCTGGTGGAGAAGGCTGGACTGCAGGATGAGTTTGAAATTGATTCTGCGGGAATAGGCAACTGGCACGTGGGTCAGCTGCCTGATAGCCGCATGAGAAAATGCGGAGCTGAACATGGCTACAACTTCAACAGTCACGCCCGCCAGTTCCAGAAATCAGACTTCAAGAAATTTGAAACCATCGTGGTGATGGACAATGAAAACTATCGTGCCATCACCTCTATGGCTTCCAGCCAGGCGGATAAGGATAAGGTGGTTCGCATGGCTGATTTCCTGACGACTCATCGTGAATACACCACCGTTCCCGACCCGTACTACGGCGACTACAGCGACTTTGAACTCGTCATCACGCTGCTGGAAGATGCCTGCCAGGAGTTGCTGAATAGTATTATGAATCAATAGGAAATGCAGAAAGAAGAAGAAGGTGTGTCATTATTCATCGGATTACGCGGAATAAACGGAACCTTAACCGCCTTACTCGGATTACGCACGGATTTTAAACGGAAACTCGACCTGACGGTCGTGGCGATACCCCCTATAGCTGGAAAAAGTCTGCCATTACTGTGCAATCGCAAGCCAGCCTATACGGCGCTAGCCCAATGGCCGTAAGGCCAAATCCGTTTAAATTCCGTGCGTAATCCGTGTTGCAGCTCATTAAAACTTATATATAGGCAAAACCCTGACCTTATATCCATTTTTCTCAATTACCCTTTCCTCCCTCATCGTGACAATGATTAGATTGGAGCATTTGAGTTCTCCGGCACATTCTATGATGCTATCTACCTCACGCTTGAGTGTCCGTTCGGAAGAAAGATCATAACATACCTGAATAAGACTCTCTACATGTGTACCTTGCCTGGTTACAAAATCCGTCTCCTTATCATTACGGGAACGGTAATAGAAAAGAGAGGTTTCCGTATGATACCCCCTGCGAACCAACTCGATAAAAACCTGATTCTCCAATAACCTGCCTAAGTTCTCACTCACACTAAAAGCCTTGGCTTCTACAAAACCATTGTCAACCACATATACTTTCTGTGGAGCCTTCTTCATCATTTTCAACTTGTTGTTGTAACGTGGCAGATAATACAAGAGATAGGGTTCTCTTAAATATCCCATAAACTTCTTGGTGGTTGCTACGCTTGAAAATCCCAGCGCTTCTGCCAGTTCGTTGGCACTGAAAGGATTGCAGAAGTTGGAAACCAGATACATGGCCAGGTTGTTCAAATCCTCCACATTGCGTACTTTATGGAGCTTGGCAATGTCTTTCCAAATGATGGAATCAAAGAGTGTAGAGAGATAGTTTTGGGTCAGGCTTCTTGCTGCTACAGTCTCTGGATAACCACCATGGTGCAGATAGTCTGCTATAAGCGAGAGGTCTGATGAGCTATCTTTCATCTCTGTTACTTCCGAAAGATTTCTGTGGCTCCAGATAAAGAATTCTGAAAGACTGAAAGGCAGCATCTCTATCTGGATATATCTGCCTGTGAGTAATGTTGCCATTTCGCTACTCAGCAGTTTGGCGTTGCTTCCCGTAATGACCATATTGATTCCCATGCGGTAAAGCTTGGAGACCCACAAATCCCAACCATCCAGATTTTGAATCTCATCAAGCAGAAGATACTCGAAGTCGGGATAAACGGCACGCAGTGTTTCCCAAACCAAGTCATCATCCCATGCACTCAGGAGTTTGCCGTCATCAAAATTCAGATAGGCAAAGTTCCTGCCTTTCAGCATCAGCAAAGCCTCTGTCGATTTGCCTGTTCTTCTAGGACCCGTTATCAACTTGATTTGCGTGCTTGCCAACAGTTCATCCACATCATATTGGGTATGACGTGTAAGGTAAGGACGGGAAAGCAGGATATCCCGTTCCTTTTTCTGGTTATTGATAATTGTTCTCATTTCTCTTCAGATGAATTGATTAAACCATGGCAAAGATACAAAAAATATTCAATATATCATTCGTATTGAATAAAAAAGTGCTGATTTTATTCAATACGATGAACAAAATGAATAAAATCAGTACTTTTTTGAAGTGTACTCAGTTAATAATTTATTCCGAAGTACCAGAGAGGGATGAATTTAAGCATTTTTATCCCTCATTGGGGGATTTTTGCACGTTATGCAATCTCCGTATGTAACAAAATCTATCCCATTGCAGCGGTGTTAGCCTTGACTTTTGGATAAAATTAACTGTTGTTAGCCTTGACTTTTGGATAAAAGTTGTATCTTTGCACTGAAATAGATATGCTTAATAATAACATCAAGCGATATGAAGGTATTCAATACGACAGGAAAGTGCATCCCATCCATGCACTATATGGTTGACATCAGCCGCCAGGTGGAGGCTGCTGCCAAATTGGTGCGCCGTGGCAATTTCTTTTGCATCAACAGAGGCCGCCAGTATGGCAAGACCACGACTTTGGCTCTCCTCAAGAAAAAGCTTGAGGGAGAAGGGTATGCTGTGTTCTCCTTGAGCTTCGAGGGGCTTGGGGATAGTGCATTCAAGAGTGATGAGACCCTAATGTTTGCATCCTTGTTGCTGATGAATGATAGTGTGGAATGGGATGAGGTTCAGAATTTGTCCGATTCTTGCTTCTTTTTGTACTAGCATAGATATAGATAGTTAATGTAAAACGAGAAGACAATGAAAAAGTTTGCAATTATCAGTTGTGTATTAATGCTTATCATTAATTGTTGTACACAAAAAAAAGAAAAAGCAGAAATTGTCGTAGAAAAATACTATGACGAAGCCTATATTTGTCATGTACAAAAACAGAATATTCCTACGTCTATTTACTTTTCCTTTTCGTACGAGAGGAAAAATACTCTATGTATTGGTATCTTGTCAAGAGATGAATTTGAATATTGGACAAGAAAAAAAAGAGTCTTTAGAAACGTAAAAATCCCCCATGGAGAAGAAACTTTGCATCAATTAGATTTGTGTCTAAAGCATGCGGCAAATTTATATCCAATAAAAAATATAAAATACATTTTTGGTGATACTTTCGTGTTTGCTGATTACGCTCTATTGGATGCAAAAAAAATAGACTACCATTCATTTGATTATTATGTTGACTATTGCCATGCTGTAGATCATACCTTATGTAATACTCTCCTTTATGAGAAAATGAACAAATTGTTGTATAAATATGGTTTGACTATAGATACTATTAAGGCAGAAAATGATAGTCGTAAATATTATGTTGCTTCAAGAAAAGAAATAAAAGATAAATGCAATATAAACAAGGCCACATTTATACCAGATAGTGTATTGGTTACTCCAATAACTATATACATAAAACAACGAGAAGGCATGCTATGAGCAACCCTGGAGGAAATAACATCCTGTTTTTCTCTCATCTGATTGTAGAAGAAAGATACAAATAATCCCTCAATGAGGGATGAATTCTTCCGAAAAGTTCCCTCAATGAGGGATGAATTTAAGCATTTTTATCCCTCATTGGGGGATTTTTGCACGTTATGCAATCTCCGTATGTAACAAAATCTATCCCATTGCAGCGGTGTTAGCCTTGACTTTTGGATAAAATTAACTGTTGTTAGCCTTGACTTTTGGATAAAAGTTGTATCTTTGCACTGAAATAGATATGCTTAATAATAACATCAAGCGATATGAAGGTATTCAATACGACAGGAAAGTGCATCCCATCCATGCACTATATGGTTGACATCAGCCGCCAGGTGGAGGCTGCTGCCAAATTGGTGCGCCGTGGCAATTTCTTTTGCATCAACAGAGGCCGCCAGTATGGCAAGACCACGACTTTGGCTCTCCTCAAGAAAAAGCTTGAGGGAGAAGGGTATGCTGTGTTCTCCTTGAGCTTCGAGGGGCTTGGGGATAGTGCATTCAAGAGTGATGAGACCCTAATGTTTGCATCCTTGTTGCTGATGAATGATAGTGTGGAATGGGATGAGGTTCAGAATTTGTCCGATTCTTCTAAAGAAGTCCTCAGGCTATCTGTTTCGAGTGAAGACAAGACAATGGATAGTCTGTCTTTTAACAGAACGGTATCTAAAATGTCAAAAACAGATAAGATAGTTCTTTTGATAGATGAAGTGGATGCTGCGGGCAATCATATAGAGTTCATTCATTTCTTGGGACTTCTTCGTAACATGTATCTTAAGCGTGATGAACGCCCTACTTTCCAGTCGGTTATCCTCGCAGGCGTCTATGATGTCAAGAACTTGAAATTGAAACTCCGTCCGGAAGAGCAGCATCAGTACAATTCGCCTTGGAACATTGCTGTGACTTTTGATGCTAACATGAGCCTACCTGCCGATGGCATCGCAGGGATGCTGGCAGAATATAAGGAAGACCATCATATTAGTTTCGATGAACATTTCGTAGGTCAGATGATTTATGACTATACTTCGGGTTATCCATTCTTGGTGAGCCGCATCTGTCAAATCATGGATGAGGGTGGTCTTACCTGGGACAGGGAAGGTGTATTGGCGTCGGTGAACCATCTCCTGAAGGAGCATAATACCCTGTTTGACGATATGGAGAAGAAGGTAAGCCAGTTCCCTACTCTTGCGGAAACGTTGAAGGCGATTATCTTTGGTGGCAAACGGGTTTCGTTCAATTATTATGACAGGGACCTCAATATCGCTATCATGTTTAATTTTGTCAAGGAGTACCAAGGTGCTACCCTTATTTATTGCCGTATCTTCGAGACTTGGCTTTATAATCTCTTTATTTCCAATGCCAAGGATACTTCCATCTATCAGCAAGGAGAGTATGACAAGCCTCGTTTTGTGCATGATGGTTATCTTGACATGCGCCTCCTCTTGGAGCGTTTCTGCGTGCATTTCAATGAGATTTATCGTCCGGGACATGATGATGAGTTTGTTGAGAACAATGGTCGTCAGATATTCTTGACTTATCTTCGCCCTGTCATCAATGGCATCGGCAACTATTATTGTGAGGCACAGACTCGCGACTTGACTCGTACTGATGTCATCATCGACTATCTGGGTCAGCAATATGTGGTGGAGCTGAAGATCTGGCGAGGCGAAGCCTACAATGAGCGAGGCGAGCTACAACTCAGCGAATATCTCGACTATTACCATTTGCAGACAGGCTATATGCTCAGTTTCTGCTTCAACAGGAACAAACAGCCTGGTTTGCATGAGGTGGTGATAGGAGACAAGAAATTGTATGAAGTGGTGGTGTGATAAACCAATTCCACATATTTCTTTTCCTGCTCCCCTCACCTATCTCGACTTGCACAGCAGATTGTTAATCTGCTTGCGGATATTGTTGATGCCGGTGGTGACATGGGGAGCAAGAGGAAGAAGAACACGGATGAACTCCTGCATCACCGCCGTATCGCGATCCACCTTCACGGATGAATCCCACACCATGGCATCAACAACCAGGGCCAGCTCACGGGCACTGACACATACAGAGAGCTTGGCAACATACTCCTCCAAGGTCTCCACATTATTAATATATATAGCGAGATGAAGCTCTTCATGGCGGAGCTTCAATAACGGAGTCTCGATACTGGCTTCTTTTTGTACTAGCATATCCATTATTTTTTAGTTCTGTAAACGAGCAGTGAATCAGAAGTAAACCAAACAGAATGAATAGTAAACGCACTTGACTTTGCTCTTTTTTTGTTGTATCTTTGCAACGTCAATCAGACAAAAACTTAATTATTAACCTTTTAACAGTTTGTTTTATGAGTAAGAGTTACAAAGTTTTAAAGACAGTGGTCCACATGGGACCTAAGAATGGTAAGACACTCTACAGCGTTCGACCTTACAGCTACGGTACGCTGACCACCGATGAAGTAGCCAAGCAGATTTCCATGGAGTCTACCGCTACTCCTGCCGACGTAAAGGCTGTGCTCGACCGCTATGCCTACTATGTGAAGGAGAACCTGAAGAAGGGTTACGACATCGAGCTGCTCGGCTTCGGCAAGCTTTACCTCCGCTTCATCACCAGCGGTGCCGTGGAGGACGAGAAGAATGCCAACGCTAAGCTCGTGAAGAGCCTCATCCCTTCCTTCCGTCCTGCGTATAGCCTGCTCAAGAACGGAAGCCGTGTCTATAACCTGGTTCCTGACAACATCGAACTCGTGAATTACGATGACGAGAAGAAGAGCAAGACACCAGGTGATTCTGATGGCGGCGGTTCTACCGGCGAGAACAAGAACCCGGGATCGGACGATAATACCCAGGGCGCAGGCGGTTCGGGCAATACGGGCGGCACTGGAGACACCGACCAGGGTGGCAATACCGACCAGGGTGGCGAGAGCTCAGGCGGCAACGAGCACATTACTCTCTAACCGGAAAAAACATAACTGCCTATGAATCTGAATGATGTTCATAACAGGAAGATTTCCTGGACCAGTGTGCTGTATGCCGTGCTGCAAGCGCTGATTGCTGCTCTCACGGCACTGGGTGTGAGTTCATGCACCCTATTGATGAACTACTAATTCCTTAACTACAAGATGAGCCTATGACTAAGGATCAGTTTCCTATGACGATTGGCGGGGAGATGGTTCGCAATGAGCGGACCCTCCTTGCCAGCGTGGAGGGCGGACGATTTATGATGTCGCCCAAGTCAGTGAAGTACCTTGTGCTGCATTGTTCTGCTACGAGGTGCAATCAGGATTATCCGGTGGAGCAGTTGCGGCGTGACCATCTGGCTCGCGGTTTTCGTGACATCGGCTACCACTTCTATGTGAGGAAGGACGGCAGTTGCACGCAACACCGTCTCCTGCTGGAGGTGGGTGCTCATGCCCGCCCCTATAACCGATGTTCTATCGGCATCTGCTATGAGGGTGGCCTGGATGAGGAAGGGAGACCTCAGAACACCCTGACTCCGGAGCAGTATTCCAGAATCTGTGAACTGGTTGCTGTTCTGATGAGGCTTTTTCCGGAAGCCGAATTTCTAGGGCATCGGGATTTGCCGGGCACCACCCCCAAAGAGTGTCCTTGCCTGGACACAAGAGAGACCTTTCCGTTGCAAAAATACAAAAAAATATGATTCGAGCAAAAATATTTGCGTATTTTCATGGAAATAAATGATTGAAAACAAATAAATGGCATTAGAATATGGAAAAGCTCCTATCCTAATGCCATTTTTTATTATATTACTTTCTGGCGAAAGTTACTTCACAATCTTCAACGCCTGTTTGCCTACCTTTACCAGGTAGATGCCATGAGCTGCATCGGCGAGAGACAATGACTTCACGTTCTTGGCTGACTTCACTACTGCACCTGCGGCTGTATAAACCGTGATGTCGGCTGACTTGGCGAGTGTTACCTCATTGCCATCCCAATCGATGGTGTTGTCGTCGGCAAGAACCTTGCTGATGCCTGATGACTCTGCATTGTTATAGAAGATGTATGAGTAAGTGCCTTCAGTGGTCTTGTCCTCATCACTACCCTTTACATTATCAGTCTGATAAAGAGCATAGTTGCCGTTCTCGGCTACGGATGTAATCAGCACCTGCTCACCCTTCTGCATGGCTGGGGTCTTGGTATTGATCTGATAGCCCAGAGGAGCCTCGATGGTGCGGTCAGAAGTTTTCTCTACCCAACCTACCAGAGTGACTTCATCCTCATCAACCAGCATGCCGCTGATGATTTCTGCCTTGTGCTTGGCATCACCCTCATCGAAAGCACTGGCTACTGCCCAGTTCTTGCTGAGACTTGCTGCATCCAGACAGGCTGCGTAGGCATCGCAACCTCCCAGATAAGAGATGGTGTTGTCGAAAGGAAGTGCCTGGTTGAAGGAACCTGCCAGATAGAGCTTGCCTTTCTGATAGGCCATCTCGTCGATGGTGTTCAGAGTGTTGGAATTATCTGTGGCTACAGAATGATAAACCTGGGTAGTTACCTGGTCGCCATCAATGGCTGCCAATACGTAGGCATGCTCAGTAGCACTCGCTTCATAGGCTGTCTCAATCTTGGTATCCTTGCCGGCAGCAGTAAGGGTCATATCCTTACCGGATGCTACGTAAGCTACGTAAATCTTGCCGTCGTTGATGGCGAAGTTAACGTCTTCTGTATTGTAGGTTGCCTCATTTGTCAACTGCTCTGTAGCGCCAAGCACAGAAACGATGCTGGCATTTGTCAGGTCGGCTGCATCGAAAGAGAGCACACACATGGTTGTTTCATCATTATACAACCAGCCCTCTGAACAAGCATATTTACCCTGCAGGGTAACACCATCCAAGGCTACATTGCCCTTGTAAGAGGCAGAAAGATAGAGCTTATTGCCATCAACTACCAGTTTCTTGGCTGTGAAAGAAGGGCTCAGCACGCCAATCACATCCAAGGCTGCAATCTCTGCATCGCTCTCGGCAAGGATGGTCTTGGAAGCTACATACGCACCCTGCTTGTCGTACTTCACGATGAAGCCGGATACCTTATCTACCTTGTCGGCCATACCGGTGATGGTAGCCTTGGTTTCGCCGCTGGCATCCTTGATTGCTACCTGATCAGCAAATACGCCGGCTGCATAAACGTTGCCGTCGGCATCGGTAGCCACTGTGGTGACGGTGGCAGCACCAGCCAGACCGGCAGCCCACTTCTTGGCACCAGCCTTATCGTACTTGGCAATGAAGGCACTGTTGGCCACTGGCTCCAGATAGCTGGCAGCGAACTCCAGATCCTTGGTAAAGCTACCGGTTACGATGGAGTTACCCTCGTTGTCAACTGCCATGGCTGCAGCACGGGTCAAATCCTTGGCTTCTGTTGTGGTGGTGAGGTTGTCTGTCCAGGTAGGAGCATCCAACACATCCTTGGCATTGGCAGCAACCGTTGCCAGCGCCAGCATCATTGAAAATGTAAATCTTCTCATAATCAATTAATCTTTATGTAAAACAATTATCTTACTTGCCCTCCCATTTCTCGATATTCGGATTCGCCTCTACTGCCTCGATTGGGAAGCGGAGGGTATATCGGGAATCGTTGGCTTCAAGTACATAGCTATTCTCACCGTAGGTCTTGCTCAACTGCGGACGGGTGGTACGACGGAGGTCGAACCAGCGATGTCCCTCGAAGGCAAGCTCGCAGGTGCGCTCGCTGTAGATGGCTTTGAGCAAGTCCGCCTTCTGCATGGTATCAAGCTCGGCTGCATACTGGTTGTATTTAGCTGCTGCATATCGCTTGGCCATCAGCGCCTTGAGATAGGTGCGAGCCTCAACCAGATTAGCATCATCGGCTGCGGCGTTGTCAGCTGCATTCTGGGCTGCAGCTTCGGCAGCAATGAGGTAGGCCTCGGCAGAACGGAAGGAGCAGCGATAGCCGTCGTTGCCCTTGTCGCCATATTTAATCAGACTGTAGACGCTGGCGGTCTGTGCCTTGAAATAGAGCGCCTTGCGCTTGTCGCCCGTGCGATAGGTATCAACCAGCGCCTTGCTAGGTACGCCCATCTTCACATAGCCGGAAGTCATCACCTGCTCCAGGGCAACGATGCTCTCCACCGACTTATAGTAGTTTGGCAATACCTTTGAATCGGTCAGATCTTCCAGGTCGCCATGTTTCTCCATCACCACTTTCGCTTCTGCCAGGGCATCCTGCCAGTCGCCCTTGTAGAGATAGACTCTAGCCAGCAGAGCATCGGCAGAAATCTGGTTGAATCGGTAGGTGTAGCCCTCGTCCCAGGCAGCCACCTTCAGACGGGTCTTTGCCTCCTTGATGTCAGCAATCACCTGCTGGTAAACCTGCTCCACGCTGCTGCAGGTGAGCACGTTGTTGACATTTGCCTCCAGCGAGAGCGGGATGCCGCGGGTGGTAGCCGGATTGCAATGGGTATAGGCATCGGCATAGAGATTGACGAGCAGGAAGTGGCAGTAGGCTCTCATCATATAGGCCTCGCCCACCAGCTGACTGATTTCATCCTGTGTAGCCTCGGTAATCTTGTTCTGATTCTCGATGATGTAGTTGGCGATGTAGATGGCATGATAGTAGCGGCGCCAGCCGAAAGAAGCCGTGGTGCTCTGCTGGTTGAGGTCGTTCCATGCCCAGATGTCGAAGTAAGAATCGTAATCCTCGGTAGAGGTGGATGCCTTGCTCAGGGTCATCTCGTCGCTTCGCAGGGTGGCGAGTCCACGGTCTTCCGGGAAATTCTTGTATTCGTAGGTGAGCAAGGCTCTGTATTCCTTGCCCGTCTTGGCTATCACCTTTCCGGTTGGGGTGATGTCGAGGAAATCATCGCAACTGGTGAATCCTATCATCGCCAACATCATGACGATGCCCATCAAATATCTTCTTTTCATTGTTTTCATTCTTTTAGAAATTTACGTTTACGCCAAATATGAAACTCTTCGGGATAGGCTGCGCGTATGGGTTGCCCATCGTCTCCGGGTCCAGATAGTTATCGTAGTTGCTGGCGATGACGAGCAGATTGCGTGCCTCAAGAGAGAGGGATGCACTCTTCACGCCGATGCGGCTCAGCCACTGGGTTGGCAACTTGTATCCCAGGCGCAGGCTCTGAAGGCGGGCGTAGTTGCAATCCTTCACCCAGGTATCGAGCATGCTGTAGAGGTTGTACTCGTTATACTGCACGTACTCGCGTGGGCGCTCGGTGCTGACCATCAGCTTGGTGAAACTGCCGCTGGTATTATCTGCCGTCCAGCGGTTCAGAATGTCGCGGTTCACGTTCAAGCCTCTGTCGTAATTGGCTGGCGAGTAGCTAGGCTGCACGCGCACCTTCATGCCGAAGTTGAAGGTGAAGTTGATGCCCAACTGCCAGTTCCTGTAATCGAAGGTGTTGATGAAACCACCCGTCCACTTTGGGTCGGTGCTGCCCATGTAGGTATACAGGTTGCGCTGCTCCTCGGCGGTGAGGGTGCTGGCTCCATGGGTGTTGAGCTTCAGGAACTCGGTGGCAGATACCTTCTCGCCATTCTTGTTGACGAAGAGAGGATAACCGTCGGCGTCGAGTCCGGCTGTCTTATAGGCGAAGAGTGCGCCCACAGGATAACCTTCACGGCCTGGATAGGTGGCATTCTGAGCCACGGTTTCCTGAATCACCTTGTTCTCGTTGTAACCGATGTTGAGATTGGTAGTCCAGTTGAAATCCTTGGTATGGATGTTTCTGGTGCCCAGGGCTATCTCCACACCCTTGTTGTTCATGCTCGCCCAGTTGATGGTGGTTGAAGAGAATCCACTCTCCAGCGGCAGCATCTTCAGACCGATGAGGTCGGTGCTGTGGCGATAGTAGTAGTCTACAGAGAGGGTGATGGCATTGTGCAATACGGCGAAATCGATTCCGGCGTTCACGTTCTCCGTCTTCTCCCATTTCAGGTTAGGGTTCGGAGCGGTCTCGCTGTTGATGATGTCCTCGCTGATGCCCGGCAGGATGGTGCCCTTCTTCAGTGTACCTATCAAATAAGGTGATGTATTCTTGTCGATGTTACCCTGCAAACCGTAAGAGGCACGGAGGCAGAGGTTGTCCATCCACTTCACGTCCTTGAGCCAATTCTCCTCCTTCGCTCTCCAGAGTCCACTCACGGAGTAGAGAGGCAGATAGCGGTATTTCTTGGCTACGCCGAAGACGTCTGAACCGTCGAAACGAACGCTTCCACCGATGGTATAGCGGTTGAGAAGCGAATAAGAACCTGTGGCATACCAGGATACGTAGGCATTCTCCGACTCTGTCTCCTGATGCAGCGGATAGGAATCTGCCCAGGTCTGGCTAGGGAAGATGACCGGCTGGGTGGTGAGGGTGCGGGAATCATATCCGTAAGCCACGCTGTAGATGGAATTTGACTTGGCATGGCGAACCTCGGTACCCAGCATGAAGTTGACATCGTGGATGCGGTTGAAGGTCTTCACGAATTCAGCCATCGCCTTCCAGGTCCACTGGCGGTTGTGATACTCCGTGGTCTTGTGCATACCTCCATCCGGCAGGAAGCTCTTCTTCACGCCGTCGGCTCCCTGGTATTCTGTGAAGAGTTTCTCCTTGCGCATGGCGTAGGTGTTCTCGTTGGCATACTTGCTCAGGGAATAGGAATCCTCCTGCAAGCCAAACTGCGAGGTAATCTTCAGATAGTCGGTGAGGCGCAGCTCGGCATTGAGAATTGCCATCATCGAACGGTCGCGGCGCTTGGTGTTGGCATTGGCTCTCTCCTCGAAGATATTGAAGTTGAGCGAGGAATCCTCCTTGCCCTGCACGTTGGTATCGTAGTTGTAGTTACCGTTCTCATCGTATGGAGTGAAGTATGGGTTTGCCAATCGGGAATAATATACCGGGTTGGTAAAGCCGTTGCTATCAGTGAGATAGGTATTCTGCTTACGCTCGTTGGCATATACGGAAGCGCCCACCTTGAGGAGCTTGTTCACCTGGTAGTTGGTCTTCAGGGTGATGTTGTATCGGGTGTTTCCCACGCCCTTCACGTTACCCTGCTCGTCGGTATAGCCCACGGATGTATAGTAATCGCTCTTGTCGCCGCCACCCGAGATGCCGATGTTGTACTCCTGGGTGAGTGCATTGCGGAAGAGGATATCATTCCAGTCGGTATTGGTGTTGCGGAGCTGGTTAATCTGGTTCTGGGCAGTCTGGCTCAGCGCATTCCATCCGCCTGCCTTGTAGGCACTGGTTTCGCCCAGGCTGTTGAGGATGCCTGCTACCCCACCCTTGTTCTGGCGATAGGTGTAATCAGATGCCAGCAGACCGAGTTCAAGGTCTACCTTCTCATTGCTGTTGAGCAGGTTGAGTCGGTCGATATCCGTCTTAGGCATGAAGGTCATCTTGCCCGAGAAGTTGATGACCGGTGCTCCCGCACGTCCCTTCTTGGTAGTGATGACGATGACACCATTGGCTGCTCTCGCACCGTAGATGGCAGTGGCTGCAGCATCCTTGAGCACGGTGATGTTGTCGATGTCGGATGGATTCAATCCGGCGATGGAAGTCTGGTAGATATTGTCGATATCCTTCAGATCCTCCATGCTTGGGATATCGGTGCCATCCATCGGGATACCATCGAGCACCCACAGCGGTTCCTGGGTACCGTTGATGGAAGCGGTACCACGGATGCGGATCTTCACCGGCGCACCCGGTGCACCCGAAGAGGTGATGGAAGAAAGTCCGGCAATCTGTCCGGCAAGTGCCTGGTCGATGTTGTTGACGGCACCGATTTTCTCATCGCTGATTTTCAGGGTGGTTACCGCCGAAGTCAGCTTGCGTCGGTCCAGTTCCTGATAACCCGTCACCACCACCTCGCCAATCTGCTTGGCGTCAGATTCCAAAACCACCTTATAGTCGTTTTTTCCTGGTTCGATGTTGACATCCTTGGTTTCAAATCCCATGAATCTTACGGAGAACGACTTATCCTGTGCATCTACCTTGAGGGTGAACTTGCCTTCGTAGTCGGTCACGGTGCCATGTGACACCTTCTTGTTTGGACCTCTCACCACAGAGATGGTAGCGCCTGGCAGCGGGTCGTCGCCCATGCTGCCATCCACCACGATACCCGTGATGGTGCGCTCCTGTGCTGAGAGAATGTTCATGGCGAAAACCATGAGCAAAAGCATGAATGTTCTCATTCTCATATACAATCTCTCTATTTTTTTGTTTACCTTAATTACTTAATCCCTTAATTATGAATTATTAATTATAAATTATTAATTGTCAATTATAAATTATCTAATCTCCTGACCCAAAGCCGTCTGGATTCTCATGATCACGTCCTCGTAGTGGAACTGGGTGGCAGTATCGCCCGAACGGCGCTTGCCCTTCAGCAGGTTGAGGATTCTCACGAGTTCGCCGCGCTTCACGCTGATGGCATCGCTCACACGTGCCGTCTGGGTGCCGCCCATGTCGATGGTGCGGGGAGCCGAACTGAGGCTATGGCATGGCATGTTGAAATCAGGCGAGTCGATGATGGCAGGGGAATCGAAAATCTTCTTGTTGATCTTCACGCCCTCCTGCTGAGCGGCAGCCGTGATGAGCGCATCCACGAAGTTCTTCTGCAACTGGCGGTCGTCTACGCTGAGCGACTTGCCTGCCATGGTCTTGCCGAAGAAGTGCTTATGCAGCATATCCATCATCTCTACGGCTGTGAATGCATTCCTGCCGTTGTTCTGCTCGTTGGCAAACATGCGCATGATGCGGCTGTTGTCGAGCATATCCCAGAGCATGTAGCTCTGCTGGTTCTGCAGTGCATAGTCTGGCGACTGCTCCTGCACGCCCAGCGGCGTATTCTTGTTGATGAAGGTATACTTGTTGAGCTCGCTTCTGAAGAGCCACTTCGGACAGGTGAACACCTCGTCGATGAGGAACTGCACGGCTCGCTTCTGCTTGTCCTTCTCCACGAAGGTGAAGGTAGGCTTGCCATCGTCGATGGTGGTATTGTCGATGTACATGCCGCCCACATTGGCGAGCACATGGTAGAGGTAGAGACTCCACTGGAAGATGACGCCCTGGTAGAGCTTCGAAGCCTCATCGTAGGTCTGACCCGGTTCGCCTGTGCGGGTCCAATCGATGATGTTAGGCATCACGCGCTTCAGGTTGGCAATGCCATAGGCAGCCGACTTCATGGCGTCATCGCCCAAATCCTCGCTCAGGGAACGTGGGTCGATGGCGGTGCGCTGGCTCTGCGTCTCGCTGTATCTGAATTCCTTTCCGCTGTGCTTCTTCAGGAAATCCTGCTGTGCTGAAGCGGCCTTCTTCTCATCCGGGAACCAGCGGTAGCCCCACTCTATCGCCATCAGGTCGTAAGGACCTATTTGCGGAGAAATCTGCTGGATGCCATCTCCCGGCTGTGCCACATAGTTGAAACGGGCATAGTCCATGATGGATGCTGCAGTGCCGCATACATGGTCGGTGAACGACTTGGAACGGAGGGAATCCGTAGGGTATGCATTGGATGCTATCATGTTGTGGCGCAATCCGAGCGAGTGGCCCACCTCATGGCAGGCTACGAATCGGGCTGCATCGCCTATCAAGGCCTCTGGCAATTCATACTGGCGTGCCTCCTTGTTGTAGGCTCCTGTCTGCACCATGATCCATTCGCGCAGGAGCGACTTCACGTTGTGCCACCAGATGATGTCTGCCTCCAGAATCTCGCCTGTTCGTGGGTCGATGACGGAAGGACCCATGGCGTTCGCCTTCTCTGAAGCATCGTAGGTAAGCACAGAATACTTCATGTCGTCGCCTTCGGCAGCAATGCTGTCGGTGAGGTCGAACACCTGTACGGCATTCTTGAATCCTGCCTTCTCGAACGCTGCGTTCCAGTCGGTCATACCTCTTTTAATATAAGGGCGCAGGAACTCCGGAACGGCTGGGTCGATGTAGAAGACGATAGGCTTCTTAGGCTCTACCAGTTCGCCACGCAGATAGGCCTGCTCATCCTTAGGTTCCAGGCGCCAGCGGGTGATATAGTTGTTGCGGGTCACCTCCTGCTGGTGGTCGCCATACTGCAATCGGCTGGTGGTGAAATAGCCCACGCGCTGGTTTTCCTTGCGTGCCACCATCGGGGTTTCAGGAAGGAGGACCAGCGAGCTGCTTACCTCTACGGTGATATTGGTCTTGCTCTTACCCTCGTGTACCACGGTGGTAAGTTCAGATGTTGCGGTGATATTATTGCTGAAAGCCTTGATATCGATGATGCGCGACAAATCGGAATCGGCAGAAGTGCCGAGGTTGATGAGGTTGAACACATCATTGATATAAGTCTTCTTTCCGTTAAAGAGGTCGTTCACCTTGAAGATGACGGTGGAAGAATCCTTGGCCACCGCCTCTACCTTGAGGCTTGCGATGAGCGGATCAATGTAATTGCTTTCAACGGATGCCGCCATGGCATCCTTGGAATCTACTTCGGGAGTAAGGCGCTGCTGGCGCACAAAAACGGTCTTTTTATCCTGATTCCATTCAAAACGGATACACTGGTTTTCGTAGTTGATACCACGGTTTACACCTGCCTCGTTGAGTTCGGAAGGCACACGCTGCAGTTTGTTGGAAACGAGGAACACTCTTCCCATCAGTTTGGTAGGCATTTCAAGGTAGAAATCCTGTTCCTTCTTTACTACATTCATGACTCCTCGTACATTCACAGAGTCGCTGCCTACTATTTTCTTATAATCCGATGCAGGTTGCTCTGTTTTTTTCTTTTTCTTCTTGAACAATCCCATCTCCGGTGCAGCTTCCATGGAGATGGCATAGCAAGAACTTCCAATCAGGGTGGCAGTGATTGCCCCCAGCAAGAATCGCTTTTTATTCATTTAAAATCGTATATTTATTCCAAATATTATTGAATAATCTTCTATAACCTTGCAAAGGTAAGGACAAAAAGTCATGATACACAATTAATTATGTATTTTTGGAAAGTTCTTAATGGTTTTTAACGTTATTTTGGAAATGAATAAGAAATAAAAACGGCATCAGGGGTTCCTGATGCCGCTTATTGGTTTCATTTATCTTCTATTATTTCTTCACAAACTTCACGGTTCTGCCGCTTACATCAACGATGCTGATAGATGCGGCGCCGGCAGCAGCGAAACTGTTCTGTCGAAGGCAAAAAGAATGCCTTATTTTAATAAAAACATGCTAAAAAGTAATATTTTAAGCGCATTTTATAAGGAAAAACATTTTTTTTATGTACCTTTGTAATCGGTTTAAAACATTTATTATATCACTTATCATATCAGTATGAATAATATCAAAAACATCAAAGCAAAGGTTCTGCGAGTAGATGAAGAAGAACACAAGTTCGTCATCGAAGTGGAAGACAGAATTTACAAGGTGGCACAGGTTGACTTCCAGAGAAGGCAACCCGCTCCGGAAACGCTCAACTGCCTGATGATTACCACTCATCTGGGCAAAGTTTTCATCGCTCAGGACATTGAGCACCTCATGAGAAAAAACTACAAGGAAAACGACGAGGTGAACTTTAAAATCAAGATGGCACTGGGCAACTTCTACCATCTGGAAGATGAGTTTGGCTTCACAGCCATGCTCAAGAGAGACACGGTGATCAATGCCGCACTCACACCTATGGTTAGATGCCGCATCCTGAAATTCCACCAGAAATACATGGACGTGCAGCTCGTGGAAGTGCTGGGTGCCGACAAATCGGAATTCTCACTGTCGGAAAAGGAATTCTATGATATCATAGGCGAGGAAAACTGGAATACGCAGGAATTCAGAAACCTGATGCTCGGAGATACTCCATCCGACATCTTCGACCTGGAATGCCACAGATGGATTGTGGGCCTATCCGACTCACTGAACCAGGACGAACTGCAAATCCTGCTCCGACAGATACATACCCACTGCCTGGAAACGCTGGAAAGCGAAAATCTGCTGCCACGATGCAAGGAAGCCGAGCGCATTCTGCTAGAACAGCGCTTCACCGATGTCATCGAGCTGCTATCCTACTATATACAAGCCATCGAAATCCTAAGAAAAGGCAAGGCGGAAGATACCATCAGCCAAATCCTCTCAACCCTATCCACCTGCGCCTATATTTATCATCCGCGCAAGCAATTCTGCATCATGCAGTGCATCTTCATGCTCGACTTCACCATCATGGAGAAATTCATCGATTCCATCTTAACCACCATCAGAGGACAGGAAATGTATCTATGGAACAGAAAACCATTCCAGATGCAATGGATCAAACTGCTCCAGGGATACGTGGACAATATCTATAACCAGACCGACCGACTCACCAGCGACATCCATACCAAGGAAACGATGATACAGGTGCTCACCATCGAACTGATTCTGGGCAGACATGCTACCCACAAGATTTACGACAGTTCACTGAACCAGGCACTACTCTACCGACTGGTATCGCTCATGAACGTGAGCGATCCGAACAAGACCCTGCAGAAATCATTCCTCTCACTCTTCACCCAATCGGAATTCGACGCCGCCCTGCCATACAACAGCGACGATGCCTTCGTGCTTTCCAACATGCTCTGCTCGCAGGAAAACGAAACCGTGGAGAATATCGAACCGGCTAAATATGAAAGCGATCTGGCTCTGCTCACCGTAAACGAACAGGCCATCACCATCCAACCCAAGAATCTGGATAAGGAAAATCTCTATCTGCCCCTATCGGCACGTATGGGACTATGGCATGGACTCTCCGTACGACTCGACGAAAAGCCTCCGGTGAAACTGCGCGGAAAGGTGGGTACCACCATCGAGCACTTCAAGGAACTGTGGGGGTACATCAACGACTCGCTCTTCTCGAAAAAGAGAAAGACTTCCAAAAAGCAAAGCAAGAAACTCTATATCGATGACGAAACGGATATCATCATCACAAAGAAGATTGCAGGAAACCTGATGTTTGAATGCAAGGTGGTGGAAGACGGATATGAGGGAACGGGTACGCTGGATGTACTGAACGACGTGGTGCCTTTCTTCCCTGGCGATGTCAGTATGCAGTCGTTTGAATACCAGGGCATGCCGCTCCTGCTGCGTGCCTACGTAAAGAATGTGAAGAGCGACGGTACCTATGAATTTGCCATGCGCGACATGATCAGCGAATATGAGGACGACGTGAGAGTGAACGACCTGTTCTACAACTCCCGACTCACCTGTCTGATTTTCAGTCAGGTTCCGGGTCTGACTAGAGTACCTGCCGTAAGCAGCGAGGGCTTCTCCGTATCCGTTTCGCCTGCACCGGGCATGACGGTAGACGACCTGAGACGAGGCATGATCGTGGAAGTAGACAACATCACCGAGGGCAGCAGCGACTATCTCTATGGCACCTTCCTGCGCGAATCACCGGAAAGCAGATTCAGTCTTGCCGAAGCCTTCCACAACCTGATGCTCGGCTATGCCAACCACGAGGTGTATAACCCGAAGGCAGAGAAAGACGAACTGGCGGATGCCATGGATATGGACAGCGTCTATGTATCAGAACTGATGGGCATCATCGACGCCAAGGCTACCCTGGAAGAGGATAATATCAAGGCATATAACTATCTGAACTTCTGCCGACTGCTCGCTATCATGATAGACAGCAAGGAGCGCACCAACTATTACGACAGCCGACTCACCCTGCTGGAACTGCTCAACGACTTTGCGGCATTAGACAAGGTGGATACCAAGAAGATAGATCTCATCGCAGAAACAGAGCCTGAGCTCTTTGAGAGAAATGCCATCCTGCGCCACGACTTCATGCAGCTGCGCATCATCGGATGTCTCGACAGCGATGATCATTACGAGGAACTCTACCAATGGAGCAGTCTGACGGAAGATCCGCAGCTGCAGCAGCTTGCATCCTTGGTTCTATCGCACAACTTCGTGAAAAAATCGGGACTCCTTACCCAGGCTGGCGACATCCTCGACAAAATCAGGGCACTGCTCAAGCTACACAAGTCATCTTCAAACAAGAAGAACTATGGCAAGGAAGATTTCCATACGGAGTTCAAGACTTCTATCGTTTATCCGGAAAACTCGATGAAGGTGGATGTGCAGGCTCAGACTGTGAAGATCATGCAGGAAATCTGCGCCTTCCTCAATGCCGAGGGTGGACATCTCTATCTTGGTGTATCCGACATCGGTTACGAGATGGGACTGGAAGAGGACCTGAAGAATCCGCTCTTCAAGGGTTCAAGAGATAAATTCGAGGTGTATGTGAACAACCAGATAGTTTACTACCTGGGCCAGGAGGGCGCCCACTACGTGCACACCCATTTTGATAATGAAGTGAGCAATGCCGTGCTCATCATCGACATCGAACCATGTCCGCACCCTATCGCCGTAAGTTCGGAATACTTCGAGCGAATGGGTACATCGGCACGAAAGGTGAACGGCAACTACAAGGACAAGTTCTTTGCCATCAGAAAGCAGTGGGCTGAGGAACATGTGCCTCATCTGGCTATCACGCAACCCGTCACTGCATCTGCAGCGGCTGAAGCACCATCAGGAGAAAAGGATGCCAAAGCTACCACCAAGCATGTGGAGTCGGCACCTATCACCGACCATATCCAGACCTCACGCCTGCGCAACAATGCGCTGCACGACTACGAGGAAGGCTATCGCCCGGTGACTGCCGTAATCTGTCTGCTTGACACCGATGAATATAAACTGCTCGACGAGGATGACTGGCAAGACTATCGCCTGAAGCTCGCCGTCCACGAGGACGAGGAAGAAGGCTGGCTCATTCTGGTATATGAAAGCGGAAGAGTCTGCAAGGTTTCGATGGCTGAGCTTCTGCAGCGAGAGAGAGGAAGGGTATTCAAGCGATATGCGGGCGAAAAACTCATCTTTGCTTCCATCGCCACCGATGAAGATTCGGTATGCGTAGGATTCGTTGACAGCAAGACCAACCGCTATGTGCGTTTCGACGACGTAGATAAATTCAATCATGAGAAGATGCAGGCAGAGGGCGTCCTGCCGATGGATGTGCCGAATGCCGGCGTTCACTATGTAGAAGTGATTCCGCAATCGCAGGTTCCTGTAAACAGAAATATCGGAAGAAAGACCATCGGCTGCATTCTGAAGACCGTAGAAGGAAAGAGATGCATGGCTGTATTGCCGGATTGCAAGGCGAAATAAAGATAATCATGAAACAAATGGGGTGTGCCTGCTAATGGGTACACCCTTTTTATTTATCAAAGAATCTGCGTCATCCCAGACCGAGCAGGTCTAAAATCTGTGCACATCTGTGAAATCTGTGGGAAAAAAGGAAAAGTAGCAAAGAAAAGCAGCAAAGAAAAATCTGCGTCATCTGCGAAATCTGCGTGACCTAAAAAACAATCAGCGTGAGAAATAATAAAATCCGCGTGAAAACAAAAAAGCCTCAGAAATCTTTCGAAATCTGAGGCTTTGATAAAAGAAGG
>ONZR01000101.1_pt1 | contig 46412 bp, 38 predicted proteins | sample 1671691 | NCBI WGS metagenome assembly ONZR01 (sample SAMN06348182, study PRJEB24527) | human gut metagenome | biome: human gut; feature: ankylosing spondylitis patient; material: feces | host: Homo sapiens | place: China | collected 2015-10 | reverse complement strand
AAAAGGTGAATACTATGACGCAAACTTCATCAGGCAAGACCCAAGGGTCGTTAAATATAATTAACGTTAAAAAATACGCTCAAAGCTTGCTCAATTAGAGTAAAACAGGGCGACGGGTTTGCGTTCATAATTACCCAGGGCGATGCCCTGGGCTAGGAGCTTCTGCCCTTTCAGGGCGTATGGGGTAATTTAAACCGTACAGGTCGGTTTATTTTATCCTCCAGGATACGAAAATACAAAAATAATTTGGAGGTTTCAGGAATTAATCGTAAATTTGCACCAAATCTAAACAGATTCATAACTAGCTAACTTGTAATTATTAATAATTCAACCAGACAATGAAACAAAAACATTTATTTTGGGGAGCTGCGGTTGCATTGACCTTCCTCTTCAGCGCATCAGCTATTGCACAGCCAAGACACACCAAGAAAAAAGTGAAGAAAGTGGTGGAGACCAAAGTTGACGTTTGTCCATTTACTGACAAATGGGTAGAAGACGAGACTAAGTTTGAGGATCGCAAGGAAAAGGCGCACGCTACTTTCGTGCCTTATTCTTCTACTGCCACCATGCAGCAGGACGATTACTTCAAATTCCCATGGCTCACTCCTAAGCACGCCAACTATCTCCTGCTCAACGGAAAGTGGAAATTTCACTACACAGCCGACTGGAAGCAGGGCAAGCCAGAAAAGGATGATTTCTGGGCTGACAACGCAGACGTTTCTTCCTGGAAGGAGCTCCAGGTACCTCTCAACTGGGAGATGGCTGGATACGATGTGCCTGTATATAATAATGTGGGCTATCCTTTCGAGAACAAACCTCCATTCATCACAGCCTTCAAGGATAACTTCGACAAGAATCCGGTAGGTTCTTATCGCCGTAACTTCAACCTGCCTGAGGGTTGGGAAACAGGCAAGCGTGTGTTCCTGCACTTCGACGGTGCCTGCAGCGCCATCGTGGTTTGGGTAAACGGAAAATATGCCGGCTATTCACAGGGTGCCAATACAGATGCTGAATTTGATGTTACCAACCTCGTCCGCAAGGGCGACAACAACGTATCAGTCCGCGTTTACCGCTGGAGCGACGGCTCATATCTAGAGGGACAGGATATGTGGCATCTGGGTGGTATCCACCGAGATGTTTATCTCGTAGCCACTCCTAAGACCTTCGTGGCAGATCATTACATCACTTCTGCCCTGAACAGCGACTATACATCAGGCAACCTGAATGTTGACCTGACTATCAATAATGCTGCCAAGGAGAAATCTGAGAAGACGCTGGAGATCGAGCTCCTCGATCCACAGGGTAAGTCTGTTGCCAAGCAGTCTGCTCAGGTAGCGTTGACTGCCAAGGATGCTCAGAAGAACTGTCGCCTTAGCATCGACAACCTCACCGGTCTGAAGGCCTGGACCTCAGAACAGCCTAACCTCTATACCGTTATCATTCGCCAGAAGGCTGGCAACCAGGAAGAGATGGTTTTCTCTACCAAATACGGCTTCAGAGAGGTGACCATCAAGGATAAACTGGTTTATGTAAACGGCAAGCGAGTATTCTTCAAGGGTGTCAACACCCAGGATATTCACCCACTCTACGGCCACGCCATCGACGTGGAGACCATGCTTTGCGACGTAATCCTGATGAAGCAGGCCAATGTGAACACCGTTCGTACCAGTCACTATCCTCGTCAGGCTAAGATGTATGCCATGTTCGACTACTACGGATTGTACTGCATGAACGAGGCCGATGTGGAGTGCCACAACAACCACTCACTCTCTAACAATCCTTCCTGGCGCGCTACCTACGTGGACCGCACAGAGCGCATGGTATTGAGAGACCGCAACCATCCTAGCGTGGTATTCTGGTCGCTCGGTAACGAGTCGGGCGGTGGCGACAACTTCCAGGCTACCTACGATAAGGTGAAGGAGCTTTTGCCTGGTCGCGACGCGTGGGTTCACTACGAGGGCTACAAGCACGGTGCCAAGTACTCTGACTTCGGTTCAGACATGTATCCAAGAATCGAGGTGGTAAAGAAGCAGATGAACGGCCTCAACGACAAGCCTTACTTCATCTGTGAGTATGCTCACGCCATGGGTCAGGCTGTAGGTAACCTGCAGGAATACTGGGATCTCATCGAGGCAAGTACAGGTATTACCGGTGGCTGCATCTGGGACTGGGTTGACCAGGGAATCTACGATACACGCCGCATCCGCAAGGGTCTTCCTCTGAAGGATCCTAAGACCGGACTCCACTACTACACATCCGGTTACGACTATACCAAGATGAACAACGGTTACAGAGGATTCCAGGGCGACTTCATGAGCAACGGTATCATTACTCCAGGAAGAGAGTGGACGGCTAAGCTCACCGAGGTGAAGTATGTTTACAGAGACGTGAACTTCGAGTCTTTCTACAGCCGCGTACTCACCCTGAAGAACAAGTGCGCATTCACCAACCTTGCCGACATCTATGATCTCAGCTACGAGGTGCTCCGCAATGGCGTTTCTGTAGAGAAAAACCAGGTGGCAATCCCATCTGTATTGCCAGGCAAGACCTGCGACATCAACATCCCATACACCACCGCTGTAGATGATAAGGCAGAATACGTCATCACCTTCAGCCTCATCCTGAAGAAGGCTACTTCATGGAGCAAGCAGGGGTATGAGATGGCTCAGCAGCAGTTCAAGCTTTCTGCAGAGAATGTAGCAGGCACATCTGTAGCCGACCCTACCTTCGTACAGAAAGACCATGGCAAGTTGCCAGCTATCCAGGAGAAGGGCAAGCTGAAGGTGAAGGATAACACCATCACCGGCAAGGATTTCAGCATCACATTCGCAGAGGATGGAACCCTCGCCAACTGGACTTATCGCAATACTCAGCTCGTTCAGCCTAACGCTGGTCCTGACTTCAACGGTTTCCGCCGCATCGCCAACGACAACGTGAACCTGGGTGCTACAGGTGGTGTTGCCGAGAACGAGAATAAGGAAGAGGGTGCACTCACCGGCAAGAAGATGATGGTGAAGGCTCCTAAGAAGCAGGGCAAGAACGTGGTTGTGGAAACTGCCGTTACCAACGGTAAGGATACTCACCAGATTGCTTACATCATCTATCCTAACGGAACCGTGGATATGAAGGTAACTACCAACAATTCTTCTGAGGAAACCCGAAAAATTGGTATTGCCATGCAATTTGCTCCTGGTTTCGAGAATGTGGAGTATTATGCCAAGGGTCCTTGGAGCAACTACATCGACCGCCAGAGAGGTTCGTTGTTAGGTTTGTACAAAACCACCGTGGATGGCATGTTCGAAGAGCAGAGTGCTCCTCAGACCATGGGCGACCGCCAGGGCCTGCGCCAGTTGACATTGGACAACAACAGCACGAAGTTGCAGATTACCACCGAGGGCATGGTAGCCTTCTCGTTGTCTCACTTCGATGATGCTCAGTTCAACTACGACGTATTCTATGGTGGCAAGCATCCTTACGACCTGGTACGCTCCAACCAGATTTTCGCTCACTTCGATTTCTGGCAGCGTGGCATCGGTAACCGCAGTTGTGGTGGCGACTCTTGTCTGCCACAGTACATGACTCCGACAGGAGCTCATGAGTTCACCTTACGCTTCACTCCAATGACGAAATAAGGAAAAAGAATAAGATATAAAAAGTGGGTGCTACACGAATTGTTGTAGCACCCACTTTTTTTATATCTTGTCTTATTCTTATGTTTGAATGTTTAGTAATCCTGGATGTAGCCCTTGGTAAACATGTCATACGACAGGGCTTCCAGCTCTGCAAGCGTCATATGCTCCACGGCGTGCTCTATCTTGCGAATCAACTCGTCTCGCTTGAAATCGTCGTTATCGCTCAGGCGCGATGTAAATCTATTGCTCATTTTTTACATTGAACTTTGAATGTTGAACTTTGAACTTTATGATTAGCTTTATTGCTCCTATGAAACTATTGGCGCTCATAGGTATTGATGATGTTTCCATCATACGCTTCATGGCTCACTAACCGGATGTTATGAGGAAGCTTTGGTGCTGCTGTTCCGGCAGTTACCACGTTTTCCACAGATGTGGATAAAGATGCTTCTACCCTGATTTCGTCCCATAATCCGGCATCGAGGAAAGCCTGATGGGTGATGGCGCCACCTTCTACTATCAGCGATTGCACCTTATTATTATATAGGTACTGCATCATCTGCTTCAATACCTCTTCCTTACCCTTGGAGAAATCCAAGCCCTCGAAACAAGGATGATGGCGATCGATGACCAGTCGCATCGGATCCTTTCCGCTCCAATCTCTTACGTTGAGCTGGCTATGGTCACGCTCATCGGTGATTCTACCCACCAGGATGGCATCGTTCTCGGCACGAAGCTTATGCGAAAGCATCTTGGTAAAAGGCGACGAAATCGCCATTCCCTGATAATTATTATCCAGAAAACCATTCGCAGTCTGCGCCCATTTCAGGATGATGTATGGTCGCTGATGGGTATTGAAGGTGATGAAGCGCTTGTTCAGTTCGAGGCATTCCGACTCCAGAACGCCTACTGTTACCTCGATTCCTGCCTCGCGAATCTTCTGGATTCCACGCCCCTGAACCTTGGCAAAAGGATCCACGCAGCCACAGACACATCTCCTTACACCTTTTCTTACGATAAGGTCGGCACAAGGAGGCGTCTTGCCATAATGAGAACAGGGTTCGAGACTCACGTAGATGGTGGCTTCCTTCAGCAGATGCTCATCTTCGGGCTTCACAGACGCAAAGGCATTAACTTCAGCGTGCCCCTCACCACATCTTACATGATAGCCCTCGCCGATGATTCTGCCTTCTTCACTCACGATGACGGCGCCCACCATCGGATTAGGCTTCGCATTCTGCCTACCGTTCTTCGCCAACTGCAGGCAGCGGCGCATGAACATTTCATCTATCTCCTGCTGGCTAAGCGGTTCGCCCGTCAGCGGACTCTGAAAAGATACTTTATTTTGTTCCATATCCTATTTTTCTTCGATTTTCTTACTCATTTTCGATAAAATGTCGTACCTTTGCTCTCAAATCAAATCGCAACAAGCAATATCAAGATGAAAACGTATCAGCAACTTTGGCAATCCCTCACCCCACTTTATGATGCTGGCGAAGCACAGGCTATCGTCCGCACCGTGCTTGATGTGAAGTACGGAATGACTCTGACCGACATAATCTGCGGCAAAGTTAATGAAATATCTGCAGACGAGGAAAGAAAACTGGAAGAAATTATCATAAGACTGCAAAAAGGAGAACCTGTGCAGTATGTTTTGGGCGAAGCCGACTTTGCCGGCAGGCCCTTTCACGTGGAGCCAGGCGTGCTGATTCCAAGACCGGAAACCGCAGAACTCTGCCAATGGATAGAGAAGGATATGATCGAAAAATCAATCGTTTCTTCGGGAGATTCTCCAGAAGATTCTTCGGGAAATTCTCCTCAGGCGACAGACGACGCCAGGCGGATTCTTGATATTTGCACAGGTTCCGGCTGCATTGCCATCACATTAGGACTCAACATTCCTAATTCTGAGGTTACAGGATGGGATATTTCGGAAGATGCCCTCCGAATAGCACAAGGAAATGTGGAAATGATGAAAGCCGGAAATGTCAGAATAGAACATCAGGATGCCTTGGCTTTGCCAAAAGCAGCAGAGACTGATAACGAAAAAATGAAGGTCACTGCTGACAAAGAAGTTGTGAAGTCTAAGGGTGAAGCCAAGACTCCTTCCACCCAAAAATGGGATATGATAGTGAGTAATCCTCCTTATATCTGCGAAAAGGAGAAAGCGGATATGGAAAAGAATGTGCTGGAGCACGAACCGAGCCTCGCCCTCTTCGTTCCCGATGAAAACCCACTGAAGTTCTACAGAGCCATCGCCGAATATGCATCTTCAGCACTCAAATCCGGAGGAGCATTATACTTCGAGATTAATCCTATCTACGAAAAGGAGACCCGGGAAATGCTGCTAAAACTTGATTTCAAGGATATAGAAACCAAGGAAGATGCTTTCGGAAAGAAGAGAATGATGCGAGCAAAAAGCACAAAATAACAATAACATAACTAATCATAAAGTTCAATGTTCAAATCTCAAAGTTCAAAGTATAAGAAGCCGATGACAGAGCAGCAGGCACTCCTGAAGCTCACCACTCTCTGCACACAAGCCGAACATTGCTCGCAGGAAATGCTCGACAAGATGAAGAAGTGGGAACTCCCAGAGGATGCCATCGCCCGAAATATGGAATTCCTGACCCAGAAGAAATTCATCAATGACGAGCGATTCACCCGCTTCTTTATCAACGACAAGATAAAATACAATAAATGGGGCCGCAGGAAAGTGGAACAGGCTCTCTGGATGAAGCACATCCCGAAGGAAATCTCCGACCCAATCTTCGAAGAAATCGAGGACGACATGTATTTGGAAACCCTCCTCCCTCTCCTAAAAAACAAATACAAAAACATCAAAGCCAAAAACGACTACGAACGCTCGATGAAACTCATCCGCTTCGCCCTCGGCAGAGGCTATGGTATGGATGTGATTCACAAATGCATCGACAAAATGAAAGAAGAAGATCTGGGAGACATCGATTTCGAAGACGACTTCTAAAGGTTTAAATTCAAAGTAAACATTAGAAACTAATCATAAAGTTCAATGTTCAAATTTCAAAGTTCAAAGTAACAATATGAAGCTTAGCCTGTTAGGAAATATCATAGATTTTCTCTTTCCCCGTTACTGCGCCATCTGCGATGAGCGACTGCTGGGCACAGAGGAGATGCTATGCGCCACCTGTCTCCAGGACCTCCCGATTACCCCAACCTGGGAAACCCCCTATGAGAACAATATGGCTAAGATGTTCTGGGGGCGCATTCCTATCGAAAAATGCGCCGCCCTCTTCTATTATCACAGCCACTCCAATCCAAGTTACATCATCTACAAACTGAAATACCATCATCGTCCAGATACCGGAAACTATCTGGGAAGACTCATCGCCAGCAAAGGTATCGAATCAGACTTCTTCAAGGATATAGATGCCATCATCCCTATCCCCATCACGAAGTCAAGAAGGAAGACCCGCGGCTATAATCAGAGCGAGGAAATAGCCAAGGGAATACAGGAAAGAACCCATCTCCCCATTATCACAGATGCCATCCGACGAGTAACCTTCACCGAAAGTCAAACCCAAAAGGACAGATGGCAACGACTGGAAAACGTAAAGCATGTATTCCAGCTATCAGATACTTATCACGACAAAGACGGCAAACATCCCATCACCGATCTTGCCGACAAGCATCTGCTTATCGTCGATGACGTCTGCACCACAGGCGCCACCCTCATCTCCTGCTGCGAAGAACTGCAGAAGGCAGGCAAGATGAAATTCAGCATCACCACCATCGGATGGACACACGATTAAAAATCTATAATTAATAAGCCATTTATGATGATTAATCAATTTTTTGTAGTACCTTTGCAGATATAAATTATAATTATTTAATCCTTTTAGAATTATGGACAAACTGAAGAAAGAATTCGCATCTAAGTTATTGAAGGTTAAGGCTATCAAATTGCAGCCTAACGATCCTTTCACTTGGGCTTCTGGCTGGAAGTCTCCTTTCTATTGTGACAACCGCAAGACCCTCTCTTTCCCAGAACTCCGCAACTATGTGAAGCTCGAACTCGTACACGCTATTCTGGAGCAGTTCCCAGAGGCTGACGCTGTTGCAGGTGTAGCTACTGGCGCTATCGCACAGGGTGCATTGGTGGCTGACGAATTGAACTTGCCTTTCGTTTACGTTCGTTCTAAACCAAAGGATCATGGTATGCAGAACCTCATCGAAGGTGAGCTCGATCCTAAGGCTAAGGTTGTTGTTGTAGAGGATTTGATTTCTACAGGCGGCAGCTCACTCAAGGCAGTAGAGGCTCTTCGCAAGAACGGCAACGAGATTGTAGGTATGGTAGCTAGCTACACTTATGGTTTCCCTGTTGCAGAGAAGGCTTTCGCTGATGCTAACGTGAAGCTGGTTACTCTTACAGACTACGAGCACGTGGTAGAAGAGGCTCTCGAAACTGGTTACATCAAGCAGGAAGACGTAGAGTTGCTCCACGAGTGGCGCAAGGATCCAGCTAACTGGAAGAAGTAATTTTTTACCCATCAATAATGAGTACAAGTACATTCGAAAGTAATATCAAACAGATTCCTCACAAGCAGGAATCTGTTTACCGTACATTGAGCGATCTGAACAACCTGCAGATGCTCAAAGACCGCTTCGAGCAGGTGAAAGACCAGATTCCTGAGGACAAGAGAAAGGAAATGGAGAAACTCAAGGACCTGAGATTCGACAGCGACAGCATCACTATCAACGCTCCTATGGTGGGCGACCTGAAGATGCGCATCATCGACAGAGATTTTCCCAAAACCATCAAGTTTGAAACAGAGAACAGCCCTATCCCATTCAATTTCTGGATTCAGCTGCTCCCTACAGGAGAATTTTCTTGCAAGATGAAACTCACCATCAAGGCTGAGCTCAATATGTTTATCAAGGGTATGGTGAAGAAGCCATTGCAGGAAGGCATCGAGAAGATTGCAGATGCACTGGCGATGATTCCTTACCAGGATTAAAAATAAAGAAATTATGGCACATAAACTTTGGGAAAAGAACTTTGAAGTAAACAAGGAAATCGAACGATTCACCGTAGGTCGAGACCGTGAACTCGATCTCTATCTCGCCAAATACGACGTGCTTGGCAGTATGGCACACATCACCATGCTCGAAAGCATCGGACTTTTGGAAAAGGATGAGCTTACCCAGCTCCTCGCAGAATTGAAGAATATCTACGCCATCGCCGAGAAAGGCGAGTTTGTCATCGAAGACGGCGTGGAGGATGTTCATTCCCAAGTAGAATTGATGCTCACCCAGAAACTGGGCGATATGGGCAAAAAGATTCATTCAGGACGCTCACGCAATGACCAGGTTTTGGTAGATCTCAAGCTCTTCACCCGTCACGAGTTGAAGGAGATTGTTGATGCGGTCAAGATTCTCTTCGACGAGCTGATCCAGAAGAGCAACCAATATAAGAACGTATTGATGCCGGGCTATACCCACCTCCAGGTGGCTATGCCTTCATCTTTCGGACTCTGGTTTGGCGCTTATGCAGAAGGACTTGCTGACGACATACTCTTCCTTCAGGCTGCCTATCGCATGACCAACCGCAATCCTCTGGGTAGCGCAGCAGGCTACGGCAGCTCTTTCCCTCTGAACCGTACCATGACAACCGAACTGCTCGGTTTCGACAGCATGGACTATAATGTAGTCTATGCCCAGATGGGTAGAGGAAAGATGGAGCGCAACGTAGCTTTCGCCATGGCTAGCGTGGCAGGAACCCTGGCAAAGATGGCTTTTGATGCCTGCATGTTCAACTGTCAGAACTTCGGCTTCGTGAAGTTGCCTAAGGAGTGTACCACCGGTTCAAGCATCATGCCTCACAAGAAGAACCCAGACGTATTCGAGCTGATTCGTGCCAAGAGCAACAAGCTCCAGAGCTTGCCACAGCAGATTATGCTCATCATGAACAACCTGCCTGTGGGTTATTTCCGTGATCTTCAGATTATCAAGGAAGTATTCCTCCCAGCTTTCGACGAGTTGAAAGACTGTCTGCAGATGGCTGCCTACATCATCAACAAGATGGAGGTTAACGAGCACATCCTCGATGATCCTCGTTATGATCCGATGTTCTCCGTTGAGGAAGTAAATCAGCTTGCCGCTAACGGAATGCCTTTCCGTGATGCTTACAAGACTGTGGGATTGGAAATCGAAGCTGGAGAATTCAAGCCCAACAAGGATATCCATCATACCCATGAGGGAAGCATCGGCAATCTCTGCAACGACAAGATCCAAGCGCTTATGGAGCAGACTCTCTCAGAGTTCCACTTCGAGCGTATGGAGAATGCAGAAAAGAATCTCTTGAAATAAAGGATATCTCTTGAAATCAAAGAGAATCTTGAAATCAAAGAGAATCTTGAAATCAAAGAAATCTCTTAATACATTAGAATCTTTTTGAACTCAATGAAGAAAGAAACATCTATATATAATCATATATATAATAAGGTGTATATATATAATAAGGTGAAGAGAATGGCTGCAAAAGCTGTGCTCTTCACCTTTTTGTGTATCAGTCTCATTCTTTCCTCCTCACTTCTGGCATCCTGCGATGCAGACAACAGCATCAGTACCCGATACCCATGCCAGTTTATCTTCCGAACCATCTACCATCCAGGAAGCAGCATTGAGACTGCTCTCCAAGGAGCCGGCACATACACCATGCTTAGTGCCAAAAAGGTAAATGGCGCCTGGAATATCTACTCCACCCTGAACGATGGCAAGAACCATACAGAAACCATCGTCCTCTCTACTGCCAAGGAAAACTATGCCAACTATAGCTATCTGGGAGCAGGAAACGACCTGAAGGATGCTACCAAGAATGGTTTCATCCTCGGCACATCCAACTTCAATGGCTATGTAGCATGGGACAGGCAATGCCTGAACTGCATCCTGCAATATGGCGGTACCAACTATCCGCTGGAGTGGACAGGCAACAGACAATCGGTCATCTGCAACAAGTGTAAAAGAGTATATAGCCTTGAAAATGGTACCATCACAAGTGGTGGACATGGAAAAGAAGACAAGATGCTGATGCAATATCGGGTAACCTACACAGGTATTGGCAGCGTGCTGACAGTAGGAAATTAGGTTTCTACGAGAAAAAATGCATGTTTTTGAAGAAAAATGGCGTGTTTTTTCTTAAAAGTTGTAAATCCATTTGGTGGAACCGGGAAATTATATTACCTTTGCACTCGCAATTAAGTAACGCGGAAATAGCTCAGTTGGTAGAGCACAACCTTGCCAAGGTTGGGGTCGCGGGTCCGAGTCCCGTTTTCCGCTCTAACTCTAACGTTTACCATGCCGCAATGGTGGAATTGGTAGACACGAGGGACTTAAAATCCCTTGGCCAGTAATGGCTGTGCGGGTTCGAGTCCCGCTCGCGGCACTCCTCCCTTAAAATTTTTCTTATGAAAAAATTTGCATACATCATATTTCTTATTTCATCGATTATACTAACATCATGTGGTGTCAGTAGTGGTCACTTTAAACTTGAGGGCAAATTTTTAAATATGAATCAAGGTGAATTTTATGTTTATAGCACAGATGGCGGCATGGAAGGCATGGATACCATCAAAGTTGTAGGCGGTAGATTCACATACGAGATGCCCTGCCATGACGATTGTACGCTGATGATCGTTTTCCCAAATTTCTCTGAGCAACCTATCTTCGCAGAATCAGGAGAATCTGTGGAGCTGAAAGGCGATGCTTCCCACTTGAAGGAAATGGAGGTAAAGGGTACCAAGAACAATGAATTGATGACCAAATTCCGCAAATCGATTCTTGGCAATACTCCTCCACAGGAAAAGAAACAGGCAGAACTCTTCATCGAAGACAACGCAAAATCGGTAGTAAGCCTCTTTCTCATCAAGAAATACTTCATTGCCACCCCTCAACCAGATTACAAGAAAGCCCTCTCTCTCCTTACTCTGCTGGAGAAAGAACAACCTAAGAATATCCAGGTAGGCAAACTGAAGCAGCAGATTTCTTCCATGAAAGACGCAGGAGTTGGCACCAAATTACCAACTTTCACGTCATACGACACCAAAGGAAAGCTCATCTCCAGCACAGAACTGACCAGTTCACCTGTTGCAGTCATCTATACCTGGGCTACATTCAATTATGATAGTCAGGACATACAGAGAGAGTTGAAGAAGCGCCAGCGCTCGTCACAAGGCAAACTCAAGCTGATGGGCTTCTGCCTGGATGCAAGCAAGAGCAGCTGCCAGGAGAATATGAAGCGCGACTCTATCAACTGGGCTGTAGTATGCAATGGAGAAATGCTGGAAGACAAGACTTTGAAGAAGTTGGGACTCACTTCGATGCCCGACAACATCATACTTCAAAATGGAAAAATAACAGCCCGAGGCCTTAACAAGCAAGATCTATACAACAAACTAGACCAACTGCTGAAATAAAACCGCGAGCTCTAAACTTCTAAAAAAGAGCTTATGTTAGTAAAAACCTATTGCGCAGCAGTCAACGGACTGGAAGTCACGACTGTAACTGTAGAAGTCAGCCTCAACAAAGGCGTAATGTATCACCTTACGGGCTTAGGCGACGAGGCGGTTAGGGAAAGCCGTGACCGCATCGCAGCAGCCATGCAGTATAGCGGCTATAAATTTCCGATAGCCGACATTACCATCAACCTGGCACCCGCCAACCTGCGCAAGGAAGGCAGCAGTTTCGACCTTCCTCTAGCCATCGGCATTCTAGGCGCCAATGGGAATATCCCCGAAGAACATCTTAAAGAATACATGATGGTGGGCGAATTGAGCCTCGACGGCACATTGCAACCTATCAAGGGAGCTCTGCCTATCGCCATCAAGGCAAGGTCTGAACACTACAAAGGTCTGATTGTACCAGAACAGAACGCCCGGGAAGCTGCCGTTGTGAACAACCTGGAGGTTTATGGAATGAAAAACCTCTTTGATGTTATCCAGTTTCTTGGTGATAAATCATCCCCCACCCCAACTATTGTAGATACTCGCAAGGAGTTTTACGAGAACCAGGTTCATTGCGACTACGATTATGCAGACGTAAAGGGCCAGGAAAACGTGAAGCGTGCCTTGGAAGTAGCCGCTGCCGGCGGTCACAATCTCATCATGGTAGGTCCTCCCGGCTCAGGAAAATCCATGATGGCAAAGCGTCTCCCCTCCATTCTTCCACCCCTTACTCTCTCAGAAAGTCTGGAAACTACCCAGATACATTCTATAGCTGGCAAATTAGGCAAGAACGTATCCCTCATTGCCCAGCGCCCTTTCAGAGCACCTCATCATACCATCTCACAAGTAGCACTGGTAGGTGGAGGAACCTCTCCACAACCCGGCGAAATATCTCTTGCCCATAATGGTGTGCTCTTCTGCGACGAATTGCCAGAGTTCAACAAAACCACCCTGGAAGTTTTGCGCCAACCTCTGGAAGACCGCCACATCAACATCAGCAGAGCCAAATACGCCATTGATTACCCTTGCTCGTTCATGTTTGTAGCAAGCATGAACCCATGTCCTTGCGGCTACTATGGTGACCCTACGCACCATTGTGTCTGTACCCCGGGACAGATACAACGCTACATGAACAAGATTTCCGGTCCGTTACTCGACCGCATCGATATCCAGTGCGAAATCAGCCCTGTACCTTTCAAGGACATCTCCAAGGCAGCCCCAGGAGAACCAAGTGCCAGAATCAGGGAAAGAGTAATCAGAGCCCGAGAGATTCAGGCAGAAAGATTCAAGGATTTCAAGGGAATACACTGTAATGCCCAGATGACGGAACGTATGATTCATCAATTTGCGGAACCAACAGAGGAAGGAATCAACCTCCTCAGAATGGCAATGGAGAAGCTATCCCTTTCTGCACGTGCCTACAACCGTATCTTGAAAGTTGCCCGCACCATTGCCGACCTTGCCGGAAGTCAGCAGATAGAACCTCAACACCTGGCAGAAGCTATCGGATATCGGACACTAGATAGGGGAGATTGGGCAGAAAGAGGACACTTCTAAGACAATTATCAGCCAAAACATATAAGAAAATCGTCCAAAGAAGGGGTATTTTTTATTGCACAGGGGGTATTTTCTATTAAATATCCCCATTTTAAAAACTAAATACACCCCAATAAAATAATTATTACCCCCTTACAAGCAGAAAAACACGTACCTTTGCAATCGTAAAACAGACGTTATCACAACGTAGGTATAGCACAACAATATTAAACTTTTTAAAATTTCAAGACTATGGATAGTATTTTTAAAATTACAGAAGTTATCAAGAAAGTAGGTTTCGCGATTCTTATCGCAGAGTTGGCTGTTATCGCTTACTTGAACGTGATGTAATCATCACCCGATAAAGAAAAATAAGACACTTTATAATATATAAAGTAAGATATATAAAGGAGGAAGTTTTCTACTTATTAAGGTAAGAAGATTGATTATTAAAACAGCAAGACTCAAGACAATAGTAAATGATAATGATTGTGCTACCCTTATCAGAAAGACCTGAAGGGCAAGTACAAAAAAGGCTCGGGCTGGAAAGCTAGAGCCTTTTTTAGTATCTGAATTTTAGAAATTACACCTTATTATATATATAAAGGAGAAAAAGGACACCTAATTATTCCGCATTTCCAACATTTTTTTGTAATTTTGCACCCAAATAACAAAAATATATTAGCTAATATGGAACAAAAGAATTTCAAACGTACCACTGTTACGGCAGCATTGCCTTACGCTAATGGTGGTGTGCATATCGGCCACCTGGCAGGTGTTTATGTGCCAGCCGATATCTACGTACGCTATCTTCGCCTTAAAAAGCAAGACGTTGTTTTCATCGGCGGTAGCGACGAGCATGGTGTACCTGTCACCATCCGTGCCAAGAAGGAAGGCATTACCGTACAGGAAGTAGTGGATCGCTATCACAACCTCATCAAGAAGAGCTTCGAGGATTTCGGCATCTCCTTTGATGTTTACAGCCGCACAACTTCTGAGGTTCACAATAAGTTTGCTTCTGATTTCTTCCGTACTCTTTACGATAAGGGTGTTTTGGAAGAGAAAGTAGAAGAGCAGTTCTGCGATGAGGTTACCGGCGAGTTCCTTACCGACCGTAACATCGTGGGTACCTGCCCTCGCTGCGGTGCAGAAGGTGCATACGGTGACCAGTGTGAGAAGTGTGGTGCGACCCTCTCTCCAGAAGAGTTGATCAACCCTACCAATAAGAACAACCCTGGCCATGGCCTCGTCAAGAAGCCTACCAAGAACTGGTATCTCCCATTGGGCAAGTATCAGGATTGGTTGAAGCAGTGGATCCTGGAAGGTCACAAGGAGTGGCGTTCCAATGTTTACGGACAGTGCAAGAGCTGGTTAGATATGGATTTGCAGCCTCGTGCGATGACCCGCGACCTGGATTGGGGTATTCCTGTTCCTGTAGAGGGAGCAGAAGGCAAGGTTCTCTATGTCTGGTTTGATGCTCCTATCGGCTACATCTCCAACACCAAGGAGCTTTGCGATGCACAGCCAGAGAAATGGGGTACATGGCAGAAGTGGTGGCAGGATCCAGAGACACGTCTCGTTCACTTCATCGGTAAGGACAACATCGTGTTCCACTGCATCATCTTCCCTACCATGCTGAAGGCTCACGGCGACTATATCCTGCCGGATAACGTACCAGCCAATGAGTTCCTGAATCTTGAGGATGATAAGATTTCTACCTCTCGCAACTGGGCAGTATGGTTGCACGAGTATCTCGTAGATCTCCCTGGCAAGCAGGATGTCTTGCGCTATGTATTGACAGCCAACGCTCCAGAGACCAAGGATAACAACTTTACCTGGAAGGATTTCCAGGAGCGCAATAACTCTGAGTTGGTTGCCGTTTATGGTAACTTCGTAAACCGTGCTCTCCAGCTCACTAAGAAGTACTGGGGCGGCGTGGTTCCTGCCTGCGGCGAATTGCAGGAGGTTGACCAGAAGGCTATCGCTGAGTTCAAGGATGTCAAGGAGAAGGTTGAGCAGTATCTCGACGTATTCAAGTTCCGTGAGGCCCAGAAGGAGGCTATGAATCTGGCACGTATCGGTAACAAATACATCACAGAGTGCGAGCCTTGGAAGGTTTGGAAGACCGATCCTAAGCGTGTGGAGACCATCTTGAACATCTCCCTCCAGTTGGTTGCCAACCTTGCCATCGCCTTTGAGCCATTCCTGCCATTCTCATCAGAGAAGCTCCGCAAGATGATCAATATGCCTACCTTCGAGTGGACTCAGCTTGGCAGTACAGAGCTTCTCAAGCCTGGCACACAGCTTGGTGAGCCAGAATTGCTCTTCGAGAAGATCGAGGATGAGGTGATCGAGAAGCAGCTCCAGAAGCTCGCTGACACCAAGAAGGCTAACGAGGAAGCTTCTTACAAGGCTGCCCCTATCAAGCCAGAGGTTAGCTTCGATGATTTCGAAAAGCTCGACATCCGCGTAGGTCACATCCTGAACTGCGAGAAGGTGAAGAAGTCTAAGAAGCTCCTGAAGTTCACCATCGATGATGGTTCAGGCGTAGAGCGTACTATCTGTTCAGGTATCGCAGCATACTATGAGCCAGAGCAGCTGATCGGCAAGGATGTACTCTTCGTTGCCAACTTTGCTCCTCGCAAGATGATGGGTATTGAGAGTCAGGGTATGATTCTCTCTGCCGTTAACTTCGACGGCTCACTCAATGTTACCTCTCTCTTGGGTCAGGTAAAGCCAGGAAGCCAGGTTGGATAATCGTTTCGAAAAAAGCTCTATATCTTCAACACTGAGGATATAGAGCTTTTTCTTTTCAGCTAAAGGAGTAAAAGTGGTATAATCAACTAAAGCCCAAATCGATAGCCTACCGTAAAGGTGAATACCTTGTTCTTGGAATCTCCGCCATCTACCTTATTCACCTTGGTCAAGCCGATATGATAGCGGGCATCCAGAATCACATTCATATACTCATACGATAAACCCACAGGAATAGACACATTCACCTTCTTGACTGCGTATGTGCTTTCCACATCCCGGCTATCCTTGTAAAGAGTTGAACCCGTCTTACTATCCTTCTCCAAATCAGTTTCTTCCGACAGCATCTTGCCATCTCCACACAAGAACCCCACCTGTGCACCAGCCATAATGGCAAACTGAGGAGCCACGTATGCCTTCAGCATCAAAGGCACCTGAACATAGTCAAGATTCAGGCGATGATCTTTCACACCCGTATATTTCTTGATTCCATTATTACCCGTATCCCCATTCACTGCCATCTCATAATCCCCCCAGCGGGCACCCTGACGGGCATAATAAGCACCCAGAGAAACACCCAGATAGTCTGTGGCACGATACTCCACATCGAGTCCACCCAGGAATCCCGCCTTACTCTTGGATTTCACCTCCCGGTTGTTTTCCGTTGGCAGATAGATGGAATTATCACTCAGATTGGCAATAGCCACACCTACTCGGGGTATCACCGAGAATTTACCTACAGGATTCTCCCCACCTTGCGCCATTGCCCCCATAGCAGAAAGCAACAGCATCATCACGATAGCAATATTCTTTTTCATCATATTCATTGTATCTTGTTTTTTATTATCTTTGCATTTCTTGAATTACACCTTATTATATATAGAGAGATAAATTCAATTCTATATATAGATAAACTCAAAAACACGAAGAATATTGCATCCATACTGAATAAGGATTCAACAAAATCAAGCAAATCGCATTAAAAAACAGAAGCAAAAGCCACATAAAACTACCATTCTGTGATATTTTTCATCATTTATCCATAAAAAACAAACAAAAGATAGTAGATTATAGAAAAATTTGTGTAATTTTGCAAACGAAAACAAATGAAGGTTATCAGATTCAAAAACTGCATTTTTATAATAATGTATTTTTATACAACATAGAATATAATAGTATTAATTTAATTACAAGAGAGAGATTCTTATGGAAAAAAGACTCATGGTGTTTCTCGCCGGACTGTTTCTCAGTATAGGAATGGCCCTGGCACAAACTCAAGTTACCGGTACTGTTACCGCAGCCGAAGATGGCGCTCCTATCATTGGTGCATCTATCAAGGTGGTTGGTACAAAAACGGGTACTGTTACCGACATAAACGGTAATTTCAAGATGGATGTTCCTGCCAATGCAAAGTTGGAAGTGTCCTACATTGGTATGACCACAAAAACCATAAAGGCAGGTAAAAACTTAAACATTGTTTTGGGTGCCGACGAGCGTTCATTGGAAGAAATCGTGATCAGTGTGCCTTATGGTACACGTAAAAAAGCTTCCTTTACAGGTTCTGCAGGTATTGTTGGTGGAGAGAAGATTTCCTCTTCACAGGTTAGTAGTGTATCCAAGGCTTTGCAGGGTACCGTGGCTGGTCTTCAGTCATTCTCTACCAGCGGTCAGCCGGGTGAGGATGCCAGTGTCTATATCCGTGGTGTAGGATCCGTAAATGCCTCAACTACTCCACTTTACGTGGTAGATGGTATTCCATACGATGGTAAGTTGGCTAACATCAACAGCCAGGACATCGCTTCTGTCACCGTTTTGAAGGATGCTGCCGCAGCATCTCTTTATGGTTCTCGTGCTGCCAATGGTGTAATCATGATTACCACCAAGCAGGGACAGGCAGGCGCTGCTCCTTCTATCGAATTGACTGCCAAGTATGGTTTCTCTAGTCGCGCCGTAGCAGATTACGACCAGCTGAGCACCGACGACTACTTCAAGCTGCAGTGGGAAGGTATGCGCAACAGATACATCAACAATGGCAAGACCGAGGCAGAAGCAGCAACTTTGGCTTCAGCAAACACAGTAAAGGCATTGGGTATCAACCCTTACGGTACTGCTTATCCTCAGCCTATCGACCAGAATGGTAATCTGGTAGCCGGCGCTCACACCCTTTGGGATGACAGCTGGGAGGATGCCATGACCCAGAATGCTCACTATACCGATTTGAGCGCTCGCGTTTCCGGTGGTAGCAAGACCTCTAAATATTACATCTCTTTGGGCTACCTGGATGATCAGGGTGCTTATATCTGCTCAGGTTTCAAGCGTTACAATGTACGTACCAACCTGACCTCCGATCTGAAGCCTTGGTTGCAGGTAGGTATGAACCTCTCTGCCTCTCACTCTATCCAGAGTTATCCTAAGCAGAATGATACTCGTACCGACAACGTGGTTTTGTTTGCCCGTCAGTTGCCTTCGTTCTATCCTGTTTATGAGCGTGATCCAGAGACCGGTGCTTATCTCTACGATAACAACGGCAACAAGATTTACGACTATGGTAACTACCGTTCAGGATCATACGCAGGTATGAACCTCGCCCAGTCTATGCTTTACGACAAGCACGACCGTAAGCGTGATGCAGTTACAGCACAAGGTTTCGTTTTGGTGAAGCCGATGGAAGGATTGACTTACAAGATGACGATGAACCTCGACTACAACAGTCTGTTCACTCACGATTATACCAACCCTACCTACGGCAAGCGTCCTATCGGTTCTTCTGCCAAGGGCAATACCCGTACTACAGGTTTCACCATCAACAACGTGGTCAACTATCAGCATACCTTTGCTGAGAAGCACGACATCACCCTGATGGCAGGTCAGGAGTACTACGAGTACAACACCTCTAACTTCAGCGGTGAACGTTCTAATGTGATTGCCGACGGTTACTATGAACCAGACGTAGCTTCTACACTGGTAGATTTCGGTGGTAATGCCGACCAGTATAAGCTGTTGAGTTTCTTCGGCAATGCCGAGTACTCTTATATGAAGAAGTACTATGCATCCGTATCTTTGCGTTCTGATGGTTCATCTCGCTTCCATCCAGATCACCGCTGGGGTACATTCTGGTCATTCGGTGGTTCTTGGCGCATCATCAACGAGAAGTTCATGGAGCCTGCTACCAAGTGGTTGAACAACCTGACTCTCCGTGCCAGCTATGGTGCCCAGGGTAACGACAACGTAGGCTACTATGCCTACCAGGCTCTCTACAGCATCGGTAAGTTTGATGGAGAAGCTACCTTGCATGCATCTCGTCTGGCTACTCCTAACCTGACTTGGGAGACCAACCTGAACACCAACATCGGTGTAGATTTCAGCATGTTCGGCGATCGCCTCACCGGTACTGTCGAATACTTCGAGCGTGCTTCCAAGGACCTGCTCTTCAGCCGCAGCCTGGTACCATCATCAGGTTTCTCAAGCATCGACGACAACATCGGTAAGCTGAAGAACTATGGTTGGGAATTCACCCTCAGCGGCACACCAATCCATACCAAGGACTGGATGTGGAAACTCTCTGTCAATGCTACCACTTACAAGAACGAGATTGTGCAGCTTCCTACAGAAGTGATGTGGAGCGGCAGCAAGAAATGGGTGAAGGGCGGTTCGCTCTACGACTACTATCTCTATGAGTGGGCAGGCGTAAACCCTGACAATGGTAACCCACAGTGGTACTACTATGACAATGGCGAGAAGAAGGTGACAGAAGATTACAGCAGTCTGACATCAAATGACAAGGTGAAGTCTGGCTCTTCTCTTCCTGATGTAACCGGTGGATTCTCTACTGACATCAGCTGGAAAGGACTCACACTCTCAGCCCTGTTCTCATACGCTATCGGCGGCAAGCTCTATAATAACGACTATACCGACCTGATGGGTGTTGGCGGTTTGAACGGTAGTTCCAAGAGTGTCGAATTAATCAACCGCTGGACTCCAGAGAACAGAAATACCAACGTTCCGAAGATTGTAGATCAGCAGACCAGCTACTTCACCTCATCATCTACCAGATGGTTGGTTGACCGTAGTTATCTCCGCTTGAAGACCGTGACATTGAACTATTCATTGCCACACAGTCTCTTGCAGCCACTGACATTGAAAGATGTCAATGTATTCATTCAGGCAGAGAACCTGTTGACATTCAGCCATCAGCAGGGATTGGATCCAGAACAGCCATTGAACGGTACTGTATCTTACCGCTATCCTGCCATGAAGACCATCTCATTCGGTATCAATGTAAAACTCTAAAATAGAAGTATCAAGATGAATAAATATATAACAAGAATGGGTGTGAGCCTCGCCTTGATGGCAACCACATTGTCTTCATGCGACCTGGATACCACCCCTACCACATCACTCGACTCTGATGCGGCTTTCAAGACCACCACATACGCAGAGAATGTATTGAGAGGTGCCTGGAGTTATGCCTTCAATGAAGGACAGACTTATCAGTCTATTGGCATATTCTCTGTTCTCCTGAGCGATGACTTCATGGGCTCAGACTGTGTTAAGGCTAAGAGCTATGGTTACAGTCAATGCTACAATCTGACCGTAGGCTACGGTCGTGGCCAGCACAATTCCGTACTCTGGGATATATGCTACGATGCCATCAACAACTGCAACAACATCATAGCCAACATCGATAAGGCTTCAGGTAGCGATACCGACAAGAGCCGTATCAAGGGTCAGGCATACGCCACCAGAGGATATATGTATATGATGCTGGCATCACACTTCGCCTTCTCTGTAGAAAAAGATCCTAATGCAGTCTGTGTTCCAATCTACACAGAGCCTACAGACATGAACCAGGCATTGACCGGTAATCCTGCTGCCAGCGTCAAGGAGGTATATGACCAGGCATTGGCAGACTTGAAGGAATCGGTAAAGTTGATTCCGGAGAAGTATAATCGCGGTGTGAACACTACAGATTATTACAAGATCAACCATACCGTAGCCATGGGTATTCTTGCCAGAACAGCCCTCTATGCTCGTGATTGGCAAACAGCTTACGATTACGCCAGCAAGGTATTGGAGAAGAACCCTTACCTGATGACTGAGGCTGAATACAAGAGCGGCTTCAACAACTGCAACAACGGCGAGTGGCTCTGGGGATATTCTGCAACACAGGATGACAGCGATGGTGCCTACACCATGAACTTCAAGGACAAGTCTCTGGATGGTTATGGAAGTCTCTGCGTAGATCCATATTTCGTAGAAAACTATAATGAAAACGACTATCGCAAGGATCTGTTCCAGGATTGGGGCTACACCGCACAGGGTGGTAAGGTAGTTCGCCTGCTGAACTCAAAGTTCGCCTTCCAGGATATTGACAATGGAATTACCGATATGGATCTGATGCGTACTTCAGAGATGTATCTCATCAAGGCAGAGGCAGCTTATTATCTCCACCATACCGACGAGGCAAAATCTGTACTCTACACCTTGCAGCAGGCTCGTATGAAAGAGGGCAAGACTGCTCCTGAGATTACTGCAACCGGTGAGGATCTGCTGAAGGCTATCTGGTTGGAGCGTCGCCTGGAACTCTGGGGTGAAGGTTTCGCCATCACTGACATCATCCGCAACCAGCAGTCTATCGAACGTAAGGAGTTTGAGGGGCCTGTCATCATCAAGGAAGAAGATGAGGAAGGAAACATCACTACCGAAGAAGCTACAGGTACCGGCCACGATGTGCTCAAGTTCAACGATGGTACAGACTTCTGTCCTAACAGCAAGTACTACCTCTACCGTATTCCGCTGAACGAGGAGCTTCAGAACCAGAATCTCTACAAGAATCATGAGAAGTTAGACTTCTATAGATAATACGTTTTAATAAATGAATCTCGTAAAGCTCTATATCCCAGCTCGGATATAGGGCTTTTTTATGTGAGATGCAGTGTGCACCAAACTTGTTAATTATAAGTAATAAAAACAAAAAAACTGTTGTTTTTGTTACTTATACGAAACAAAAAGAGTATCTTTGCGGAAAGTTTTACTCGTATGAAACAAAAGATATTAGAAAGACTAGGGTATTCCAATCGTATCGAACGCATGTTTGGACGTGGAATGATGATTGCATTGACGGGCCAGAGGCGTGTCGGCAAGAGTTGTGTGATGCGGCGAATTTATAATCACATCGCTGAGAATGAAGAAAATCACGTTATCTATATAGATAAGGAGAAAACCTCATTTGATATGATAGCCAACTATCAGGATCTGGAGGCTTATGTAGCAGCCAACATCGTTGAGGGTAAGGAAAACTATCTGTTTATTGATGAGGTGCAGGAAATTTCTGATTTCGAGAAAGCACTCCTCAGTATCCAATCGGATGATACCTGCCAGATTATGATTACCGGCAGCAACGCCAAGATGCTTTCGGGCGAACTGGCAACTCGCCTGAGAGGCAGATATATTGCTTATCGCATTAGAGGACTCTGCTATGAAGAGTTTCTGACGTTCCATGAACTGAAGGATGATGATGCTTCCTTGAACCTGTATCTGCAGTATGGCGGACTCCCTCAGTTGCGCAATTTAGGGTTGGAAAATACCGATTTGGTAGAAGATTATCTTGACAATGTGTATAATACGATAGTACTTCGTGATATCATAGAGCGAGAAAACATCAGAAACATACCATTGTTGCGAACGCTGCTGAAGTTTGTGAGCGATAATATCGGTAAACAATTCTCAGCAACGAGTATTGTAAAATTTCTGAAAAGCCAGAACACCGAAACGTCTGCCAAGATGATTCTCACGTATTTGGAGTATTTAAGCAATGCTTTTATTATCGATCGAGTTAACAGATACGACATTCATGGCAAGCGACTTTTCGAGTTAGGCGACAAGTTCTATTTCGAAGACCTGGGAATCAGGAATCATATTATAGGTGGCAACAGGCGTTTTGATATCGAAAAGGTGATGGAGAACGCTGTATATATCCATTTGTGCAGGATGGGGTATAAAGTATATGTTGGTCAGATGTATAAGGCTGAGATTGATTTTGTTGCCGAGAAAGCGGATAGTGTGGCGTATGTGCAAGTTACCTATCTGCTGGCTTCTGAGGAAACGGTAGAGCGTGAATTCGGCAATTTGAAATTGATAAAAGACAGTCATCCCAAATACGTGATTTCTATGGATAGGCTTTACAGTCAAACCAATATTGATGGCATTAAGCACATTCATCTGCGAGATTTTTTGAAAATGACAACTTTGGTTTGATGCCATGTAGATTATGAATATTACCATATAATCAAGGGTCTATACGCCATCTGTTCATCGTGGCATATAGACCCTTGTCACAGATTTACACATATATTTACCTTATAACATAAAATATGTGGGTTCCTAACTTTTTCCGTAACTTTTCCCAGAAATCCCTTGCAGATATGAAAATAAAGTCGTAACTTTGCGCTTGAGAATTTTAAAACAGATGGTTATGAAGTACTTAGATCCTAAGGCAGACCTCACGTTCAAGAAGATATTCGGCAATCATCCCGATCGATTGAAAAACCTTCTGAATACCCTTCAGTCACTCAATGAAAATGAACTGATACAACAGCAACAATATCTGCCGACAACAGAGGACCTGGAGATTTCCGGTTTCTCGGATGCCGAACTCAGAGCCTACGACAAGTTTTGGGATTCGGTAAGTGTTGAAAGAACCCTCATAGATGACAGCTACCAGAAAGGTAAGGAAGAAGGTATGGAGAAAGGAATTGCTGAAGGCATGGAAAAGGGAATGAAGCAAGGCATGGAAAAGGGCATGAACCTGCGAAGCCTTGAGATTGCCAGGAAGATGCTGGCAAAGGGTATGGATGAAGCATCGGTCATGGATATGACGGGGCTGACGGCAGAGGAGATAAAACTGCTGAAAGCGGAGATGTAGATTACAAATATCACCATATAATCAAGGGTCTATACGCCACCTGTTCATCGTGGCATATAGACCCTTGTCACAGATTTACACATATATTTACCTTATAACATAAAATATGTGGGTTCCTAACTTTTTCCGTAACTTTTCCCAGAAATCCCTTGCAGATATGAAAATAAAGTCGTAACTTTGCGCTTGAGAATTTTAAAACAGATGGTTATGAAGTACTTAGATCCTAAGGCAGACCTCACGTTCAAGAAGATATTCGGCAATCATCCCGCAAGACTGATCAGTCTTCTGAACGCCCTCCTGCCACTCAGCGAAGAGGAGCAGATACAAGAAATCAAGTATCTGCCTACAGAACTTGTGCCCCAGCTCGAAGGGGGCAAGAACACCATTGTGGATGTACTCTGCACCGATGTCAGAGGCAGGAAGTTCTGCGTGGAAATGCAGATGGAATGGTCTGACGCATTCCAGCAGCGAGTACTGTTCAATGCATCCAAGCTCTATGTGAGTCAGGTTAAAAAGGGCGGAAAATACAGCGAACTGCAACCAGTGTATTCTCTCAACCTGATAAATGATATCTTTGCGCATGATACTCCAGATTTCATCCACAACTACCGTATCGTGCACGACAAGGACAGCAATAAGGTCATCGAAGGCTTGCATTTCACCTTCATTGAACTCCCTAAGTTCACTCCTCATTCCATTGCCGACAAGCGCATGATGGTATTGTGGCTCCGTTTCCTCACAGAAATTAATTCCAATACGAAGGATATTCCTTCCGACCTGCTCAATGACCCAGAGATTGGAAAAGCCGTAGAGGAGCTGGAGATTTCCGGTTTCTCGGATGCCGAACTCAGAGCCTACGACAAGTTTTGGGATTCGGTAAGTGTTGAAAGAACCCTCATAGATGACAGCTACCAGAAAGGTAAGGAAGAAGGTATGGAGAAAGGAATTGCTGAAGGCATGGAAAAGGGAATGAAGCAAGGCATGGAAAAGGGCATGAACCTGCGAAGCCTTGAGATTGCCAGGAAGATGCTGGCAAAGGGTATGGATGAAGCATCGGTCATGGATATGACGGGGCTGACGGCAGAGGAGATAAAACTGCTGAAAGCGGAGATGTAGATTACAAATATCACCATATAATCAAGGGTCTATACGCCACCTGTTCATCGTGGCATATAGACCCTTGTCACAGATTTACCCATATATTTACCTTATAACATAAAATATGTGGGTTCCTAACTTTTCCGTAACATTTCCCAGAAATCCCTTGCAGATATGAAAATAAAGTCGTAACTTTGCGGCATGGATATTTAAAACAGATGATTATGAAGCAGGTAGAAGAAAGATACATCAGCTTGCTGACCGACTTCGGTTTCAAGCGAATTTTTGGAACAGCAATGAACAAGGATTTGCTCATTTGCTTCCTCAACAGCTTGTTTAATGGCAGACAGGTTGTGAAGGACGTATCGTATCTGAATCCAGAGCATGTGGGAGATGTCTATACCGACCGCAGAGCCATCTTTGATGTATATTGCGAGGGCGAAAACGGCGAGAAGTTCATCGTAGAAATGCAGAATGCCTACCAGACGTATTTCAAGGATCGCGCCCTTTTCTACTCCACTTTCCCGATTCGCGAGCAGGCCCCTAAGGGGAGTGACTGGGATTTCAAGCTCAATCATATCTATACCGTTGCCCTGCTCAACTTCAACATGAACGAGGACGCCTTCGACAAGGAGAAAATCCGCCATCATGTGCAGTTGTGCGACACAGCTACCCACAAAGTATTTTACGACAAACTCGAATATATTTATGTAGAGATTTCCAAGTTCAACAAACCCCTGGAAGAACTGGATACGCTCTACGAGAAGTGGCTCTATGCACTGAAGAACCTCTATAAGCTTACCCAGCGCCCGAAAGAGCTGTGCGACAAGGTCTTCGACCGCCTCTTCGAGGAAGCCGAAATAGCCAAGTTCACTCCGCAGGAGATGAGGGAGTACGAGACCAGCAAGATGGCATATCGCGACATCAAGAATTCCGTAGACACTGCTAAGCGTGAAGGTATAGCTGAAGGCATGGAAAAGGGCATGAAGCAAGGCATGGAAAAGGGCATGAACCTGCGAAGCCTTGAGATTGCCAGGAAGATGCTGGCAAAGGGTATGGATGAAGCATCGGTCATGGATATGACGGGGCTGACGGCAGAGGAGATAAAACTGCTGAAAGCGGAGATGTAGATTACGAATATCACCATATAATCAAGGGTCTATACGCCACCTTTTCATCGTGGCATATAGACCCTTGTAATTTGTTTATCCCAATACAACATTGGCAGGGACGGCAAGGTTGTGGTATATGTTTCTTGCAACAGCAATGGTTTCACACAACATTAAGTACGCAGAAAGACTCCATAAAGCGGCATGTTGGAGATATTCTCTTGTTGACGATAAGGCAACATAGAATAACGTATGGCAGATATGTCAGGGTGCTCCTTAAGATAGTTATGCAATGAGGTGGCTTTGATGCTTGTACCGCCTTTTACTTCTATAGGCAATAATGCCCCTTCACGCTGAACGAGGAAATCCATTTCCATACGAGAAGTATCAGAACTGTAATAATAGATGTGGGTAATACCCGATGCAAGCAACTGCTGAAGGACATACTGTTCTGTGAACGCTCCTTTGTACTCCGTGAATACGTTATCGCCAAGTAACACATCCTTTGCAGCGGTATCAGCCATAGCCCCCATCAGTCCACAATCGCACAGATACAACTTGAATGCCGACAAGTCTTCATAAAACTTCAACGGCAACTCAGGCTTTGTCACCTTAGTTATTTTATAAACCAAACCGGCATCCACCAACCACTGTATGGCTAACTCAAATTCCTTGGCTCTGCCACCCTTTTTCAATACCCCATAGACAAACTTCTTATTCTCTTTCGAAAGCTGACCGAGTATGGACTGCCATACCATATCTATGCGAGGCACCTCCTGTGCAGGAGCATGCTTGGAGAAGTCGCTTGCATAATTGGAGAGAATTTCATTCTGAATAGTGCGCACTTGCCCGAGCAATTTGTTTTCCATATACATCTTCACAACTTCAGGCATTCCGCCCACGTAATAGTATTGACGCAAATAATCTTTCAGTTTTTCGTGGAACGCATTCATCAACGTATAATCCTTGCTGTGCATCAACTTGAGCAGCTGGTCCTCTCCCATGGCCATAAGAAATTCTTCAAAATCCATAGGGAACAGACGCATTGTCTGAACCTTGCCTACGGGAAATGACACACCTGCATGCAGGGCAACCCCCAACAGCGAACCTGCCACCACAATATGATACTCTGGAGCATCTTCGCAGAAATACTTCAAAGCTTCCAACGCCTGTGGGAATGCTTGCACTTCATCCAAGAATATAAGGGTTTTACCAGGAATTATATCCACACCAGTCAAAGCACTTAATCCTCGAATGATTCTCGCCGTATCGAAGTCGCCTTCATATATGGCTTGCAGGTTATCATTCCTATCGCAACTTACATAAGCAAGATTATCAAACTCTGCACGACCGAATTCTTTAAGAATATAAGTCTTGCCACATTGTCTTACCCCGTTTAATATCAACGGCTTATGACACTCTTGATTTTTCCATTCTACAAGCTTAGCATATATCTTTCTCTTCATACCTTTACACTTTTAGACACAAAAAACAATCAGATCATTACACTTTTCGACACATGATAATGTCGAAAGTTTACACTTTCTGACACGTAATATCAATGCAAAGCTACACTTTTTTACACATACGACCAAATAAACATTGAGCATAAAGCGGGATATTAAGATATTTTAATACAATAGGTACTTCAAACCATGAAAACAGGTAGCACGAAACCACCACACAGCCATATCATCCACCCAATAGGTATTAAGACACAATCAAGGGTCTATACGCCACCTGTTCATCGTGGCATATAGACCCTTTAGTTTTGCTTTTGCAATGTTATTTCATACCCTCCAGAGCATACAGCCATGTCGGGCTCTTTCTCATTATTCTGTTATTTTATTTTGTTACCACTTTCATCCAGTACGGTACATTGACCAATCTTCCAGAGATCTGGGTAATAATAGTCATCTATCATTTCATCATAGGCCGCTTTGTCTTTTACTGTGAGAGTGCGGGAAGTTGCAGCTGTTCCTGCTTTATACAAACAGAAATCAACACCATAAGAAGCCTTCATTTGATCGCTTGGAATTAACAATTTGACAGAAGATAATTTTTCACAACTCTCAAACATTTGATAGCAGCTATATTGGTTTATTTTTGTAGCTGAAACTGTCGGACCATTTATAAGTGCCTTACACGAATGGAACATAGCATTATAGCAATATTCTGGCAATTCCTTGGCAAGTAAATCTGGAACCTTTGTTAGAGCTGTACAACCAGAAAACATGTCATAATAACAGGAAGGTGCCAATTTTTTGGCAGGCAATTTCGGAGCTTCTGCTATAGATGTACATTTTCTGAACATACTACTATAGCAATGATCTGCCATTTTTTTGGCTGGCAACTCCGGAGCCTTTGCTATAGATGTACATTCTTCGAACATACTAAGATAGCAGTTATCAGCCAAATTTGTGGCTGGCAAATCCGGAACAGAGGTTAATACATCACACTTGTTAAACAGATAGCAGAAACGGGCATTGCCTGTATCAACATTCTTGTAATTTTTGTAGTTGAGCAATGTACGGATGTCACCTGTACATTTCACATTTCCTTTTTGAGAAATACTGATTCTAGCATACTTAGTTGCACTTTCTGCTGTACCATTTTCATTTGTACCACGCAAGCGGAGATTACCCAACTTCTTTCCACCAAACGCTACAGAACGTCCGGAATATTCTTTCCATTCTCCGAAGTTTACGGAATACTCAAGACCAGAGGGTACATATCCATTTTCGCAATTCAGGTAAAAATCATGCCATACATCCGCTGTGAAAGTTACGTAAGGAGGTATTTCTTCAGCCGTTTCCGGTTTTTCGCTAATATTGGCACTCTGCCAATCTGCTACTTTTACATCAGCTATGGTTACTGCTTTTTTACCCACAATGAGGTTGTAGGTATAGCTCTTGCCTGCCTCTAAGCCTCCAGTCTTGACAACAAGAGGGTCAGAGATTGTTCCTCCATCAGATACCTCGATGTTTGCCTCGATACTTCCTGGAGCAACCAGAGCAGTATAGGTTGAACCAATTGCACCCTCACCAGTATGCAAAGGAGTGATATTGACAGTAGCTGTCTCGCTGACATCAGTAGTTGCCTTGCTAACAATACTGAGGTTGTTGATCTTTGCACTAGCAGTAAACTGGTCGTTAAAACGCTGTATCTTAAAAATCAGACGGGCGGTCTTGCGTTTCAATTGTACAGTGAGAACTTTATCTGAAGGGATAGTTTCAGGGGTTGTCTCAGCAGCCATATAATCAGACTTTACAATCTTATTTGCATCACTCTGGTCTTCCTGGATATAGCCATACTCAAAGGAGTTCTTGCCATCGGCTGGATACCAGCATTGGAATGTCAGATTCTTAGTATCCCATACCAGATACTCGGAATTACCTGGCGTCCAGTTGTTACCATCGAAGGTGTAAGTGAGCGATGAGCCACTATTGCTTATACCTATCTTATCCCCATTGTTAAAACTCTTCAAGCCAGCATCATCTGTTGCCGTTGGATTACTGCGTGTGGTGGCATTACCCACTGAAGCCGAAATGCGGACTGCATTCGAATCGTTGAACCATGCATTCTGGGTGTCGGTATCTGTTGCACAGCCTGCCAGGAACAAACCGGCAGTTGCAACCAAACCTAATATTTTCTGATACTTCATAGTCGTTCTTTTAAAAGTTTATGTTTTTTATTCTGTTTCAAGAGTGCTATCAGACTTTGTGCCATTGTCCCATGGTTTGGCTGTGATGCTTTCCTTTGTAGTCAATACCACATCATTACCCATGGTAAGCTTGAGAGTATGACTGAATCCGCTCTTCAAGGTGATTTCTTTATCTAAAATCCATTCATAGGCCTTATTGGCAGTCTTCAGTGTAATCTTGAAGTCATTGGCAGCAATGGTTTGCGGAATGACTATGCAGGAGAATCTAGCTGTACAAGATTTTTTTGCATTGTCCTTATCAAAGGTAAAAGTGCCCTGTGTTGCTTTAATATCGGTAGCAACTGCTTTATCTGTAGGGGTCGCGATGGCTGTTGTGCTGGTCACATTTACATTCGCTGCAATCTTAGTTCCTCCTATGGTAACCTCTGTGATAGGAGAAGTTGTTGGAACAGATGGCACGTTGAATTCGGTTCCCAGTGTTACGATGATATCTATCAAACAGAAAGCATGATTGAACGTGATGTTCAGTTTCTGATCCACGAGTTTCTCTCCTGGCACAAAGTCTGGGGAATAACTGTACAGCAAGTCGTTCTTGGCATCAGCTGTCGTCTGGTCGGCAGCTACGCTATAAGAGAAAGATTGAAAACCTTTACTTTTATCATAGACACCATTGAATATTGTTTCCTGTGCAGGAGCCAATGCCACGATATCTACAGGTGTTATCGCATTCTGCCAAAGCAGAGTTTGACCGCAGCTCCATGTGCCGGAAGACTTAGAAAACTTCTTGTTGACATGGGTATATGTAGCAGCCAGAGAGCTCTCAGGATTCTTATTCACGATAGTCAAGAGGAAGTCTTTTTCCATGAGTGAACCACTGGTCTCGTCTGCACGAGTCTTGGCATTGTTCAAATCTGTAGTTACGCGGATGATGTTATCACTAGGATAATTGCTCTGCGCCAGATCTCCATCGTTGGAACAGCTGGTAAACATGGCAGCTGCCATAGCTGTTATTGCGAAAAAATGTATTACTTTCATATCATTCTGTTTTTAGAGTTGAATATTAATTTAATCGACTGCTTCACCGGTAATAGGGGTACTGGTCTCCCAATCGGTAATCTTTACTTCATTCAGGGTAATTGTATCACGACCTACCACCAGGTTGACGGTTGTAACCTTGCCACTCTCAAACTTGAAAGGAGTGCCGTTGTCGTAGTTGAAATTCTTGCCGCCTATCACGACGGTAATCTTCTGAACGCCATCCTGCGGGATGATGATGGAAGCATATTGCTTGTTGGCAGTTAAAGCAGGCATATCGAAGTTGGCTTTATCTTCTGCTACTGCAGACGGGGTGACAACCTTGGTGAGATAATTGACGGTTGCACTTTTTACGGCATCGCCTACAACTACCTTATCTACGGTAGGTCCCTCTGTTCCCCACTGGTTCTTATAGGTGAGATTTACTACAAGTTTAGCCATAACATGGGTAAAGGTAAGCGGTACAGCCTGTTTGCCTTCTGCAGTTATTCCGTCAGTATTCACAGCCACCAGCAGGTCGCTTTCCACTTGCTTTGTCTCATCAAATGCATATTCTCCGGCAGTAAGGTCGGAAATGGCTTTTGTAGGATATACACCGATGAAATAATGCTTGTCGCGGTTGTTCTTCCACAGCATCTGCGGAGTAGATATCCACGAGCCTTTGGTCAGTTTGTTTTTGGCATTATCCACCACACGTCCGGTTGCTGCCGGAACTGCAGTTGCATCTCCTGTCCAGGCATACACACTGATTTCATCACCCTCCTCAAAGGTTTGACCGCCATTCGCATCTGTGGCAACACGGGTCATATTGCCGATGCTGGTAGAAACGGTGATGTACTTGGAGGTCTCGCCTCCGATACCGTTCTCGTTGTCTGAACAACTGCCCAATGTCAAAGCCATTGTCATCAGGGCAAAGAGATAAGTCTTTGTTTTCATTGTCTTTTACTTTTATGTTTATATTCTTGTTTTGATTCTTGCTTAAATGAGAGGATTGCTTAATCTTCCGGATTCAGGATTTCACCACGATATACCCAACCTTCTGTCCAGTCATCTATCTTCATGCTCGTAAGATACATGTAAGGTTTCATCTCCTCAAATTCCAAGTTGATCTTGTACTTGCCGCCAGATTTCATGACAGGAGCTTCGATGTCGTAGTTGCTAACTACTCCCCCAGGAGAAATCAGTTGGATAAACAACTTGGTGGTATGAAAACCATTGGCTGTCGGCATCAAGCGTAATGTTTCCGTTTTTAAAGTTTCGCCAGGCACTGCGATTCTCAAAGGTATATCACACTCTTCCTTGGTATAGCTTGCCGTCCCGAATGTTCCATCCTCATTCTTTTGCAGGGGAAGGAGTCCGGTTGCCACATTCAGAACCTTGCCTATCATTGCAAAATTGTCAGGAACTCCTTCAATGAAGATGGTCAATTCTGCAAGTATATGTCGCATTTCATTTTTTGTTATGTAGTTGACATTTGATTTGTCTATACCGATGTCCGTGACACCATAATAGGCATGGTCGGGAGAGGCACTTGGATTGGACAGTCCGATTGCCAGACTGTTTATGTTGTCAACGGCTCTTGTCTGCTTACTGATGGTGAACGGATCCACCAGGTTGGTGGTGGTGAGAATGCGGTAGTTACCTTCCGGCAGGTCATATCGCTCTTTTGCCATTTCCTGCGCACTGCCATGCTGGCTTTGCGCCACCTGCGTGCCGTCTGTAGCATTCACGATCCATGTCTTCACGTCCTTCACTTCCGTGCCCTCATCGGCTTCATCAGCCCAGGCAAGCGAAACCGACAAGCCTCCATCCCCTTCGCCATCATGGACATCATGATCGCAGCTAGCCAATAGGCATGGGACGCATAGCAGCACCCATAACCCAATATTAAATCTTCTTTTTGCTCTCATTTTCTATCTTGTTTTATGGGTTACTGATGATGATTTGTAGTCTCTACTCTGCGGGCTTTTGGGGCAGTTCTGGAAGCGTCGCTTCCCTTTCCTACTACCGAGATGCGGCTTGCTGCAATACCTCTCTTCACAAGCCAGGTCTTCAGGGCTTGTGCTCGCTGGCGGGAGATACGTCTGTTGACAGCCACGCTGCCCTTTGTGTCGCACCAGCCAGTCACCGTCACCTTCATTTCAGGATTCTCCTTCAATATATGGAGGATGCTTTTCAGCTTGGAAACCTCGCTTGGGCGAATGGTGATGCGGTTGAAGCTAAAGTAGATGACAGGGAATGTCACCTTTACAGGTTCTTTAATATCCTGTTCAACAACTTTTGTTTCTGCCTTATCCACCGTTTCTTTTTCTTTCTGATTGACATTCTCCGAAAGAATGGTATCTTGATGTAGAACTTCCGTTTGTGGAACTGATGGAGTTTCAACTATCTTGTTTTTCTTTTTTGAGAAGCTGATTCCCAGTCTGATTCCGCTTTCCCATACGAAGTTGTTCTTGTGCAGATGTTCCGGCATTCCGTCCATACGTTCTCCTGAAAGGCGTGTCAAACCGGAATAGATGCCCAGATTAAGATTGGAGGTCAACTGGTAGCCTGCCTGCAAGCTGGCTCCATAGCCCAGATGCCAGCGGGTAGAGCCTTTCATCACCTCGGCATGATCTGCCAGGGTCTGGATATCTGCGCAGGTGGTCACTGCATAGAGATGAGGAGATACGGCTACAGTCCATCGGCTGTGGGCGGTATTGCGTAACAGCCCCAGCAGATTTACGTTAACCCTTGCACCATACCAGCCCATCCTGACATGGCTTTTCAGTTGGGCATATTCCCAGCTATCCATGCCCAGGACACTTGCCTTGTAGAGCATGCCGTCGCTGCCCAGCCAGTAGTTGCGCTCCACGCAGCAGTCTTGTGCCGACAGGTTCACCTCTCCATATCTGGCAGAGAGTTCTGCTGAGAAAATGGGGTTGAAACGATAGCCGCCATAGATGCCGGCAGCCCAGCCCAGGTGGGTCTTGTCATGTCCGAAACTGGAAAAAGTGGATAAGCCGAAAGGCAATCCGCCATCCACGCCCAGATACCATCCTTTGGAATCTGGCAGGTTACTATCGCTGGCTTCCGCTTTCGCAAAGGAAAAGGAAAGAATGGAAACAAGCACAGCAACCAGTAATCTGATCTGTGTCGTTGAACGATTCATCATATTACTCTACATTATAGTCATTATTTACTACATTATTTTCATTTGCTTACTTCAGAATATATAAGAAGCTTTCCGAAATGATGATTCGGAAAGCCCAATCTTGATTGATGGTATAAGATTCAAATATTTCTTTCGTGCCACAAATTTAGTGTTTTTCACTGAAAAAGGGTGTCGCATTCCCCTGAAAAAGTGTCGCATTCCTACCAAAAAGGAGTAGCATTCCTAGAAATGCTACTCCTTTTTGGCAGATTTTCTCCATTCTGTAGGCGAGCACCCTGCCTTGTTCTTGAAGATGCGGTAGAGATGGGTGCGGCAGGAAAATCCGCATTCGGCAGAAATGATATCGTTGCTGTAGTCGGGATTCTCCTGCATCATTTTCTTGGCTGCATTGAAACGGATTTCGCTAAGCCATATTCTGAAGTTGGAATGCAGACACTGGTCGAAGAACAGACTCAGTTCGTTCTTCGAGATGCAGAGTGTGTGGGAAAGTATAAGCATGTTCACGTTACAGTCCTTGTAGCCCTGATTCTCACACCAGGCATCCAGGCTCTGCTGAATAAAATTCCTGCGTTCATCAGAAATAATCTGCAATTGCCTTGGTTTATCATCCGCAGGATCCTGCTGTATGTCAGAATTTTCCTCTGCCCCCCCCATTTCCGGTTTCAGATGGAGGGTTGTTTTCCGCTTCCTTGTCCAGGAGCTCTTCGGTAGGAATGTAATTGCTGCCAAGGGCTATGAATGTAAGGTTGAAGAACAGCAGTGCCATCAGCCCCACAGGAGCCAGTATATATAATAAGGTGGTGGAGAACATGGCTACCGGCAAGATAAGGACCGGGAGACAGAGGATGAATATGCTGGCTCGTGAATATCTCACGTAGGGCAGCATATCCGTAGCCGCCATCGTTTCCAGCATCTTCCTGCGCCTGTTCATCTCCCGTATAATCATATATATGCAATAGGATACACTCACGCAAAACAGTACCAGCATCAGATAAAGTTCTTCTCTGATATACAGACTTTGGTGAAGGCTGACGCCCACGCAGAAGATCAGGATGATGGCGGCATAGATGGCACCGCACACCAGATACATCTTCCTGCGGTTGGCACGGGTGGTCTCCAGATTATAGATGCCCATGCAGATGAGCGAGAAGCAAGGGGTATAGATGAGAATGTTGATCACCGCCCCCAGATCATCGTCTATGGCACGGAATCCGAACTTCATCTGTATCACATATTGTATCGCCAGACCTATGATGGCTGCTGCTATCATCCATCTTGAACGTTCGTATCGTTTGTTCTTCCATCTTACATACAGACAAGAGAGTGCCACGATGAAGGCATTGATGAACATGAAGATGAAACAGGCAAACTGAAGTAAAAACAATGAATCCATACGCTTCCTATCTTATGTTTACTTGCTTAAATTTCTAATTACTTGCTTTATGTGTATCAAAGTTGTATATCCCAACAGCGTAAGATAACTATTTATATAGTGTAAAGTCTATGTATTATGCGCCGTGCATCGTTCGAAGTAAGCACGTGCATCGTTCGATGTGAGAGCGTGCGTCGTTCGACGCACGTGCTTACTTCGTTCGGTGTGAGTCGCAAAACAAATAGGCAATACACCTCTTTCCCTGCAGGAATGAGCGTATATTGCCTATTATGAATAGATGTGATGATATATAGAGTATCATCCTTTCCTTGTTTTTCTATTATCCGTAGATAACCTTACCATTCTCATCCTCGTAAGGAGTCATATCCTTAGCATACTGGTTCATGGCACGGAGGCTCATACCCATAGACGAGAAACCACCATCGTGGAAGAGGTTCTGCATAGTTACCTTACGGGTGAAGTCAGAGAACATCATTACGCAATAGTTAGCGCAATCCTCTGCTACAGCATTTCCGAGTGGAGACATCTTGTCAGCAAAGTCCATCATATTCGCGATATCCTTGATACCCTTACCTGCAGTTGTAGCTGTAGGGCTCTGAGAGATGGTATTGATGCGGACGTGCTTCTCACGACCATAGATGTAGCCGAAGCTGCGTGCGATGCTCTCGAGCATGCTCTTGGCATCAGCCATATCGTTGTAACCGAAGAAAGTACGCTGAGAAGCTACGTAAGTGAGAGCTACTACAGAACCCCACTCATTGATAGCATCCAACTTCTTGGCTACCTGCAACATCTTGTGGAAAGAGATAGCAGAAATATCCAAAGTCTTATTCAAGAAATTGTAGTCGAGATCATCGTATGTACGATGCTTACGAACATTAGGGCTCATAGCAACAGAGTGGAGCACGAAGTCAATCTTGCCACCGAGCTTCTCCTGAGCCTCAGTGAATACCTTTTCCAAATCCTCAACGCTGGTCGCATCCGCTGCGATGATAGGAGCGTTGATCTGTTCAGCGAGCTTATCCAGCGTACCCATACGCAAAGCCATAGCTGTATTACTAAGTGCGATAGTAGCACCCTCTTCAGCAGCCTTTACAGCTACTTTCCAAGCGATTGATTCCTCATTGAGTGCACCGAAGATGATGCCACGCTTGCCTTTTAACAAATTGTGAGTCATTGTTATCTTAATACTATATGTTTGTAAATCGTGCGCAAAATTACGAAATTTGTGCAATATATGCAAGCTTTTTCGCAAAAAAGTGCTGTTTATACCACCTTTTTTGCGAAAAGTCAAGTAAATCGTGCCTTATTTATCATCTATCCGGATGCGGGCCACTAATGGAAGATGATCGCTGTAACCTCCCAAATACCTCGGACCCAGGTAGGTGCGATATGGTTTTTTACCGCCATATTTCTCATCATCTTCGAGCAGGAAAGGCAAATCTCCTATCCTGCAGGCATTTTCCGGATGTTGCATCGATTCGCTCAGCAGTATCTGGTCAAGACTGCGCCATTCTCCATGCCACCGGTAAGTGGCCTTTGCCCCATGGCTACCCCGTGCTCCGGCAGATATATTAATAAGGTGGTGCTGATAGAGATATTCCAGTGCGGGAGAGTCGTGATAATCATTGAAGTCTCCTGCAACAATAATCTTTGCCCCACTTTGAAGCGCATAAATGGAATCCACAGCTTCTGCCAACTGGCTCGCCACCTGCAGACGATAAGGACGGGATTCACGCTCTCCTCCCCTTCTACTAGGTGCATGCACCACAAACACATGCAGCGTATCGCCCGTGATGACACGTCCCGAAACATAGAGAATGTCTCTTGTAGGACGGGTATCCGGCAGACGCTTCACCCGAATAGACCAGGAATGTATCAATGAAAAGGAAAACGGCTGATACATCAAGGCTACATCGATGCCTCGCTCATCGGGCGAATGGGTCATCACATACTCATAACCAGCCGTACGGATGGCTGAACGCTTGGTCAGGTCAAACAATACACTGTCGTTTTCCACCTCACAGAGAGCCACCAGGTCGGGAAGCTGCACATCTCCGGAAGCCTCCTCATACCCCAGCCCCACAATCTCCTGCCCCAGATGGTTCACCTTATGCCAATAGCGGTAGGGAGTCCAGTGATAACTACCGTCAGGCAGGAACTCGACATCATTCTTAAGCGAATCATGCCGTGTATCAAAGAGATTTTCGCAGTTTAATTCCACAAAAGTGAGTAAACTTGATAGGATGAGTGTTAAAAACATAGTCATTTATTTTGTATTGTCAATGTTTTAATGTATCTTTGCAGTCAGTTTTCGAAGGTCCCATAGTTTAACGGATAGAACGGAGGTTTCCTAAACCTTTGATCCGAGTTCGATTCTCGGTGGGACCACGTAAACGATAAAAGGTCGCTCCTATTTAACTAGGAAGCGACCTTTTATCGTTTTATAGTCTTGATGATTCCCTATTTCCATCCGGCATTCACCGGACAGAAACAGAAGAATCTCTTATTGTTTACGTTTTACTTAACCTCTGCAACAGCAGTCTTTTCAGCTGGCTCCTCCTTGATCTTACGGCCAAGAACGATGTATGCCATTGGAGATGCGATGAAGATAGAAGACAAAGTACCGAATACAACACCCAGAATCATTGCGAATGAGAAGCTGCGGATGCTGTCACCACCGAGGATGAAGATACAGAGCAACACGAGCAATGTAGATGTAGATGTATTGATGGTACGAGCCAATGTCTCATTGATAGATGCATTGAAGAGCTGCTGACGGTCGCCCTTAGGATGCAACTTCAAGTTCTCACGGATACGGTCGAATACTACCACCTTATCGTTGATAGAGTAACCTACCACGGTCAGGATAGCACCGATGAAGGTCTGGTCAATCTCCAATGAGAATGGAACGAGACCCCACAGGAGTGAGTAGAAACCGATTACTGTCAAGGCATCGAATGCCAACGCAACAGTAGAACCTACAGAGAAGGCAACGTTGCGGAAACGTATCAGAATGTAGAGGAAGATGGCAATCAGAGCGAAGAGCACACTATAGATAGCACCCATAGTGATATCCTTAGCTACAGAAGGACCTACCTTTGTACTACTGATGATAGAACCACCCTGGCGAACGTCTGGGTTCTTGAATGCCTCAACACTCTTCTGAGATACCAGGTTAGCCTTCTTCAAGGCGTTATAGAGGATAGTCTCAGCCTCATCGTCAACAGTTGGACTGTTGCTCTCAATCATATAGTTGGTAGATACACGGATGGTCTTACCATCTGTACCGATAGCGATAGCGCCAGTAGTTGCCTTAGAACCATCTGCATTGACGAATGCACCGCCAAGAACGGTACGGATTTGCTCAGGCTCTACAGGATTCTCGAACTGTACTACATAGTTACGACCACCAGTGAAGTCGATACTCTTGCTCAAGCCACGAACAAAGAAACTACCGATGAATACCACAGCAGCAACGATAGCAACGGTGAAGGTAGTCTTGTACATAGACATGAACTTGTACTTCTTACCCTGCATCAGGTTGTGAGAAACTGGAGTATCAAACTTGCAGTGCATCCACTTATCGTGGTTCAACTTATAATCGTAAACCAGACGAGTCAGGAACACAGCAGTGAAGAATGAAACTACGATACCGATGATCCATGTAGTAGCGAAACCACGGATAGGACCTGTACCGGTAGTCAACAGGATAACACCAGTAATCAAAGATGTCAAGTTAGAGTCGAAGATAGCAGAGAAAGCGTTACCATAACCGGCAGCTACAGCCTGCTTCATACCCTTGCCAGAGCGGAGCTCCTCCTTGATACGCTCATAGATAAGCACATTGGCATCCACGGCAGTACCCAGAGACAAGACCATACCGGCAAGACCAGGTAACGTCAGAGCCGCCTGGAAGGACGTCAGAATACCGAGTGTGAAGAATACATTGACGAGCAATGCCAGGTTAGCCATCATACCAGGAATGATGTTGTACATCATCACCATGTAAACCATCAGGAGTACGAAAGCTACAACGAATGATACAATACCCATCTGGATAGACTGTGCACCGAGTGTAGGACCTACAACCTCCTCCTGAACGATACGTGCAGGAGCTGGCATACGACCAGACTTCAATGTGTTAGCCAAGTCCTTGGTATCCTCGATAGTGAAGTTACCGGAAATCTGAGAGCTACCACCATCAATCTCGCCGTTTACACGAGGAGCAGAGTAAACTACGCCATCCAAAACGATAGCAATAGCCTTACCTACGTTAGCCTTGGTCATCTGAGCCCACTTACGGGCACCCTCTGTATTCATCTTCATGCTAACAACAGGAGAACCCATCTGGTCGAACTCGTCCTTAGCATCGGTAATTACATCACCCTCCAAAGGAGCACGACCTGTAGTGGTAGTCACCTTCAAGGCGTGAAGCTCGAAGATATTCTTAACCTTCAGGTTATCAGCTGGCTTAGCACTCCAAAGCAGACGCAAGTCTGATGGCAAAACGCGCTTAGCCACAGCAGAGTAGATAATCTTGTTGATGGCAGCAGTATCGCGAACGCTAGCATAACCAACAGTGCTCAAACCACCACCGAGCTGCAAACGAGCCAACAATGGGTGAGCCTTGATAGCAGCAGCATTCTGAGCATCCTCGCCTACCTTGCTTGCAGCATCGTCCTTCTTCTTGATAGAGAACTTAGCCTCAGCCTTCTTAGGCTCAGCCTTAGCAACTTCCTTCTTAGCTGCTGCAGAATCTGCTGCAACTGTATCGTTCTTCTCCTCACCATTATCACCATTTGCGATACGGGTATCAAGCTGCTGGAGATAAGGAGCGATTTCCTCTGAGTTGTATGTCTCCCAGAACTCAAGGTTTGCACTACCCTGGAGCATCTTACGCATACGCTCTGGCTGGCTGATACCTGGCATTTCTACCATGATACGGCCCTGCTGACCTTCCAACTTCTGGATGTTAGGCTGTACAACACCAAACTTATCGATACGGGTGCGGACAACATTGAAAGAGTTGTCAATAGCATCCTGTACAGAAGCGCGGATAGCCTTCTCTACCTCTGCGTCGCTGCTCTGAGGAGAAACCTTGCCCTGCAACTGCTGGGTAGCGAACACTTCTGCGAGTTTATGACCTGGTGCGCTCTTATGATAAGCGTTAATGAAAAGTGACACGAAGTCACCACCGTTAGCTTCTTCCTGAGCTCTAGCTTCCTTCATTGCATTGGTAAAACCAGCGTCGGTCTTGTGATCGGCAAGGTTTTCAATTACATCAGGTACAGAAATCTCAAGAATTACATTCATACCGCCCTTCAGGTCAAGTCCAAGACCAATCTGGGTCTCCAAGCAGTTCTGGTAAGAATAAACACCCAGGTACTTTACAGAATCCTTATAATCCTGCTGAGCAATAGGGTCTTTGATCTTTGCAGCCTCGCTGTCATAGTAACGTGTGGCAAACGAGAATGACAAATAGAAGATACTTGCGAGAGTCAGTAAGACGGCTACACAAATTACAATTCCTTTGTTTTGCATTTCTATTTTATTGTTATTAATTTATTTATTTTCAGCTTTATAATTCATCATTACATATATAATGACGTGCAAAAATACGCATTTTTTTTCTTATATAAGAATATTTTGCCTTATTTTTGCTTTTTTGGGCGCTTTTTTAGCTTACAGATGATAGGATAATGGTCTGAAACCGCTATTTTATCATCTACTTTGCACTCATAAGGCTCCCAATCCTCAGAACACATGATATTGTCTATTCGTACGAAAAATCCACCACGATGATAACTGATTCCCGGTCCATTGCCGCTTTCTACATAGCAATCTACCAGATTCTTAGCTATCGTGCGATGCACGTAAGAGATCGGTCCGTCATTGAAATCACCGCAGAGGATTGTGCTCATCCCCCGATGCTCCCTGATGTATCTCGCCACCGCTTCGGCTTGGGGCGCACGTTTCTTAGTTGCCTCTGCCAACTTCACCACCAGAAGCTTGGAGGTCTGCTCGGCAGTATCTACCTGCAGTTTGCCTACAACCAGTTTCTTGAACTGCTGACGGTCTTCCTTGCTCAAACCCGTTGTCTCCAGATGATTATTGATAAGCAGAACAGACTTTCCATTGATGTTCAAACGGTAAGCCACACTCATATTCCCCTGCGATTCATAGGGAATCAGTTCCTTGGAAAGGATAGGATATTTACTCAGCAGCATCAAGGCGTTTCCGCCATGGGGATGAACCGTAACGTCCTGATAAGCATAAATCGGCTTCAGCATACTGTCTATCTGCTCTGCATTCCTGCCGGTAGGCTGCGCTTCCTGCAAACAGACAATATCAGCATTCTGTTCCAACAGATAAGACAGGCAGATATTCACTCCATCCTCATCTTCCGTTTGATTTCCGAATCCCCAGGTATTGTACGACAGAACCTTGATGCTTCCCTTCGGAGCATCTCCCTTCATATTGACCGGCATATACTGGCGGACAGGTACGAAGCTGACCAGAAAAAAGCCCAACAAAGGAATGAGAACATACCTGGCACGGAAGATGACCCAGAATATCAGAAAGCCAAGATTGAGGGAAAGAAAGACCGGAAAGAGCAGTCCTGCATTGCAGAATGCGGGAAAACGTTCCGGATTCAGCAGATCAGAATATCCCACCAATAACATAAAGGCAACAGTAGCCACATTGGCTCCTGCCACCATCTTGACCGTAAAATCCCTTAATCCATTCAACATGACGCTATCTGTTACTCTGGTCAAAAAGGGTCTGTTTCTCTTCTCGGGTCAGACTGTCATAACCACTCTTGCGTATCTTATCCAAGATACGGTCAATCTCCTTCTGTGCAGCCTTCTTGCGCTCTTCGGCTTCATCTGTACGCTGGAAATCTGTGGTATAGGTATCATTACGGCTATAATTATCGTTGCGGGTATAGTTCTCATTGCGGGTATAATCGAAACGTTGCTTGGTCTTCTTGTTTCTACCCCCAAACATATTACGTAACTTATCGAAAGAATCGGCAGCAGAAGAGTTATGATAACCTCCATCCATCTGCTTACGCCAGTAACGGATCATGAAGAAACCGAATACCATACCTCCCAGGTGGGCAATATGAGCCACACCATCGCCACGGGTAGCCAAGGCAGAGAAGAGCTCAATGGCAGCATAGCCAATCACGAAATACTTCGCCTTGATAGGTACAGGCAACGGGAAGATGAATATTCGCTCATTAGGATAAATCATTCCGAATGCAAGCAGGATGGCATAGATGGCACCCGATGCACCTACCGTGGTCCACATGTTGAGATAATCGCCCATAGCCATACGGGCGCCCTCACCACTTACTACAAACTCATAGGCAGACATATCCTTGACGATATAGGTAACATACTGAGCTGCTTCCTGAAAGAGGCCGGCACCTACGCCGCAGGCTATGTAATAAAAAAGGAACTTCTTCGGTCCCCAGACTCTCTCTACGACACATCCGAACATCCAAAGGGCGAACATATTGAAGAGAATATGCTCGAAACCACCATGCATGAACATATACGTAAACAACTGATAAATATGAAAATCGGAAGCCATGAAGAAATGAAGTCCCAAGATATCATTGAGAACATACCCATCGGTTCCGTTCTTTCCCATGACCAGGCAAGCCAGAAAGGCCACCACATTCACTATCAGCAGATTCTTTGTAACTATTGGAATATTGCGCATAACTATTTTTGCCTTAACTATTAATGATCTTATTAAAATTTGAAATTTGGTGGCAAAATTACTAAAAATATCCGTGAAATCACCAAAAAACGAGTAGATTACAATAAAATTTCACTATTTTCATCACTTTTCTGCTTTTTTTATTTGAACTTTCAAAGGAAAAGACTATATTTGTAAGCAAAATCGATAATTGATAGAAATTACTAATCATTTAATAACGTATAATTATGAACAAGACAGAATTGATCGACAAGATTGCAGCAGGTGCAGAGATCACAAAGGCACAGGCTAAGGCTGCTCTCGATGCAACAACTAATGCGTTGAAGGAGGCTCTCATCGCAGGTGACAAAATCCAGTTGGTAGGCTTCGGTACCTTCAGCGTAAACGAGCGTCCTGCTCGCGAGGGTATCAACCCAGCAACCAAGGAGAAGATCCAGATTGCAGCTAAGAAGGTGGCTAAGTTTAAGGCTGGTGCTGAGCTCGCTGATGCACTCAACAAATAATTGTTAAGATTATTTTCGACGTAAAAGGGCATTCCTTTCGGAATGCCCTTTTATTGTATGATATTACTTGATATTATTTTGGCTGCTTGCCGATGTAAGCCAGGATACCACCATCTACATAGAGGATGTGGCCATTTACTGCGTTAGATGCTTCTGAAGCCAGGAATACAGCTGGTCCTTCCAACTCCTCTGGATCCAACCAGCGACCAGCTGGAGTCTTTGCACAGATAAAGCTGTCGAATGGATGACGGCTACCGTCTGCCTGACGCTCACGAAGAGGTGCTGTCTGTGGAGTTGCGATATAACCAGGACCCAGACCGTTACACTGGATATTGTACTCACCATACTCAGAGCAGATGTTACGAGTCAACATCTTCAAGCCACCCTTGGCTGCAGCGTATGCAGAAACGGTTTCACGACCCAACTCGCTCATCATAGAACAGATGTTGATAATCTTACCATGCCCCTTCTTGATCATACCTGGGATAACAGCCTTAGATACGATGAATGGTGCAGTAAGGTCGATGTCGATTACCTGCTTGAAGTCATCTACAGACATCTCTGTCATAGGAATGCGCTTGATGATACCAGCATTGTTAACCAGGATGTCGATAACGCCGAGTTCCTTCTCGATATCTGCAACCATATTCTTCACCTGCTCCTCATCAGTTACATCACAGATATAACCCTTGGCATCAATACCCTTAGCCTTGTAATCAGCAAGCGCCTGATCCATGTGATGCTGGCTGCGGCAGTTGAAAGCAATTTTTGCACCTGCCTTGGCATAAGCCTCAGCAATAGCGAAACCGATACCGTAAGCGGCACCAGTTACGAGGGCAACCTTACCCTCCAATGAGAATAGTTTGTTAAAGTCCATACTTCTATATTTTCTGTTGTTTGATTTGTTACGTTGGCAAAGATACAAAATATTTTTGAATCTAGCTCTTAATCAATACGAAAGATGCGACCTTTTTACTTATTTTCTCATTTTATTGACTACTTTTCATAAGTTAGTCCCTTTTTACGATGTTTTATTCACACACTTATCGTATCTGAACACCCAATGTCTCTTCTATCACCTGGATAACCTGCGGGATGGAATCTGTTTCAAAATCACCCGTCAGACGCTTGCTCTCATCAGAAGCCGTATATCTTGTGCCTGATAATTTAGAAAGTTCTTCCAATACTTCGGATAATGGAGTATTGTCGAAATGCAAACGATGCGTAGCCCATGCCACATCGTTGATATCATAATCTGCCAACAACTCCGGCTGGGCAGCACCTTTCAACAGACGTGCCCGCTTGCCTTTAATCAGGAAAACACCTTCAGCAAAACTGCGAGCCGTGAAAAGCACCTTTCCACTGGTTACCATTACTTCAGGAACATCCGTTCTTTCATCCACCATAAACTGGGTACCGAGCACTCTTACATGTCCATGCTCTCCAACTACATCGAAAGGATGCTGTTCATCATGCTTCACCTGATAATAGATGCAGCCCTTCATCTCCACCTTTCTGCAATCATCTTCCTGATAGGAAAGAGAAGAATGAGGCATCAACGATACCTTCGTTCCATCAGGCAGATGATACGCCACTACTTCTGATTCGGCAGAAAGCGTCATCGTCTTTGGCTGAAAAAGCGTATAGGCTCCTATGGTGAAGAGCACCAGAATAGATGCAGCCACAGCTATCCAGCGGATGCGACGCATGCGTAAAGATACAGTTGCAGCATGCGAAACCTCTTCATCAGCAATGCCAACCCGAGCCTTCACCTTCTGCAAGGCCTTCCGGGTATCCAGCTTGCCCGGCTGAAAATACTTCAGCACAAAATCCTGTTCATTCTTGTTGATCTTCATCATAGAATCCCTTTCTTCCTTTAAAATTGTCCTGTAATAGATGCAAAGAGCGTATTGGTATGCTTATACTTCTCGATACCATTATATCGCTTACCCTTCGTATAGCGGATATTGTTTCTACAATTTTCGATATTGAAGTTGCTGGTCAGCCATCCCAAAGACAGAAATACATCGCCCGAGCGGAAGGTCAAAGCCGACTTGATACGCCAAGCCAGCCATTTTCCGCCATGATTACTGACGGTTCGGATAGTTGCATTACCATAAAGCTCATCTTCATAAGATGCAGGATGCCCCACACCTTGTGCGTCCTTGATTTCGGTAAAAGATACCCTATCATTATAAAATGGCGTGATGCAGAGTCCCGGCTCGCAATGCAGCATCAAGCCCGCAGTACGACGCTTGCTCAACCACAAGGTAGGAGTACGAAAAGCCAAGCCTGGTGTCAGATTGATTTTAATCACCCTCTTCGGATCATATTCATCATCCTCATAACGTTCTATCAAGGGTCTATCCCCGTGGTTGTCGTTCCATTCTATTCCA
>ONZR01000098.1_pt1 | contig 46729 bp, 52 predicted proteins | sample 1671691 | NCBI WGS metagenome assembly ONZR01 (sample SAMN06348182, study PRJEB24527) | human gut metagenome | biome: human gut; feature: ankylosing spondylitis patient; material: feces | host: Homo sapiens | place: China | collected 2015-10 | reverse complement strand
CTTGCAGTTCATTTCTCTCATCTTCACTTTCCGTTGCTTTTGCTTAAATTGTGCACATGAGCCGCCACACGTGCGCTACGCTTCTGCTGTATTATGGCGCAGACTTATATACGGTATCTAAAATTCTTGGACATACGTCAATAAAGACTACACAGATATATGCCAAGGTCGCAGACGAAATGAAACGCAAGGCTGTAAGCAATATTCCCGAGATAAAATAACGAAATGAAAGTACCATGGTGCAATAGCCATGGTACCATTATAAAAACTTCAAATTGAGGTGTTGGACTATTCTTTGCGATGTATCAGCCACAATAATAGCGACAGAACTACAAACACCACCGTTCCGATAGTAAACAGCCCGACGTGCATCTGCGTGCGCTCCCACGTCGATAGCTTGCGCTCCACTGGTATGGGAAGACGTGTTGTGTCGGTCTGGAGCATTGCTTTATATATAGTGTCGGTCTTCACACTTATGCGGTCACGCCATCGCCACACGCTCTTCTGGCTATACACTGTATCGCCACGAGTGTAGTGTTCAACATACACTGAGTCGTGCAGCCGAAACGTGTCAGCACTCGTCCTCGCCTTATAGAGTGTATCAGTCTTAACGACCACTCGCTCTACAACCACTGGCTGCGGTGTAGAACACCCAAATAATAACGTCAGCAATGCGCAGGCTAACAAGCCTAACAGCACACCTACTATCCATTGTGCTATAAATTCCAATAAATTGTTAAAGTTTTGCATAACCATTTGCTTATTAAAAAGAAAAGCGGTACTCCGCTTGTCGGAATACCGCTTTTCTTTTTAATATTTAGTGTGTGTTAAAAAAACAATTTCTGTGATGTTATAACGTTGCGTAAGATATTGAATGGTTTATCATTATTGTCTTCGTATTTGCCCCAAATTAAATTATTCATCCAATCAATGAATATTAAATTTTTAACCTGCTTGCTGTCAGAGGGCATATCTATGATTCGAGTAGAGCAATTCATGTCAAACCATAGTGTCGTTTGTAAATAATCTATAAGACTATTACCCGATTTTACTTTAACCGTCTTGTTATCCCTTATCAGATTTACAATCAATTCGTTTTTGATACAATCAAGTACAGATAAGCGTATCATATAATTGTATAACTTATTACCATCTTTTCTGATATGTTGTTGAACTCTGCTTTTATTTACAGTTATAGCACCTATGTGTATATCAGGATTCATGCTAACAAGTTTTCTTACCTTTTCTGCAAAATAGCATTTGTCTTTTACTGACAAAGAACTTCCTTTTAATTCAGTTTTTGGATCAGTCTTTGTCTTTCTGTAGACATCAACAACAATTCTTCGTAAAAGATGTTTTTTCTCGGCAGGACATGCGACAAATGCAATCGTCATAAAACGACTGGACCCACCATTTCTATATGGTTTATCTAAGACCCATCCTAAATCTCCACTTTCGTCTAAATATACATTCATTCAAATATTACTTATGGTATATATACGAAAAAAGGCAGACCCTAAAAGAGGTGCATTTGCAATACACTTATGACACTTATCACTCTTAATTTAGGATTTACCTGCCTATTTCGATTACAAAAGTAATAAGTTTTTATAAAAAGTACAAGTTTTTAATGCTAATAGTCGTTGATTTTACTATAATTTAATATATTATTGCATTTAATCATATTAGATTTAAAACAATTTACACTATATGCAGCAAGTGTACAAATGGTCGATCTGCGGTATTCCAACAAGTCAAAGAACGCTCTCCTACATTAAACTAACTATCTCTTACAATCCTCATCCACTGCATCCTCCACCGCTTCGCCGATGTCCTTATTCTTGCTCTTAATGAGCGAGATAATAAACCGCTTGATGGAGAATGTATTCTTGATGCCGTGCAATGCGCATACGTGTCCTACGATGCTGTCAATCTCCCAGATGCAGCCGAAGCCCAAACCGATAGCCGCTGTTGTTACGTGGTTTGCCCAGCCCAGCGGTTCGAAGATAGCCAAGCCGAGCACCGAGCCGAGTATGAGATACGTAACGTAGTCCACCGCCTTGTTGCACGTTCTTCTACCTGCTCGCGAAAAGCGGAAGTGTTCACGCTTTTTAAGGCTCTCCGACACACCGAACCAAAAATCGGCGACGATAAGTACGACGATAAGTACGAGCATCCAGCGTAAATCGAACAGAGCGGTAAGTGCTTCTGTGCTCATGGTGCCTACAATAAATGCTTTGCCAGTGCTTGTTGTAATGTTTCCTGTCATCTCCATTGTGTTTACTCTATTGTTATCCAAATCTGCTCGCACCGCTCGTCCGCAGCCTTCAGCATGGTGTATACCTTGCGGAACGTTGCCGTTGAGTTCAGTACCAGTCCGACCGCTTTGTTCTCGCCGACGAGGATGCAGCCCTCCGTATCCTTCGCCGTGTTGCCACAGTGTATCAGCACACCTTGGTAGCCGGGCGTATTGCACAGTCGCGGCAGTCTCCCCCTGCAGAACTGGTACTGCGCTCGACCTCCGAAGCGTGGCGATACCGTCTTCATGTCTACGAGGTATCTGCCAGTCGGGATGGCGGTTTCGCCCTTGATTTTAACTCCGCATATCTGCGCCACCGACATATTAGATGTCAGTCCTCTATCCTTATCCTCGAGCGTGTCGCAGACGTATGCGCCATCTATATACATCTTGCCGATGGTGTACGCCTCCTTTTTAGCTATTCGTCTTACTTTTATTTCCATGATTCTATCTTCTTCATATTGTTTTGTGTTCTATTGTTGCACTTTATATTTAACCATAAATGTTTCCATTCCATCCTACGGCGGTTAAGCGGTTGGGACTATTACTCGTAGGATTGCCAAAAGTAGTAGAAACTTCGCAAGTCGTGATAAGTCTTTCATTTGAGGAAATTTCATTGACTTTTAGAACTCCAGTTGAGGTCGTTGTTCCCCTTTTGTTTATTATACCTCCTCCATGTACAACGAATGCAACGTTTGCGCGATTCTTGATTATTAGTGTTTGTCCAACATATTGTAACGCTTCGTCAGTCGACACGCCATGAAGACTATTCAAACTATCTTTAGGATTGTTGAATGGCAATACAAGATCAACCTGCGAGGCTTTAAAGTAATTATTGAAATCACCTTGAAACTCCACGAACGAGCCCGCATTAGTAAAGTCGAATAATACAACGCTCAAGGAAGCTGCGGGTATTCGGTATTGGTCTATGTTCTCTGGCGTAATAATGGTTTTCTTCTTTTTGACAAAGCCGCCAAAAGAACCTGCGCCAACCTCCAGCAAGCCTTTCTCGTTCACGCTCGCCGTCACCTCGCCGCTGTTGTTGCGTATCTCGAACTTGTCCGCCGTTGCCGTTATCTTGCCATTCTCGATGTCAAAGCCTGTGCGCAGTAGCTTTGCGGCAATGCCACTGTCCTCGATAAAACCACTCTTGCCCTCTATCCAATCGGTAGGCGTTGCACCGACCTCCAACTTCGGCATTGTCACCCACGCCTTTCCGCCTTGCAAACAACGGATTAAGACAAGATTAGGTATGCCAATGCCCTCCGAACGCCAGTGTACCCAATAACGCTTCCACTCGCTTGTAAGATAGAATCTCCGTCCTCCGTCGGCGTTGCTTGTTGTATCGCGCTCGCTGTCCTCGGCGAATATGCTTAGATTAGAACCACTCCACATGTATGCGTCGATGCTGCCGGAACCTTTTGCCATAAAGGATAATATGTAGTCCTCATCTTTCTTGATGATAGAGCTAACGCTCCACCGCGCCATCTCAATGTATTTGGAGGCTGCGTTGGCATATATTACCGAGCATCCGTTGTTGTACGACTCGTTAGTTACCACTGACGCATCCATTCGTGTCAGGTTGCCAGTCTTATTAAACGTGCGTGTATTGTCGAGCAGGTTGCCCCCGATGTAGTCGTAGTCGTCAGGCGATGCGCTCCAACACACAAAGTCCTCCGCAGTGCCCTCTATGAGGATAGGGTGGGCGATGTACACCTGCTGACTCGCAGTAGATGCGTTAGCCTTTAGACACGCCACGGAAATCCACTCATAAGGAGCGTTCGCTGCAACGGTAAACGTCTTCTGATACAGATACCAGCCGTCGCTTGGCGTTATCGTTACGCCGCCTAAATACGCACTGCCGTTAGGACCGGTATATCCACCTGGTCGCGACGTATCGGTTGCCGAGCTATGCCATATCGTCTCGCCCACAATTTCTACTCTGGCAGACTTCGTGCGTGCCCAGAAAGCCAGCGTGTACGTCTTGCCCTTGGTGACGTGTATGTTGTGAGAGTTCGCCGCTCCACCCCATTGCGCACCGCCTGCCTTGGCATCGGGCGCGAATATCACGTTAGCACCCTCATGCGCCGATGTGCGATATATCTTAGAGCGTAGAAGAAAGAAACCCTCGCCTTGCTTGCGGAACAACGAACCGACGAGCAGGTTACGTCGCTCGGCAAGAGTGTAGCCCACCTTCATCGCTATCTGTGTAGCGGTCTGTGTTATAGAAGAGCTAACAGTTGCTATTTGGTCGTTTACATCCTTTTTGGTAGAGTAGTCTCTCCTAACCTCTGTTCTTATATCATTTGCGGTCTGTGTTATCTGCGACTGCGTGCTTTTTATCTCGTCGTCAAGCTCTTCTTTGTTTCTTTTGACCGTTGTTCTGAGCCCATCCACGGACATCACAAGCTCCGCAAACGACTGCGTGCTTTCTATCTCGCCATTAGCCTTGCGCGTAACGAACCTAAACTTATCGGCTATGGCGAACATCTCCTGACGCGACAGGACAAAGACCTCTCTATTCTCTAACGAGTAGCTATCTACGCCTTCGTACATCTTTAATGATGGTGCATCCGCTCCGTATGCCGATAGAACAACGACCGACTGGCGAGCTGTGTCATAGACGTTGCCCATCTGTACAAGCTCGTCACCTGCCTGCGGAATATCGCTGCCAGTATCGCAGAAATCAGCAAGCACATCAATGAAGTCTTTGCCTACCTTATACACCTTGCGCCAGTAGTATCTGTTTTTCACGTTCTCACTCACGCCCTCCTTGACGTTGAACGTCTGGCAGCGCACGAGGTCGCCCATCACAAATTGGTTCTCAATCTCCTCGTCGCCTTTCTTCTGTGAAAAGTAACAGCGGTAAACATCGTAACGTAGGGGAGAGCCGTCGTATTCGGGAAGAACCGTGCCCTTCTCAAAATAGACCACATTGCTAATCTTCATGGCAGCAGGCGACAGAACAATCTCACCACCTACGCTTTGAAGCTCTCGGATTACGAGCCTTACGAACTCCGCAGCCTTGCGCACAAGCAGGCGGTCTACCTCCAAGTAACTGTCACCACTTCCGTTGTAATCGCCAAGTTTGAAGCCAGAGCCGAGCGCACCCGAACGGAAAGCAGCCGACACAATCTCTTTGAGGGTGGCGATGCCTTCCTGCGTTATGCCATATCCCGTATTGCCAATGAGCAGAGAACGCAGTGTAGCGATGCCGTCAGATGTGATGCCGAGGGTTCCATCGGCTAAAACCAGATTGCCTAATAATGAAATCGCTTTCTTGAAGAGTACATCGGCTGAAGAAGATAATCCCTCTTTGAATATAATCTTTTTCTCTGCAGTATCTTCCTCGTCGCTTCGTAGGAAGTGCTGCAATCCGGGTGCGTTGATGTCAATGTCTCCAGCAACGCCAGCCTTCTTTGCAAAATTAGCCTCGTCGGCCTTTTCTGCATGTTTAGCCTCATCGACACGTTGACTCTGTGTAGATGCGAATATCGCACTGCCGCCACCATTACCTCCGCCTCCTTTATTTGAAGCCTTCGGTTTTGCATACATTTTTATTCCTATCATTATACTTATATTTTAAATTTCGCGAAGACTCATTGAAGCTATGCCTTCCATAATGTTTTGACTAATACCTGTAACCCAGAACACTTTATTCATAGCCGGATGGCGGTAACGGTTGACAATACTTACATTTTCGCCGTCATTTTCAATGTTCTGCATCATTGTTACTCGTGGTACATGACAATCGGCGTAGTGATTAGCAACATAGTGTTGCTCAGGCTTAGCCATTTCTCCCGTATTACGATCGTAGACTTCAAGTAGCTGCTCCTCTTTTTTAACATCAAAAGGAGTTGACAGACTTAGAGACGTTTTAACGCCGAGAGCATAGCTTTCTTCTGCCGTTAGGGCACTTGTAATCTTAAATTCAAGATCATCTTTTGCATTGACATAGGATTCGTCGGTATCACTCGTATAAATAATGTCGTTCTCGTCACGTTGTTCGTAGTGACCATTATCACTATAGAGTTTTATTTCAAAATCCTTTATGACGATGCTCTCTACTGCATTCAATAAGTAATCTCCCCACATGGATGGTTCAATCTCTTGAGCCTCCCAGGGCGGTGCTGAAACTACGGTTCCAAGCGTATATATAGGCTGTGCAGGACACAGTATAGTGAATTTCACCGCTCCTTTCAACTTGTCTGTCTTTCTCATAGGGATTGCCATTCCTTCTGCATCTAAGTTCATCTGAATGTTAATATTATTCTGGATATCGTACTCGGTGCCAACAAGGAGGTCGTCTATTTTGGGGTCGAAGCCAATGCTGAATGATTGCGAATAATACTCTTTGTCGTCAACACATTCTCCCGGGGTTTTATATTTACGCCACACGTAATCTGTTATCGTTCCATTACCCGTTCCTGGTGTGTCGCCATCGAAGAACTTTTCGCCTTTCTTCTTCTCGACGAGACACTTGTCTCCAATAACAAGCATACACATCAGCACTGATAGTTTAGAAATGTCATCCTTATCTTGGAGATTGATATTCCGCTGTAGCTTGAAGTACTGAGGGGTCTTGTCAGAGTAAGGCACAAAGCCGTTTTTGACATCTAAGTTTAATATAGGTTTAGAACTTGGCGTTTCTGCTTTATAGAACTCCTGAGTATAGTATTCGTTGTCATTACGGCCCTTGACAGCGTGAAGGTCTTTGTAATATACGGGCGATACGTAAGGCGGGCATGACAGCTCTCTTATAGGGTTATATGCTATTTTGCCTGATATTACCATGTAATTGGTGGTGTCGTTATCTGCAGGAGAGTATATTCCTGCCTCTGCGGTGTCTTCGTATGTAGCGCATGGTATCATCGACATTAAGCCCTTGTTAGGGCTGTTTGAACCTCCCAAGCCTGCCTGAACGCCATGAATTCCAATGACGAGACACTCTTCCATATCAACCTTCGATTTTACAGAATTGTCTTTAGTGCTGAGTGTTGTTATAGCACATCCCACCTCTAACAAAGCTGTACCTCGGCTTCTACCTATAAAGTCTGGCAATACATATAGGTGGCGATTGTCTCCCGCATACGGAAAGTAAGACTCAGATGCGTTAACTCCCATTACAGACTGGGGACGGAATTTCCATTTACTGTTGTTCATCACGCGAATATACCAATCGGCAAAGTAAGCCTTACCCCAGTCTGTGGTGCGTCCTCCTGTACACGCCTCAATAAATGCTTGTTTTGGCGTTTTGGTGCCTCCTGGAGAAACTATTTCGCGGAGATAGAATTGCTTCCCCGTGAATGGAGAAAAAAGGTCGTCTTTATCAAGTGGGCTTCTGATAAGGTTTTTCATACTTTTCGTATCGCTTTTCAGTACCAACTTGTTGAATGCTTCGTCAATATTTATTTGTGTGTCATCGTCAGCAACCGTGTCCAGGGTAATGTCTATAGTGCTGCGTGGGGATATTATTACGGATTGATTATGCGTAAGGTCTTTCCATTTTATGTTGTCGTTATTAAGATTGCGCAGTGTCTCCCAGGCGTAGATATAATATGTTACGCCGTTTTGTACAATGTGCAAGTCTAAATACCGCATAATTTCTTCTACTACTTTATCCTGCGTCCAAACGTCCTCCTCTTCCTCTTCAAGAAAGAGAAGGTCGGATATGGAGATGTCGTGAAAAATGGAAGTTTCAGTTTCTTTTTTGTCAATGCTCTTGCTGTCATCGTAACATACACGGAATGTATTTATTGCCTTGTCTTTGTTTATAATGACTTCTGTAGTAGCAGCACAGAGAATAGACTCTAATATCTGCATAAAGGTGCGTTGTTTTGCCTGGCTTCTGATGTCTTCGTAGTTTACTCCAGGCATACCTGCGCCCATATATTGAGAATATTGTAATGATGAAAGTATGTCAATACAATTTATCTCTACTTCGTCATATTCAAAATTGTATCCCTGCGAGAATACGAGGGGCTCTATATATCCCGCAAAGATGATTGTGTCATCCTGCCGCACGTTTACAATAGTACTACGGCATGATGTGTTGTAAAAATCACTGATGAAATCTCTACACAAGAGGCGTATTGTGCAACTGTGTCGTAAGAGATGATCGAACGTGTCGTTCATCTCGTTGGTTATTTCAATGGGGTCGTCTTGAAAGTAGATACCACTGCCTTCAGAGCCGATGACTTTCTCCTCGGTTCTGTCTCCTTTTGATAAGATCTCAATGGTAATAACCTTACCCTTCCGATTTATAAATTGCCCGTGTATATACATAGTTTCCCTTTTTCTATATTAAACAAGATTTGAACGCCGTCCAGACTTTCTTGCTATCTTGCGCACGTTACTTAGAGTCTGCTCTATACTTGTTCCTCGCGTCTTTCCACGCACGTCAACCACGAGGTGCACGTCATTCATTTGCGTAGGTGTCACTTGCGTAGGTGTCATTTGCGGTAACTCTCTTCGTACAAATGACGGTGGGGTATAGCGTGGCGTATTGATCATCTGGAACAAATGAGCCTGTTGCGTTTTGTTTAGTATCATTTCGCCACTATTGACACGTGCAAATTTTCGGTCGCCAAAGGTAGAGGTACCACCAACGACACCACCAGTTGCAAAACTTGACATTGCTGCGATTGCTGCCACAACGGCTGCCACACCAGCTGCGATTGCTATAAGGTTGGCTGGGAACGGCATCTTTGCTCCACTTGCGGTAGCGTTAGCTATCGCTTCGCCTTCCTTAGCAACCGTGTTGACGGTAGACGCAGCGGTGTTCGCGGCGGTTACGCCCGTATTTACTGTTGTTGCAGTAGTGTCTGCTGTTGTTGCTACGGCATGTGCTGTTGTTGCAGCGGATAGGAGGTTGTAGAGTTCTACTATTCCCTGTATTCCCTGTGCAATAGATATAAATCCATTAATCATTGCAGAGGTTTTTTCCCATGCGTTGCCATTACCTTCAAGTGCATCAGAAATGCCCTGTATGCCGCCACTGATGTTTTGCACGCTTCCCCAACCTTTCTGTATTTGTTCAAATGCTTTGTCAAATCCAGAAGGTTCAAGAGTGATTTTTATCGGTTTAAGACCAAGATCGGCGAGCTCTTTGTTTACCTCGTCTATCTGTTTCATGGCCTCATCTTTGCCAATGATGCCAATTTCATAGTCGTTTTGGATGCGGCTTATCTTCTGCTGTGCGTTGCTATAGCTCTGACGTTTGTCGGCGGCGGAGCCTTGCTCGATGTACTCGGGCGTGACTTCGGCGGCTATGGAGACCTTGCCCTTTGTCGCCTCGTCTATCTCTGCCTGTATTTCTGCGATTTTTGCTGAGGCTTTGACTTTCGCCTCGATGGTTGTAGCCTCATCGAGACTGCGCTGTGCGTTCTGCAGTTGCTCTTGCAACTCTTCGATAGGTGTCTTGAAGTGCACCTCGATAGGTTTCAACCCGAGCGCAGACAACTGCTCGTTGATGTCGGCAATAGCTTTCTGTGCTGAGGCTTTGTCTATCAGTCCAGAGTCGTAGTCCTGGCGGATGTTGCCGATGCGCTGCTGTGCGTTGCTGTAGCTCTTGCGTTTATCGTCGGTGGAACCTGCCACGATATATGTCGGCTCGGTAGCGGCTTCGATTGATACCTTGCCCTTTGTCGCCTCGTCTATCTGCGCCTGTATCTTCTTCACCTTTGCGTCGGCTTCCACTCGTGCTTCGATGGTCAGGGCGTTGTCCTTCTCCTTTTGAGCAGCAGACAGCTGCGCTTGCAGCTTTTCGATATATGTCTTCGGCTCAACAGCAGATGGTGTATTGGCGGTGCTGTGTGTCGGGGTGTTGGTAATTTTATTAGCAGGCTTGTCTGCTGTAATAAAACCTTTGCCTGCTTTCAGTTTTTCAGCTAACTGTTTTTGGGTGTCAGCAATTTCTTGATTAACGGCGTTGAGGCTCTTGTCTATCGAAATTATCTGTTTGTTGCCCGAAACATTCGTACCATTGTATCTTTCTGCGCCTATTTTGGTAAATCTCCATTCTCCATCGTTACCAACTTTACCATAGCGCTCGTTGCGCCAGTTTTCCGGCACGATGTCGCCCTCTTTGGCGTTTCTTCCGCTATCCTTAGCATCGTCAGAAATACTCTTAGTTGTCTTCTTCTTTTTGTCAAGCAGACCGATTTGTTTTTGGTATAATGCTGTGAGCTTCGCAGCGTATGCAGCTGCCATAGCTCTTTGCATGAAAGCCTCTACCACAGCATCGGTCTTGTTGTTAAAGATATTCTCGGCTTCCGAGACATCGTTTATCTTCAGCCGCAGCTCACCGAAAGCGGATTGGTTCTGCTTTATCCATTGCACTTTCTGCTGTTCGGTAGACAAAGACTTCCACCCTTCCTTTAGTTTGTCGTATTTCGACATGAGTTCCGAATAGGTAGACTTTAGCGTGCTGTCATAGGCGTTTTTCACCTCGTCGGCTGCGCTGTTCATCTCCTTCATTGCTTCTGCCTGCTCGTTTGCTTTGTCTTTAGCCTCCGAGGACTTCGAGGAGAATGCGCTGATTACTTCTGTAAGCGCAACAATGGCTATGCCCACACCCGTAGAAACCAACAAACCCTGTATTGCAAGTTTCAGCGTTGTGGCACTCACCGCCGCCCCACGGAATGAAGCCGACATTACCTTTACGATGGCATTTACCCTTACTGATGTAGCGTTCCATACCAATGCCGCTGTATTGGTGGCAATAATTCGGGCCTTGGCAATGGTATTTATGCCGCAAAAGACTTGCAAAGCCTTGTTGAGCGCAAGAATGGAAACGGCGGTGTTTCCCAACTTCGCCATAATATTCACGGCTGGCATAATGCCACTTACCGCCGACGCTACGGCATCGGTGTACTCGCTCATTTGGTTTTGGAACATCTGGAATGCCGCCGACCCACTATTGGCAACCTTGCCGAAAGCATCATCGATGGTTCCCGCGCTGCCTTTCATGGCATCCACATTCTCCCCGAACTTTGCAGCAAGCTGCCCGGTAAGTGGCCCCAATGCTCTAAGGCTTTCGGCACTGCCAAACAACTTGCCGTAAATTTCCTGCTTCAACATACCGCTCTTGGCTGCGTATGCATTAACGTCCTTGTCAAGACTGGTAAGGAAATTACGCATACCTCCTGCCGCCTTGATAGCCGCCGCATCGAACTCTATGCCCATTTGCTGCGCCATCTTCGCCGCCTCGCTCGACGGCTTCACCAAAGCGGTAAAGATTGCCGCCATCTGTGTTGCAACCTCGTTAGTATTACCACTAACACCCGTAAGCGTTGCGAAACTTGCCAAAAGTTCGTCAATGCTCACGCCCAAAGTGGCGGCATTGCCCGTAACCCTTGGAAGCGCCTGGGCTAACTGCTCGAATGAGGTTACACCATTCTTGGCAGTGAGCTGTATTTTGTCCTGCACGCTCTCGGCGGCATCCCACTGCAAACCATAGTTCTTTATGATAGTTGATGTAACCTTTACGGTCTCTCCCAAATCAGCTACACCACCGATGGAAGCCTTTGCCGACTTCTGCAAATACTCCAACCAATTGTCTTCGGGCACGCCATTACTGATTACCTGATATAAGCCGTTTGCGAGTTGGTCACGTGCAATCGGCAAAGTCTTCGACAACTCGGTTACCTGCCCTTTGAGCTTGGCAAAATCGTCACCGCTCTTTCCTGCCATCGTGTTAGCTACGTTCATGGCTGCGCCAAATGTGCGGCTTTCCTCTGTCACGCTGTTAAGCGTTGAGGCAAGCTGCTGCACTGCGCCATTGATGTTTTGAAGCTTCATAACCTGTTGGTTGAAGTTCACAAAAACGGCGTTGGCTTTCTGTATGTCCGATTTGGCGACGTTGACGACACCGCGCAAGTTTTCCACTGTCGATGTAGCGGAAACCAACTGCTCTTTGCCGTCAATGTGCAGTTTAATGTTAAACTTTATTTCTTTTGCCATATTTTTAATGTATAAGTAACTAAGTAACCGATATTTTTTGCATCTTTGCGATATAAATCAAAAGGTACAATACAATGAAAACAAATGAAGTAACAAAACATCCAAAGGAAATCAAAGCCGAAATCAGTTTTGAGATTATCGGTGAAGATGAGCCAACGAAGTACGACAAAAGGCGTAAACGTTGGGCATGTATCTCTCGTTGGGCGTTGTTGGCTTTGGTAGTTTCCGTATTAAGCTGCTTGCCATTTGGGTTGAATATTTATTCTTTGGTCGCCACTGCCATTAGTACGGTAGTGTTTTGGATTGCCCTTGACGGGGCAAGTACCACCCATCCCGATGAACCTGGATACCACAACGTCCCTTGGGAAGCTTGGTTTTAGTCATTTCCTACTTTTCCCAACACTTCCTCAAAACGCTTTAACGCATCTTCTTTCGATACAGCCGGTGCTTTCTGCATCGGCTTTTTCTTTTCCCACGGGAGCGGAAGTACTTTCTGTGGTGTCAGGCTGCCCTTTACGTGCGGCTGCAGGGCTATTGTCGCCATCATGCGCATACACTCCCATCTGTCCCGAAGCTGTGCCTCCTGCTGCTCGTTCCATGCTCTGTAGATATGGTCGAACTCCTCGGGCGTGAAGCCGCAAAAATCAGAATAGGGGATGCCGATGTTGCCAACGGCTATCCCCAGCAGCTCAAGTATTTCTAACTTTTTTTTTCAGCCGAAGCCTCAACGCCTGCAGCGTCGCCGTTGATGGCATTCGTCCACGCGGCGACATCATCAAGCGTCACACTGTCGGCAAAGTCCATGAGCGAAAGACCGAACTCCACGCCGTCATGCTTACACGCCGATGCTATACAGCAAAACAGGTATGTGCACATGTCCGTCACGTCGTTCGATATGGCGGACACTTCCTTTCCCGTTTCCATTTTGAAGCGGAGCATAGCCCCCATAGTCTGTCTACAGGGGTATGCCTTTCCGTTGATGGTAATTTCTACTTTTTTCATGTCTCTGCGCTTTATTTTGCAGCTACAGCCGAGCCTGCCTTGCCCGGGTAAACCTCAGGCTCGCCGTCGTTCTCCAACGAAAGGCTGTAGGTCGCATCGTCAGTGGCTGGTGATGACTCCTCTATTGAGGCGATAACAAAGTTACCCTTGACGTAAGGCTTTGTATCTTCACCGCGCTTGAAGGCCTCGACCTCCACGCTCTGGCCCTTACCCCAGGAAGGGGCGAGCTGTTCAAAACCGTTCTCGGTCTCGTTGTAGAAACGGAAACCCTCCGCACTGATGGAGATTGAGAGTCCTGTGACGCCCTTGCCCTTCCACAGACCGCTGCCCTTGGTGGCGGTCGCTGCAGGCTTGACTGCTCGGTCTTTTGTCTCCGAGTTGAACGTGAGTGTGTGAGTAGAGCAGTGGCCTACGGCCTTGCCGTCTACTTTCAGCAGAATGTCACTGCCGTTAATAAATCCACTTGTTTCTGCCATAACTATAAGTTTTTAATGGTTAAATTTTTACTTGGAATACAAGCTGCTGCACATAGGCATCGTCCTCATAACCCTCCTCGCTATCAATGAGAATACAGCTGCGCATACGGATGCCGTCCAGTTCACCTTGCTTGTAGTCGAGTGCCGCACGTGCAGCTTCCGCAAGTTCTACACCTTCCGCATATTGTGCTGTGTAGCACACCACCTCCATCGTTACGGTGTCTGCACCAGGCATACCCGCTTTTGTAGGGTTGTGTGCGAGAGCTGCACGTCTGTAGAGGATGTATGGCAGCTGCGCCTTGTCTGTTACCACAGGAAATACCTTATTCGTTTTCGTCTTCACTTCCTTATCGGAGAGAAGCATGTTGCGAATGATGGCACCTGCGCTGAGAGATGTCTTCTTTGCCATTGCTTGTTTTTTAGATGAGTCCTTGTTTCTTAGCCGCCCTTTCGATGTTGTCCTGAAGATTGTTGAAGAGGTTCGTCTCTACGCTGTCGGCGGTCTGCTGCTCTGTCTTGGCGAGGAAAGCGTAACGCTTCATCTTGCCACGGTTCGCACCGCCTCTCACGTATTGACGTATCTTCTTGCCCGTAAAACGGCTCTTGCCGAAGAACGAAGAAATTCTTCTTCCTGCCTTACGATACCTGGTTCCGTCCTCTGCCCACATCAGCACAGGCTTTTCCTTACTCTGCCGGTTCAGGTGTATGCCCTTGCGTTTGCCGTGCGGCTTCACGCTCACCATAAAGCCCAGGCCGTAGCGGTCGGGGTAGGTGCGCACGTATATGCCGCTTGACAGGCTGCGCTTGGTGCCCTTGCCTATGCCGCTGCTGCCGAGGTTGGCTACGGCGGCTTTCTTCAGTCGGTTGCCTTCGCGGCGCATGGCGCCCTTCATGGCCTTTCGTTGTGTCTTCATGTCGAGCGCCTTGTAGACGTCGAGGAACGGACTTTTGATGTCACTGACGGTTTGATTCATAGGACTTGTTATTCGTTCACTCGTTCGCAGATCAATGTCTTCATGCCTCGGTCAAGGTTCGGTATGATCGCCACCACGGTATACAGATAACCGCCGAGCTGCTGCACTCGCCAGTTCTCTTCTACCTGGTGCGCGTTACGGATGTTGTACTCAGCCCGATAGTCGGGGAAGTGTTCTCCGACCTCCTCGCTGCGGTTGCCGCTCTGCTTTACACGCTGTGCCCTCACCGTTCTCTGCAGCTCGTAGGCGTTGGTCTCTTCGCCGTAGGCGTTGGCGGTCGCAACGGGCTTGAGCAGCTTTATTCTGTACTTCATGTCTCCTGCTCTCATACCAGTTTTCGATAAGGCTTAATCAATGACTGCAACGAATCGGGCACGGCGTGCATCTGGACGCTGCTCACGCTCTCACGCTGGTTGTACCAATGGGCGCCGAGCATCATCGCTGCATGCCTGATGGGCGTTGGCAGGCTGCCGTTACCCATCTCCACAAGTTCATCGGGAGTTCTGTTTGTCGCCGTTATTACGGCCGTCTCCGCCGTGTCGAGTATATGAGCAAGATACTCGTCATCGTCGGCGAAGTCGTCAGCTCTCACGTGTTTCTTGAATAGTGCCAAATCCGTTATAGCCATGATTGATGTTTTTATTAGATATACGAACGTTCAAAATTTACGCCTTAGCAACCTTGCCGAGTGCGAAGGCCTCCGGGCGTACGGTAAGAGTCGCATAGTCTGCGTTGAGAACGAAGTCCACTGCGTCCTTGCGTGCCTTGCTGTACGGGTCAACGATAAAGCGGATATCGCCGAAGAGACCCATCGGCTGGTATCTCCAGTCGCCGAGACCGATGAACTCCGTGCCGTCGGTGTCGCGAATCTCGTTGGAGGTGTATACCGGGAGGCCGCAGAGCATGTCGTTCTGGATCATCGGCACGTAGATACCCTTCTCGTTGACAGGCGTACCTTCGAGGATGGCTGCCATGCTCTTTGTCATTACCCAGCAAGCGTTCGAGCCTTCGATGCCGGTCTCGAACATCTTCGCCTTCATGCCGTTGAGTTCCTTGAAGGTAGGCACAGCAGACAGCGTAGTAGCCTTGGCCTTCAGGGCTACGAACGGACCTGTGAGCTTTGTCGAGACGTTCAACTTGTTGGTGCTGCAGATTACCTTGTTGAGGAGGCGACGGAGGGCGAGCGGCATGATTTCACGCACGATCATCTCCAGGATGCCCTGCGACTGGTTGAGCGACTGGTTGGTTACCGGGATAGCGATACCGATGCGCTCCGGTGTAGCTCTCAGCTTGTTCAGGTTAATCTTCTTGTCGGTGAGTTCTACACCCTCACCAGCAAGCTCAGCGTCTACGTTCTCGTAGAGCGGCCATACATAATCGCCTGCGAGTCCTGTAGGCATAGGCAGACCTACCTTGTCGAGGATAAAGCCTTCCTGCAGCGGACGCATAATCTCCTGTACGTTGAGAGGTACGATGCCACCGTTGTTCACGTCAGACACCATCATCATGTCTCGCACAAGCAGAATCTCCGTACGCTGGCCCTGTGCGCTGTTCTCGCGGATCATGCGTGTAGCCTCCTCGATGGCGTTCGGGTTCTCGCGGAGGTGCTCGGCTGCTGCTGCCTGCATCTTCATCTGCAGAATCTGGTTCTCACGGGTAAGCGCCTCGAACTCGGCGGTCTCCGCCTCGTTGCGCTCACGCTGCTCCTTCTCGCAAGCGTCCGCAATCTCTGTGATGCGGTCGCAGTTCGCCTGATACTTGTTTACAAGCTCGCGAACGATAATGTTGTTCTTTGGTTTCGTCATATAACTACTGATTTATGATTGGAAAATTCGTTTTTGTGCTGCCTGGCGCATTTCGCGCAGCTGTCTTTCTACTTCCTCGCTTTTCTCTTCCGCTGGAGCTTGGTGCAGAACATTACGTAGATTGTCGGTCAGTTCTCGTGCTTCTACGCTTGTGTCAGGGTAGTACGGATTGGCAGCAAGTGTGAAGTCGTGAATGCCAAGGATGCTCTTTACGGTATATGTGATGGCTACTTTTCCGTTCGGTGCCGTTTCGCTTGTGCGCTCCACGAAGTCGCGGTTGTAGTAGCGGGTCGAGAAGGCGAAGCTGCAGCCCTTGATGTCGCCGCGGCGCACAAGTTCGAGCGCCTTGTCGCCGTCTACGGTGTTCGGGGCGTCAAACTCGAAGGCTACGCCCTTGTCGTCGATGGAGTAGGTGAGCGTTCCTTTACCCTTGTCGCTGCGAGCGAGAAGCAGGTGGTTGTCATGGAACATCGTCATCTTGATGTCCTGGCTGTCAAGAAACTCTTGACTGACAGCACCCGGGGCTATCATCTCCCGGGCTTCGCTGTCATCGTCGCTCCACAGAGGCTCTGACGGAGTATTGAAAAGTATTGCGTACCCCGTGATGGTGCGGCTCGGGGCTTCGCCCTCTGCCGCCTCCCTCACATGCAACATATTCGGGGTACTTAAACAACGCTTAATGATCTTGTTTGTATCTTCTGTCTTTTTCATATCGTATGGGGTTTGTTACTGGATATTATTGCCGAAGGAGCCCTCGTTGATGTCCTTCAGGTTCGCCGATACGAGCACCTTGTCTCCGCCTGCCACCGGCGGCTTGTTCTCTTCCTTACGCCAGTCGTTCACTGTGTAGATGCCTGCTGCGATGGTGTTCGCCTGATACTTCACCCTGCTGTCGAGGTCGCAGGCGTACAGACCTCTTCGGTCGAACTGGAACTTTCGTTTGCAGCACAGCGACGGAGCGACGAGCTTTCGCAGCATCTCGTTTTCTATGTTGCGCAGCAGAGGGTTGAGCGTGTTGGAGAGGAACGCCACGTTCGCCATCTCGGCACTCTTGTAGTTGTTGCTGGTGTCATCGAACACGAAAGACGGGTGCACGCCGAAGAAGCGACAAATGTCTCGTATCGTAAACTTGCGGCTCTCTAAAAACTGCATATCCGTTGATGAGAGCGAGATCTGCTTGAAGTCCACCTGTCCCGGGAGACTCACGATGCGCTCTCCGCTCTGGAACTTGCTGTCGATGCTCTCGGCTGTACTCTCCAGCTGTGCGTCCTGGTACTCGCCGAAGCCTGTCACCGACTTGTCGTTTGTCACGAGTCCTCTCACGTTGCCGCCGTTGGCGAAGCGTTTCAGCGTCTCACGGTCGCCCGTAAGCGCTATGTCGAGAGTCTGGCGTGCGTATTGCAGCACGCTGATGCCAGTCTTTCCGTCTGCGCTGTGTCCTTTGATGTGTATGATGTCCTGCTCTCTGTAGCAGCCGTACACGCCATTAATCATGTCGGTGACGTTGTATGTGTCGCGCAGGACATCGTGCGACACCGTGCCGCGTCCGCAGAGTACGAGTCGGTCTATCTCCAGCGTCGCCGTGTTGTATACTGGCACGATGTAGGCGTTGCCGTCAAGCAGCACGTGCTCTACGGTCTCCTTCCAGAAGTCGAACGCTGATTTTGTGAAGTCGGGCTGTACGTCAAGCAGGTAGTGGAGGCGGCTTGTCTTGTCCTCTACGAAGATGCCGTCCTTCAGTCTCATGTATAGAAGCGGAAGGTTGGCGACGCTCTCGCTGAGCAGCTTCACGCATCGGTACACTGTTGCAACGGACATGGCTGTAGCTCCCGATCCGTAGCCGAAGAAGCCTGTGTAGTCTCCGGCGATGGTCGTTTTGCTTCCGGATTCTTCCTTCTTGCCCGATTCTCCTCTAAAAAAATTCGTTATGTTTTGCCAAAATCCCATGTATGTGTGCCTTTTTATCCTCAAAGATACAGCTACTATAGTAGCTTTTAAAATGGCAAATGGCGCATTTGGGTGCATTTTGGTACATTGTGGCGCAATTATTAGTTTATTAAGGTTTGTTTACAATCGTAAACATATAGAAAGTAGCATAGAATTTCAGTTCTTTCCAATATTTAAAGAACTGGAAAGCTTTATAGCGAGTGCCTATGATACAAAAAGCCCTCGATGCGTCACGCACCGAGGGCTCCAATAAGCTCTTTAATATAATGAATGCTGCGAATTAGAAACTTGCAGCGGTCATGGTGCCGCATGGTCGGGCGGCGGTGTTGAATTTATTAAACAGTGACCATTTCAATATCCTTGGCAAGTCATAGTATAATAGTCAAAATAAAATTAGCGACACGTTAGGTATTATGTTCTTTTGTTATTTATGAACACAGATGCTATGCTTGCGATTTATTAAACGCCGTGCGTACGTCACGAGCAACATTGTCACGATCTTTTCTGAGGTTCTCAATATCTGTGTGACGATTTGATGGTTTGTAGAACATCTCACGCTTTAGTGCCTCAATCTCAAATGAGTTCTCTTCGTATTTGCCAGAAGAGGCATGGCGCAAAACGGTAAAACCATTTTTTATAAAATGGGCGATATTATTGATAATGCACATAGTTTTGCCTCCTTGTTTGTTGTTTTATTGTTTCTTTCTTATTTTTTTTGCAAAGTAAGCGATTTTTTTTGAGATAATCATTAATAGTTGTATGAAAAAACTATACTAAAGATGAAATAATTTTGCAAAAGCCTCGATGCGTCACGCACCGAGACTTAAAGCGCGATAAAACTATTGCTATAATGCCAAGCTCATAGCGTTTAGTTTTGTTGACATATCGTTGAGGGCAAAGCGTAAGGTCTTTAGCTCTTCGTCTGTAAACTGAGACGGTTTGCCATTGACGATGTTGCCGTTGAGTTTGTGAGCGAGCCATGAGCGCGACTTCTTGAAGTAGGTCTTGGCTATGTATGCCATTGAGACCATATCGGTAATCTCGCCAAGGCGTTCAGCCATGCGTTGCTCATGCACGTCATTAGCTGTGGTCTTAATGAGAGACTCCAGAGCTTCAGTGAAGGCCTGCTCGTTCTCACTTCTTAGAGCGTTCATTTCAGCGTCCACGGCTGCACGCTCCTCGTCGGTCGTTGCCAAACGTTTGCGCTCGGCAAGAGCCTTAATCTTAGTCTTGTAATCTGTCATAATGTATATTGTTTGAAATAATCCTCAAAAACTCCCCCTCCCATTTAAGGGAGAGGAGTCTTTTCAGTCATTTTTGATGTCGTCTTCAAGTTGCTCGATTTCTTTCTGTGCTATCTTTTTAAAAGTACTGGGGAACTTTTTCCAATACTCAAGATAGAAAAGCAAATCGTCTTCTTTGTCCTTTAGTTCCTTCGATTTTTTTAATTTCTTCATAGGCGATAAGTTTTTTATCACAATGCAAAGGTAATAAACTTTTGTTGATTACGCAAGAAAAACGCCAATTATTTTCAACAAAAGTTTAATAAAAACCGCCGACGCATCACGCGCCAGCGGCTCCGAAGCTAATCAACAAAAATGTAAACAACTGCTTATATACGTTACGGCTCTCTTACAATAGTGGCTTTGTCTTGTCTATAACTACAAGTGCCGTATTAACCATTGTGCCAGCCTCCTTGAATGACTTGTCCGGAAGTTTACGCATATAGCCTCCGTAGTGTGCAACGGTGTCGCGCAGTATTTTGTACGGACCGTCAGTACGCCACATCACAACCTGAGAAGCGATAGCTACGACCTTGCGGTTTGCCATTGAGATCGCCTTGAGGATGTGCAAAGCGTCTTGTCGCTTGCAGAACGGAGGGTTCATTACTATAACATCGTACGATGCCGACGACGTGAATTTTAGAAAGTCCTCGCCGACGACGCGGAAGCCTCGCTCCTCAAGTATGGCTCGGTTTTTAGAATCGAGTTCGATGCAGTCGGGCGATGGCATAAACTGCGCAATATTGCCTTGTCCTGCAGAAGGCTCAAGCGTGCTCTCTCCTTGACGTATATCCGCTATCTCTACAATCTCGCGAGCGAGAGACTCGGGGGTAGGGAAGAACTGAAGTGCTTGTCGCTCCGGAATGTATTCGCCAGAGTCGGCGATGGATGTAATGAGGTCGCCTACATCCTCCTTGAATACAAAAGCCTTCTTCGCACTCGACCACTTGCCGCCGATACTCTTCAGTACCTTGGCTACACGTTCGTATAGCTTGCGTTCTAACTGCCCGGGCTGGCGTAAAAGACTGCCGTCAAACTCGGAGGTTTTCAATACCTCTACAACTGAATTGTCTATCTTCATACGTTATGATATTATTGGATTTTAAGAAGTCGTGAGTATGCACTACGTGCATCATCAATCATTTTCAAAGTGTCGCTGTCCGGCGGCAAGTTGCCAAGCATGTCTGCTATCTTGCCGAGTTTTTCCGATAGTTTTCTCATGTGTACCCGCTGTTCCTTTCTTTCCTGTTCGATTACGGAGATTATACCTTCGCACGATAGGAAGTCCTCCTTCTTGCCCTTATAGGCGAGAATCATCGTAGCGATAGATGTTAGGCGAGACACCAGCCATTCCTGGATGAATAGTGCAGGGAGAGTGAAGCGTATCTTCTTCAGCACGGCAATATCTACTTTGTTTTGAAAACCGAGCACTACCTCATCAGCAGTGTCGGGTATCGCATCGAGTAGTAGACGTGACACTACTGCCATAAGATATTGCCTTGACACTCCCTCTTTGGGACGTAAGGCGCAGACGTGTTTCGACAGAATTGCCGTGCCTTCTGTGTTTACGGCCATTTTCCCTATTGTACCAACTACCGATACAAGTATATCTCCTTTTTCTGTGAGCGTTGGCAGGTTGAGCTTCTCGTAGCACCATCGAGAAGGCACGAAGCGTCCTTGTATCAGGTCTGAAGCTCCGACCACAACAGGCAGCCCGTGTTTTTTCTCGTTGGTTTTCTTCTTGTCTACATTCTTACCTTGTAGCACCTTACAGATGTCCGCGAGTGCTACGACGTTATCTATATTTTCATCCATAATTACATGTTAAGTGTTTATCTTTCGTAAGTGTACATCAGCCCGAGCGTCATCAGCATGGTTATGGTACCGTCTATCTTGCGGTACTGCGACAGCTTCAGCGGCTTCTTGTTCTCCAGGTTGTCGGTGTCGAGAACGCAGTTTGAGAGGCAGAAGGTGTTTATGGGGTTGTCGTTGAACACGATCTTCGGCGGATCATTCCACGCCAGCATCTCGAACGACTCCACCGGGAGGTTGAAGCTGCCGTATGTCTGGCTGTATGGAGTGAGCACGTTGCGGGCTCCTACCGACGAGAGGATGCTCGTCAAGTCCTGAGCCTTGTACTTGTCGTAGCCGATACGTATGATGTTAACCTTTTTGGATCGGCGCAGAATATCTTCCGCTATCTGCGCCACGTCTATCTTCTGTCCCTTGCAGAACTGGAGGTATCCTTTGGCGTGCCATGAGCGGTAGAGCTGCTCGTTGGGGTGTCCTTTCAGTGCTCCTTCCGGGAAGTAGTAGTCGGTATGGCAGTAGAACTTCTTCGACTCCGTTGAGTAGATCGTATAAGACACGGCACTGAAATCATCATGTATCGAGAGGTCGAACGCTACGGCGCAGTCGGGATGCCCTGCAACGTTGTCGATGTCAAACTTGCCGAGCAGGTCGTTCGCCTTCTCGTAGGTGAACCACGTCTTCTCGTCGCTCACGCAGAAGATGTTCAGCAGCTTTGTGCGGAAGGCAAGCATATTCTCCGCCGACAGCTGTGCGTTCTCGTACTCCCGTTCGTAGTAGTCGGGCTGCACCGTTATGCCGAGATGAGGCTGCACCTTCGCCCATGTCGCAGGGTCGCCTTCGTCGTCGTCGACATCCGGCATGAAGATGGATGCAAACATAGTATCGTTCGTCTTCTCGCCTCGCAGCACCGCCATCACACCATCGAGCTCTCCCTTGAACGGCCCATCCACCACCTCGCTCGCTGTAGTGATCACTATCACGAGCGGTTCTCGACGCGGACCCATTGAGGTTGTCAGTACGTTCTTCAGGTCGGCACCGTTCTTTCCTGCCGTGTTGCGTGCCTGCGCATACTCGTCCATGATGACAAGCGATGCGAATAGTCCGTCTTTCGTCTTGGCGTTGGCGGTGAGACACTGGATAAGGCTGTCGCGCCCACGATCCAAGAATGTTATCTTCTCGCGGTTCACCCGGAAGTGGCGTCCGCCTGCATCGAGATCAAACATTATGGCTCGTATCTCGTCGAAGCATATCTTCGCCTGGTCGTAGCTGTTGGCTCCTACGTAAGCCTGTGCGTTGTTGTCGCCGAAGAGCATGTCGTATACGGCGAGAGCCGCGCTGGAGGTTGTCTTTGAGAACTTGCGGGGCACGAAGAGATAGACGGAGCGTATCAGTCGCCGTCCGTCGGACTTTACGAAGCCGAAGATGTTGGCGAACTGGAAAGCCTGCACCGGCGTCAGCTTGTAGCGTGTGCGCCCGTTGATGCCGCTGAAGCGCAGTGCCTGGTAGAAGCGAAAGAAGTGCTTTACACGCTTCGGGCTCCATTCGTAGCGGTCGAGCATACGGAAGAAGCGTTTCACTGCCAGCAGCTCGTAGAGGTTGTGCCGTTCCGGGTTGTCTATCACGCCGTACACGTAGTCGCCGATGCGCCGGTCTGTCTCGACAAGCGCACAGCGATAGCGGGTAGGGTAGGCATCCCTGTCTCTCTGCAGCCATGCCGCCGTGTCTGCTTTCAGGCTCCGTAGTCTTACTTTCTCCTCTTCCGTCATTCGTCGCCCTCCTTCATAGCCTTCATGAACTCGTCGAGCGTGTCGTCTTCAGTCCTGCGTTCCTTGCCATCGTTGTTCATGCCCAGAGCACGGAGGGCACGCTGCGCCAGGCTCGCCACGTTGAGATACAGCTTCTCTTTCGGGTTTACCGTGTGCCGCTCGTTGCCCTCTCGGCTGTACTCTACGTTCACGGAGCTGTAGCCATCCCGGAGCATTTCTTCATTGAGCACTTCCGCTCTGACAAGCAGCTGCGCCGTCAGCTCTACCTGATAGGTCAGCTCAGCGGTGTACTTGCCCTGGCTCTTCAGCAGCTTTATGATGTAGTCCTTTTTGTTCTTCACCCTGCGCTCTATGCGTCTGCGCTCCTTTTCGTCTGCGGGATTGGGAAGTATTGGTTCTGCCGAAGGCGCAAATTCTTTCTGCGCCTTGTCGCTGTAGCCTCGTTTCTTGCCCTTGGTCTTCAGGTAGAATATTATCGCCGTGGTGTCGTTGGCGTTGATGAGCTGCATCAGTTTGCTCTCCACGAAGTCCGTCTGCGTCTCGGCTATCTCGTCCACCTTCTCCTTGAATCCGGGGTCGCTGTTGTACCATCGGTAGTAGGTGCTGCGGCTTATGCTGACAGCCTCGCAGGCGACGGCTATAATGCCGTATCCTTGCATCAGGGCTTCCAAGAACTTTTGCTTTTTGTCTTCCATGCGTTTTTTATAGTGTGCCAAATGTCCTGTTTTAGGTCTTCAGCCCCCACGGCTCGAAATTTTTCTTGCGCGTGGAAAAAGGGCCGGGCGAGGTTTAGAAGGGGTGCACCCCCTTTTAAAAAACCACCCCCGGGGGGTGCTACCCCATGAACCTGTCTTTGAAGCGGAGAAGATGGGCCTCCGCTCTTTCCTTCGCCTGCTTCTTTCCGCATCGTCCCATCTCCGTATGCGTCTTCACGTGACACTCATGGCAGAGTGCTCGCAGGTTGTGAGGGTCGAACATCAGCTGCTCCTTCTCTCTCAGCGTGAGACCTTCTTCCACCGGGCGTATGTGATGCACCTCGGTAGCCGGAGTGAGCCTGCCTTCCTCCCTGCACCTCTTGCACAGCGGAAAGGCTGTCAGCTTTGTGCGGCGCAGCCTTACCCATTGTGCGGTGTGTATGAGTCTTCTGTAGTCCTTATCCTTTGCCATTTTGGGTGGGTTTAAAGATAATCATCACGAGTAGAGACTGCGCCAGCACCTCAGTATTTGTCTTCCTGTGGTCACCGGTCTGCCGTTGGCTTGTCTCTTGCGAAACGTTATCAGTCCTTTTTCGGCGTATCGCTTGATGGTGTGACGATCCACATGCAGGGCTGCAGCTGCCTTGCTTACGGTATAGAGACCGTCAAGTTCCACATCAGGGCGTGTTATTATCATATCGTAGATTGTTTGGTTATTATACTTTCACTGGCAAGCCTGCATACACCCATGCCATCAGGCAAGCATCTCGTTGATCCTGGTTCATTCTCGGCAATCGGTTCGTCACGCCTACCGACTTCTGAAGCTCAGCCTGCGTTATCTTTCCGTCCTTGCCTTTCCATACCTTACGCATCGGCTTCGCTACCGTGCACGGTATGTCGAGATGGCTGCACATTTCCTCGATGAGGATGCCCGTCTGGTGGTTCATTCCAGTGCGTCTTCCGAGCTCGGCGGCTTTCTGCATCGTCATGTATCCGCCTCCGAGATGCCAGTTAGATCTGACGAGCCAGCCTCCCTCCAGCACCACGAGCACTTTGCCGGGGTTCATGTCTCGCGTCATGGTGAGATAGTCGATGAGGTTAGGAAAGGAGAACTTCATAGGCGTTACGCTTCTGCTTGTGCGGTAGACCACGCCCACGCCGCTCTCGTCTACGTCGGGGTCGATGCCGATTATTATATCCGGCTTGAACTGGTGGGGTATCTGTATCGCTCCTAACATGCCGCCTCCTTCTCCTCTTCGGTTCTCGTGTCGCGGTCGGGGTTCATCTCCAGGGCGTATGTCGCCGCACGGTTATACATGTCGTGATTGTCAAACTTGTTCTGCAGCACCTTCACTGCCAACTCCCACTCCTTGTTACCGTTGAGACAAACTTCGGGGTCGCCTGCCTGCTTGAACAGCTCTGCACATGCCGTCTCCCATGTCTGGCGCACGGCGTTGAAGTCGCTGCGTCCGAAGGTTGCACGTATCGGCGTACCGCATTGCTCACGGAACTGATCCATTGCCTGGTCGTGCATATAGCAGCAGATCTCTATCACCGTCATAGCCGTGAGCATGTGAGCCTTCAGCCGATGATCGTCGACGTTCAGCCTCAACAGTTCTGCGTCTACCGAGAAGAAGAGCTTCTGTATGTGCGGCCTCATCTCGTCGTACACGGCGTCCGTGGTGTCGAGCCACAGGCCGTAGGTCTCGCCTGCCTGGTGCTTAACATGTACGTTCCAGCGGTCGTATGCCGACAGAGCCTGCTTCACTCCCTTCTTCACTCCGTGACGCCAGTATTTCGTCTTGCTTAGCACCTCGTAGGCATCTACCATCGCTGACTGTGCGCAGTTGTATGCCGCTCCGCATATCACGAAGAAGAGCACCGAGCAGCGCGATATTCTTCTCTGCATCTCTTCCACCTGCTTTTCCGAGGCGAGCATCACACGATGGCCGACGGATCCTTGTATCAGCGTGTTCATAGGCTTCCGGCTTTAAGCCCCAGCTCCTTGGCGGTCTGGAGAAAGGTTATCAACTTGTCTTCTGACACTCTCGATGTTGTGTCGCGGCACACCGTCTCGCTGCCTATCACGTTGAAGTAGACGCGGTCGTTGCCTGTGTCGAGGTAGTATGTTTTCTGTTCCATGTCGTTTTTACTTGGTTTGTTGTTCTCTTGCTGTGTCCTGGCACGGAGGGCGCAGGGCGTGTTCTACGTATCTGCCGAGCTTTGCGCACCATGCTCCGTTGATGCAGCGTCTTGTGTGCCGGCAGGTCTTGCACTCGTCGTTCATGCCTGGTGCAGTAGCGGTTCCCATATTATGCCGAGTCTTTTGAGCGTGCCGTTACGCTCGTAGTATTCGAGGGATTTGCGGGCACTGCTTTGCGGGTCGCGGTTCACGAGGCGCACCAGTCCTTCTATTCGCTCCTTCATTTTCCTGTCCTTGTCGGCGTTGTCCTGCTGAGCCTCAGCGATGGCTTCCGTCATATCGCAGCCTGCGGACGCTGGCTTGTCTTTGCAGCCCTGCTTTGTGCGGCGCAGGGCGTTGTCGTAGTTGCCTTCGAGCGTTTTCACAAGGTTCTCCTGTGTCATCAGCCAGTCGAAGGTTGCCACCCAGTTTCTCGGGTTCTCTCCGTTGGCATAGCTGCTTGCTATTATCTTGTCGACGGCGAGCCTCAGCACGTTTATGTCGTTGTCGTATTCGGCGAGCCTTGCCCTTACGAGGGCCTTGCGGGCGTCTGTCAGCAGCGTCACACGGCGCACCAGGCTGCCTGTCTTCTCAGCCTGCTCGTTCCAGTAGGTTTTCAGCGCCACGCACTCGGCGTCAATCTCCACCCGTCTTCTCTGTGCCTCCGTCTCCTCACTTCCGTCAGAACTTTCTCCCGTGGGGGTGGGGGTGGGCGAGAGGGCCGAAAAAGAAACGGCCGCTTGCGGACTTTCTTTTTCTTTTTCTTTCCCCCCTCTTTCTATAGAGGGGTTTGTTTTGTTTTGTTTAGTTTTGTTTAGTTTTGTTTTTATAGGTGAACATTCGTGCACGTTCGTGCTCTGTGGTGCACGTTCGTTCACATTCGTGCACGTTCGTGCTATTTTACCACGTTTGTGCACGTTCGTGCTTTGCGACACACGTTCGTGCACGTTCGTGCACGTTTGTGCTTTTCCTTCACGTTCGTGTTCCGCTGCGTTGTCTGCATCGTGTTCGTGTACGTTCGTGTACGTTTGTGCTTCTCGCTTCTTCTGCTCACGTTTTAGGGCTGTCTGCCTGTTGCGCTCGCACTTCGCCTCGTACTTGCCCTGTGCACGGTCTATGGCGTCGCGTATGAAGGCGAAAGCCATCTGCACCATCGGGTCAGCCTCAGCACTTATCTGCGCACCGTCTATCGCATAGGCGTAGAGAGCGTCGAGAAGGTCGCCCTTCTGCTCCTGCGTCATCGTCTTGATTGCAGGGTATTGGGCGGTATATAGCATGAATCCTTCCATATCGTTGATGTTTTATTCGTAGAACAGAGTTTCAGAAAAACAACCATGCCGTCCGTCTCCCGACGTGGGGCATGGTGCGTCCGGCACAAAAGTAAAATGAAAAACACTCTAAACCTAATAAAAACCCGAGTGCCGGACTGCCTGAATTTTTTGGATTCTATTCTACTCAATTAATAACTTATTCCCGATTTAATAGGCGAAAGACTTCGCTCTCACTCTGGCTGGTGTAGTGGCGGCGTAACATGCCGGCACCGAGTTGTACAGCATCCAGTCGTCGAGGTCTTTGCGCTTGAAGTAGAGGAGCTTTCCGCCCTTGCTGCGGAAGTGGTTTATCTTGTGCGCCCTTACGAGTTCGTAGAGGAAGGTTTTCTTTATGCCCATGTACTCGCAGGCCTCAGCCGTGTTATATACCGTTTTCGAGGCGAGGATGGTCGCCGTGCGTATTCTTTCGAGCTGCTCTATTATGTTGACGCTCTCGTTGTTCTCCAGGTTCTCCATATCTATTCCTCCTCTAAGTCTGTGAGTTCCGATATACTTCCCTCGTCTTTCCATTTCATGTAGTAGTGACAGAAGGCGAGGAACGCTGCGAACGCCACGCCCTTGCTGACAAAAAGCTTAGCGGTGAAGGTGCTGAGCGATACGTCTGTGTTTGGTACGGCTATGAGTCCGATGATCATCACAGAAGCGAGTGCGAAGAGCACCCAGTATCTGTAGTTGCTTATTATTTGTTTCATATTGCGTTGTTTGTTTGGTTCGTTAATCTTCCGTATTGTCTGGACTTAGCGTCATTTCGTCGGCGGCGATCATGGCGAGGAGGTACTCCTTCTCGTCTGCGCAGAGCTTGTAGTCGTGCATTATGGATAGTCTTGCCGTTTTTCTTACCCCTGCGAGACTTATTGCTACCTCCTTTAGTTTGTAGTCGTTGTAGACGTTAGCTTTGTCTAACAGCACCGGGATGCAGACGTCTTGCTGTTTTTTCACCCACTCTCTGTTGTCTTCCGCCCACTTCTCGTAGTCTCTTATCTTCTTTACGAGCTGTGCGAAGATGTACATGTAGTTTCCCCGCTTCCAGTGCTCGCAGAACTCCTTCTTGTCGATGGTGTCTGCGGTGTTGTATATCTGCTCTATCTCGTAGTATTCTTCAGGAGCCACTTGTAACCCCGTGAGTTCTTCAAATTCTTTCTGTTGCATGGTTGTATGTTTTTAGTCGTTTTGTTCTGTTTCTTTTTACTCGTCGGCCGCTTCCACCTTTAGTCCGTGTCGTCTTGCTGTCTCTTCGCTGCGTATAGAGCGTCGGGTCTGCTCGTCATAGCATATCACGCCCACTTCACCCTCTATCGCAAAATAGTCGTACTCCTTTATCATCCTGTGCTTCTGCACAGAGGCTCTGTGTGTGATATTGGTGCACAGCCGTAGTTTGGTCTGCTGCTTTTCGCCAGAGACGATGCGGAAGCATTCCATCTTGCGCTGGTGTTTCATGGCTTCCTCCGCCTTTTGCTTGGCTCTGACATATTTGCGCCGTGTCATTCCTGGTTGCTCCCATGGCTTGAGTCCGGGCTTGTAGCCAGGCCACTCTTCGCGAGGTCGCGTTTTAATGCTCTGCCACATAAGACGGGCACGGACTGCGTTCTCTTCATAAATGCCGAGCTCTCTGCATCGTCGAGTGCCTACCTCCGCATTAAGCCTGCGTGCTCTATTCATGTACTGCGATGTCTTCTTTAGTCCATGTTTTCGGGCTATCCTGTGGAGGGTGCTTTCGCCGATGTCTATACGCTGCATTATTGCTGCGTTGGGCGTGTTGCGGAAATGTTTTATTATCCACGCCTCCTCTTCGGCTGTAAGCGTATGTAATTCACGCTTGCCTGCGAGCAGTGCATTGTGGTCTTTCTTCCAGCCCTGCTTTTTCGCTAAGGTACGGATGCCGTCGATGCTGACATCATAGCGAATGGCGAGGTGTCTGTTTGCCGTTATGGGATACTCGTCTTTGAGTCTTTCCACCTCATGCGGCGTGAGGTCTCTGTAGTTTCGCATATTCCATTGAATTTAGGGCGTCTTTACTAAAAGTGTGCGGTGGTTACGTTTTTCTTCGCTGCCATGCGTCCGCACCAGCATTCCGTTGTACGTTGTACGGCGGCTGCGTATAGCGAGCCGGGCTACGTTCCGAGGCGCCTTTCGCGTATATTGTTCGTCTACCTGCAAGTTTCTGAACGTTCACGCCGTTTGCGGTTGCTATTCCGGAAGCTCCGTCCACCACGCCTTCTTGTCGTCAGGCACGTAGATGTTCTCCGGCACGCTTCTGTGTCCTACAGCCTTTATCCATTCCTTCGGTATCACGGCGTCGAACGGCTGGAAGCGCTTGCACGTCACTCCGACGTTCAGCAGCGGACGGTACTCGCCGTTGTACTTGTAGCATAAGTACTTGTGCGGCTTCGCCTGCTTCGGGCCCTGGCACGTCACGGTGTAGCGGTTGCCTCTGTGCATCGCTGCGAGGGCGTGCGCGAAGTCGTCGTGTCCGGGTTGCGGCTCTGTTGTGCCGTCGTGATCGTAGAAGTAGCACGGATGGATGTCACGGCGTAGGTAGTACCAGAGGTGGTCGAGGTCTTCGGCGTTCATGTTGAAGATGCTCTTGTACACTATCTCGCGCCAGACGTACTGTGCGCTCTGCGAGCTGCGCACGAGTCCTTCTATCACTGCGAAGAACTCCTTGCGGTCTAATTTCAGATTAATCATTCTCCGCCTCCTTTCCTTCAATATCGTCGGCACAGCCGATGGTTTTCTGTACAGGCTTCAGTCGGATGTTGCCTACAACGTCGCTCTTTCCCTCGAACTCGAAGCTGTATATTATGTCGCCCACGAACTCGCCCATCCTTACCGTCAGCTTGCGGCCTCTGCCTATGTGCTCGTTGATGTGCGAGACGTGAAGCTCGATGAAGGCGAGCAGGTCTTCTTTCGTGATGTGCGGCGTGTGCTCGTCGTTGAACTCTACCAGCGTGTGCTTGAAGCCCGCGAGAAACTCGCCGAGCGCTTCCGTGCGTGTGTTTATCTTTCTCCAGAACGGACTGTCGATGTAATATTGCTTTCTCATGTTATGCGTTGTTTTTAGTTCTGTCCTTCCTTTTTTTCACTTTCTTCCTGCTCCTTTTCTTTCAGTTTTCTGTCTATCGCCTCCAGACATTCCTGGATGCCGCATCTTTCTCCCTTCTCCAGGGATACATCCGTGCACATCTGTATCAATCCCTGCGCGGTGCTGATGAGAGGCTCCCGTAGTTCTTCAGGGTTGTTGAGAAGGACGTGGGCGAGCATGTCGCTTGTCAGCCATACCATTACCATGAGGGCTGTACCAGGTGTGATGTCCTTGTTGTCCGCGTACTTCGACATTGCCGCGTGTACGTCTGCGGCCATCTTTGCTGCGAGTGATGCTCTAATTTCGAGTTTTTCTGTCATTGTTGCGTTGTTTTTAGTTGTTAATACTATATGTTGCTGTTAAATGTTTCGCTACACGGTGCGTGTTGCTGTTACGACTCCTTCGGTGCGGCTCACTTTCGTTGTGAACTTCTTTCCCCACTGCATACCGAAGGTGGTGCAGATGTTACGCACGTAGCTCAAACGTCCGACGGGTACCGTCAGACTCTCGCCCAGGGCAAGCTCTGAGAACTGCCCGAGAAGCGACTTTTCGTGATGGTTTTCTTCCTTTTTCATTGCCTGTTTCATTTATTGTTTGTAACTTTATGGTGCAAAGATAGTCAATTGGTTTGCTTAATGCAAGACAATTGGGCATGAATGAGTATAAATTAAGTTTTATTAATACAATTGGGCAATATGGAAACGATAAATGATCGCATAGAAATGCTTGTAAACGAGCGTTTTGATGGAAATAAAGCCGCTTTTGCAAAGACAATAGGTTTGCATCCAACAGGATTGTCTAACTATCTTGGCAATAAGCGAAGGAGTAAGCCTTCAGTCGATATGGTAGCTAAAATAGTAACGGCGTTAGATGTCAACGCACGATGGCTGTTAACTGGCGAAGGAGCCTCAACCACTAACGCTAAGGTTGAGACGAACGGCGACTTCAGCCCTGCTTCCGTGCATGGCAACGTGTCCGTGGAGTCTGATGCTGTGCTGGCTGAGCGCATCAAGTCGCTCGAAGCTCTGCTCGCGGAGAAGGAACGCCTCATCAAGGTGTACGAGCGGATGGTGGAGAAGTAGGCTGCGCCCTTAGGAAAAGCGAGAAGGCGAAACCTGCAAAGGTGCAAATATATAATTATAACAAAATGTTGTATATAATTACAACAAAATATTGTATTTTTAATGTACTATTATGTATACATTGAGTTATTAAGAAATACTGAACAACTGAAGGAGTAAGGATATGATCTACGCAATAGTGACATTTGCAGCGTTCCTCGCTGTAGTGGTTGCAATAATCATCTGGCTCAATACCAAGTCGGGCAAGAAGTGGCTCGCAAGCCTGTAGAAACAATAGTGATGAATAATTTTAAAGAACATGCTTATGGTACTACTTGCATTCGCATTTTTCTTTTTGTCGGTCATAGCAACCGGCATAATCATTTGGCTCAATACCAAGTCGGGCAAGAAGTGGCTCGCAAGCCTGTAGACCATTTCGTTGGCGTCAACAAAATGGTCTACAGGTGTAGGACCGAAACGCCTTTTGCGTGCAATTCCGTCCCCCGACAAGCGCAACTCATTGAATATCAACGGCAACAAAATAATGTACGACAACTTCGGATAATCAATCCTTATGTTTATACTTACAAAAAAGCCGCTGACTGCTGTCAGCGGCTTTTTTGTTGCTCTTTTGCCATAATTGCAATGCCTAAACAACTTTGTAATAAATAATTTTGTATTTTTGCAATACATATCAAACATGTAATAAGATGAAGACAGGTAAAACAACAAACAAGCCTAAGAAACTCAATGTTGAGTTCAGCGTTGAGATAACTGGCGAAGACGCTCCGACTAAATTTGACAAGCGTCGTGAACGTTGGTCTGTTGCCGTGTGGTGCTCTCTTTTCATTCTTGCCACTTCCTTGGTTTGTGGTATGTTCGTGGAGCTGAGTCTGGGTCTTTCAGCAATAGTCGTCATAAGCTTTATTTCGTTCCTTGTCTCTTTATGTAATGCAGGGAGCGTTTATCCTGAAGAACCAGGAAGTAACGATTTCCCTTGGTACGGCGGTCTTTAGCCTTCTCTTTTCTTTTATACAGCGTCAAATTTCCTTGTGGGCGGATTAAAGAAAAATCCCTCGATGCGTCACGCACCGAGGGAGTGAATAGTTCTCTTATATTTATTTCATGTACACCATGAAAACAAATCAAAACAATACTGCATTCTGCATTTTTAAAGCAAGGCGTTTAAAGCCTGCTATTATCTCCGCCTTACGTTCTGTGCTTGGCTTGCGTGTGCCTATCGCGTATTGTCGCATGACAGAAGGGTTGATACCAATCTCTCGTGCCACGCCAGCAATGTTGACAAAGTCGTAAAAACTGAACAAAGAGCCCACATCGAAGCGATACTCAATCTCAAGTTCAGGAGCCTCAATGCCGTCATCCTTAAAATCAGCAACGGCATCTTGCCAACCGCTCATCATATCATTTATCGCAGCTTTGGCTGACGAACCGAGACCAAGAACGCCAGTCTTCAGCTCTGTGATATTCATGTAACAAGAAAAGTTCTTCTCGCCCGGCTCTCTGTTTACATTGGCAATTACTTTCATAACCTATCGTCATTATTATTTATATATCGAAATTAAGTTCTCTACCCAGTAACCCATTCAGAAGAGGGAGCCGCCCCGAACTTGCCGGGCAGCCACCTCGTTTACTTGATTAAAAGGCCCTCAAGAATAGAGTTTGCAGTCTCCTTCTCGATTTCCTTACTCCCGTGCCTTGGAACTGATGTCCTTCCGCCAGTCTTTGGATTTACCCAAATGTCGTGCTTGGCACCATGTCGCTTGATAAAGCATCCTGCTTTAATCAAGATTCTAATCAATTCTGAATGTTTTATGATGTAAGAGAACTATTTGTCTTGTTTTATTAAGACACTGTAAAGATAACAAAAAAGTTAGCATCGTCCAAATTTTTAGATAACTTTTTTGTTAACATGATAAAAAGTTCTTGGATCTAACCATCTTTTATTCTCTTCGCAATCTCCTATAAAATCTTATATAAAACCAAGTACGCGAAAAATCCTCCATATCTTCCATAATCGCTGTAAGCTGCACGGTATGAGCACAATAAAGGCTGGCAGATAATCCGCAGAACGAGATATCTACCAGCCTATCTGTCAGCCTCAAAGTCTTATCCATCAGTCTTTCAGTCTTATCCTTCAGCTTTTCAGCTGCACTTGCTCTTGCGCTCACAGTATCTCTCGCACTGCGAGCAGAGGTCGTAGCCGAGCATAGTGCCGAGCATGAAGTCTTCTTCTGGCGTTAGCAGGTTGAGCGGGCGTGTCACAATCATGCGTATGGCGTTGAGGCATTCCTCTCTGCCGAAATACAGGTTCAAGCGATCGTTGCCTACGGGCTGTATGACGTATTTTATGTTCTGGCTTTCCAGTCGGCGTATGGCAAAGTCCTCGTATTTCTTGTTGAACGTGAAGAGCACCATACGGCGCACTCCCTTCTTGTATTCGTAGATATGGTTCATCAGAACCTTCATGTCTACTGGTAAAATTGTGGATTGCTGCATGATTGCGAACTTTAATAATTAATTGTAAGAGTGAGAACTTATTGCGTGTGGTTTAGAGGCATGGTTTTATTTCAGCCACCCAAGCGTCGATGCGCTCGTCGGTCTTGTCGTCTTCGTTCACCTCGTCAAGAGCCAGTCCGACGAACTTGCCGTCTACCACCGCTTCCGAATCGTCAAATGTATAGTCTTCAGTCGCTACTGCTCCGATTACGTTGGCGCCTGCCGCCTTAACGGCATTGTATAGCTCAGCCATACCGCCCACGAATGTGTCGGGGTACGACTCCGAGTCGCCACAGCCGAAGAGAGCCACGGTCTTGCCGCTGAGGTCGGCATCCTTGAGTGTCTTTATGCCGTCATACCAGTCGTCCTGCATCTCGCCTGCGCCCCATGTAGACGTGCCGAGAATGAAGTTTTCGTTGTCGGCGAGAACGCTCGCGTTGAGGTCGGTCACGTTGATAACGTTGTCTACGCCCAGTTTGGCTCCTATTCTGCCAGCCAGGTCTTCGCAGGTGCCGGTGCTTGTGCCGTAGATGATTACAGTTGTTTTCATAATCTTAGTTGTTTTTATTTGTAAATGTATGGTTAAAGAATTTGGTTTTATCACCGCTGCAAAATTAGCTTGCTTCCGACTTTTACGCAATACCTAAATTCGATGATTTTGAAACTGGTGAGGGCGTTTCGTTTTGTATATTAAAAACGAATAAAAGTGATATTTATGTCGGTAAAAGTTGCTTTATAGTTTGCTTTTATTATAAAATATTTTAAAAAGTGCTGAATTTCAAATATTTGCATTACCTTTGTAGCGATTTTGTGGCAACTCGTGCGGTGTGTAAACGTTTATTCCGCATGAGTGTTCACTGTTTTTTTTGAAAGGATAATTATTAGTAAAAGAGATTATTAGGTATTAAAAACAAAAACTCATTAAAGATGAAAAAGATTTTAACCCTATTAATGTTGGGTGGAGTAGCTCTTGCTGCTAATGCCCAACAGATAAACGGTGGTTTTGACGCAGAATGGGTGAAGTGTGTGCCTTGGGACAGTAAGGGCAACACATCAGATTCGGGCACACAGCCCGAGGGATGGCACGCTTCTAACGTGAATACAGCTATCGGCAAGAAACAGATTATCGACGCTGTAGAGGGCAAGGACGGCACGGGAAAGGCCGCTCACCTTTACAACACTTCTATCTTGGGCAATAAGATTCCGGCTTACCTCACGCTCGGCACGCCGTTCGCTACGGCAGAGGTGAGGGGCATCACGGTGAAGAACTCTGACGGAGGCACGTTCGGCGGCAGCAGCTTCACATTCCGTCCCGACGCCATGCGCTTCGACTACAAGCGCGACAACTCGAAGGGCGACGAGAACGCTACGGTGCTGGCTTATCTCTGGAACGGCACATGGACCCAGAAGAACGTGCCGGGCAACACCGTTGTGTGGGCTTCGGCTACGAAGGTGGACATGCAGGACCGCGACCGCAACATCTTTGACATGCCTACGTCTACGGGTGGCGATGTGACATCTACCGAGGGCGCTACGTGCGTGGCTAAGTTCGAGAAGAGCATCAAGGGCAGCACCAACGGCAAGTGGGCGAGCGACACTATCAACTTCGTTTACGCCGACGAGAACGCAAGCGTGGAGAAGGTGAACGTTATCTTCTCGGCTACCGACTACTTCGGCAACCGCAACAACATCGTGGACGGCAATTCGCTCACTGTTGACAATGTTAGGTTTATTTACTATCACGCTCTTGACACTCTTGCCACAACCGATAGTGAAGGCAAGGCTATAGCTCTGAACGAGAAGTTTGCAGCAGACCGTTACAACTACACCGTCAATGCGATGTATGATGCTAACAAAACAAAGGTGCCTTACACCAAGAAGGGTGTTGCTGCTACGGTGGATACGAAATACGACGAGGCTACTCGCGTGTTCTCTATCATTGTGAAGGGTGAGGACTACGACGCTGTAAACAATCCGTCGGCTATCAGCACCTATACCATTAAGTATAAGAAGCCGGCTCCGACACTCACTTCGCTTGTTGTGGCAGGAAAGGAGTTTATCTCGGCAGGAAAGGACGATAAGAACTTCACTGCTAATGGTAAGTACAACGCCGATGAGGTGTCTTACAAGACTTCTTCGGAGACAGCTAAGGTTAATACAAGTTACGACAAAGTTACGGGTAAGCTCACCATCACTGTTGAAGATGAGGAGTCGATGACTAATGTCTACACTATCACATTTAATGGTAAGGAGAAGGTAGCTTTTTATCAGATACCTAACGCCGACTTCGAGAACTGGGGCGAGACATCCCTCGCTGAGACATGGAACTCGTTTGAATCAGCAACCGGTAAATATGCTTCGTTTGCTTCTTTCTCGCCGATGCCCGAAAAGATAGATGGATTTGAGGGTTATGGTGTCCGCATCAAGTCGAAAGATCTTGGTCTGGCTTATGCCAACGGTAACATCACAACCGGTCGTATCAATATGGGTGACACAAACCCTGCAGATGTCTCTAACTACAACTTCACCTACTTAAACGACATAAATGGTAGTCTGCCATTCACTGGTACCCCCGACGCGTTTGAGGTGTACGCACGCTTTGCTCCTGGCACAGCCAAGAATGAGGGCACAGTACTTCAGGGTCGCGTTCAGCTCATCGTTCATGGCGAGGTGGCATATCACGACCCAGAGCTCAGCGAGCAGGCTGCTAATAAGATTGCTTCGGCTTCGGTGCTCATTCCGGCAACATCAGATTGGACCAAGTTCACAGGCAAGTTCAGCTACACTGGCAACGAGAGTGGTAAGCAGTATCTCCTTGCTTCGGCTACAACCAACCCCGTGCCAGGTGCATCTAAGGACGACCAGCTCGACCTTGACAACCTCAAGCTCATCTATTATCACACTCTTGAGTCTCTGACCACAACCGACAACGAAGGCAAGGCTATAGCACTGAACGAGAAATTCGCTGAGGATTGCTACAACTACACAGTTGATGCGGTGTATGATGCTAACAAGACGAAGGTTTCTTACAACAAGAAGGGCATTGCTGCTACTGTGGATACAAAATACGACGAGGCTACTCGCGTGTTCTCTATCATTGTGAAGGGCAATGACTACGATGCACAGAGCAATCCGTCGGCTATAAGCACCTATACCATTAAGTATAAGAAACCGGCTCCGACACTCACTTCGCTCGTTGTGGCAGGCAAGGAGTTTATCTCGGCAGGCAAGGACGATAAGAACTTCACTGTTGCTGGTAAGTATCAAGCCGGTGAGGTGTCTTACAAGGCTTCTTCTGAGACAGCTAAGGTTAATGTAAGTTACGATAAGTTTACAGGTAAGCTCACTATCACTGTCGAAGATGAGGAGACGCTGACCAATGTCTATACTATCACTTTCGAAGAGAAGGAGAAGGCTGCTTTCTATCAGATACCTAACGCCGATTTCGAGAACTGGGGCGAGACATCCCTCGCTGAGACCTGGAACTCGTTTGAATCAGCAACCGGCGATTTGGCTAAATGGGCCTCAATGTCGCCGAAGCCCGAAAAGATAGATGGATTTGAGGGTTCTGGTGTCCGCATCAAGTCGAAAGATCTTAGTCTGGCTTATGCCAACGGCAATATCACAACCGGACGTATCAATATGGGTAACATGAGCCCTGCAAATGCCTCTAACTACAACTTCACCGACTTAAACGACGCAAGGGGCAACCTGCCGTTCACGGGTACACCGGACGCGTTCGAGGTGTATGCACGCTTTGCTCCTGGCACAGCCAAGAATGAGGGTACAGTACTTCAGGGTCGCGTTCAGCTCATCGTTCATGGCGAGGTGGCATATCACGACCCAGAGCTCAGCGAGCAGGCTTCTAACAAGATTGCTTCGGCTGCGGTGCTCATCCCGGCAACAGCAGATTGGACGAAGTTCACGGGCGAGTTTAACTACACTGGCAACGAGAGCGACAATCTGTATCTTCTTGCTTCGGCAACAACCAACCCTGTGCCAGGTGCATCTAAGGACGACCAGCTCGACCTTGATAACATCAAGCTCATCTACTATCACGCACTTAGCAACCTTACATTCAACGGTGTTAAACTCGCCGGCTTCTCTGCTGACAAGACCGACTACACTATCACCATCGATGGCGACGTAGCCGAGGCTGCTGATAAGATTAAGTATGTAGTGAAGGGTAGGGGTGCTTCTGCCACAACGGATTTAGAGGGCGACGTGCTGACCATCACCGTAAACGGCAACGACTACGCCGCAAACGCTGAGAGCCAGACCGTTTACACCGTGAAGTTCGAGAAGAAGGTGGTTGACGGCATCAACTCAATCTCGGCTGACTATGCAAAGAACCACAAGGTGTACACACTAAGTGGTGTTCGTGTGAACGGCAAGCCTGCTGCAGGCGTTTACATTGTTGACGGAAAGAAAGTTGTTATTAAGTAATTGAGAATTCTCAACTAAATAAAAAGAGGTTATGACATTGAATAGTCATAACCTCTTTTTCGTTATTGTTTGTTTCGTATCGACCGACGCGGATGTCTGCACCGACCGACGCGGATGTCTGCACCGACCGACGCGGATGTCTGCACCGACCGACGCGGATGTCTGCACCGACCGTCGCGGATGTCTGCATCGACCGACGCGAACTACGTACATGCTACTTTTACTTCAGCACACCAAGCTCTTTGCCCACCTTAATGAAAGCAGCGATTGCCTTGTCGAGCTGCTCGCGTGTGTGACCAGCAGAGAGCTGCACGCGGATGCGAGCCTCGCCCTTCGGCACAACCGGGTAGTAGAAGCCCGTAACGTAGATGCCTTCCTCAAGCAGGCGGTTGGCGTAGCGCTGAGAGAGCGGAGCATCGTAGAGCATAACGGCGCAGATGGCACTCTGTGTAGGCTTGATGTCGAAGCCCGCAGCCATCATCTTGTCGCGGAAATAGTTCACGTTCTCTACGAGGCGATCGTGGATAGAGTTGTCCTCCTTCAACATCTTGAACACCTCAAGACTTGCGCCGATGATAGACGGAGCCAATGAGTTAGAGAAGAGGTATGGGCGGCTGCTCTGGCGCAGCATGTCGATAATCTCCTTGCGACCGGTTGTAAATCCGCCGAGTGCGCCGCCGAAAGCCTTGCCCAATGTGCCTGTGTAGATGTCCACACGACCGTATGTCTTGCAAAGCTCGCTCACACCGTGACCCGTTGCGCCTACAACGCCAGCCGAGTGCGACTCATCAACCATTACGAGAGCGTCGTACTTCTCTGCCAAGTCGCAGATCTTGTCCATCGGAGCCACGTTGCCGTCCATAGAGAACACACCATCGGTGCAGATGATGCGGAAACGCTGGGCCTGAGCTTCCTGCAAGCACTTCTCCAGCTCTTCCATGTTGGCGTTGGCGTAGCGGTAGCGCTTAGCCTTGCACAGACGCACGCCGTCGATGATAGAAGCGTGGTTGAGTGCGTCAGAGATGATTGCGTCCTCGTCGGTGAGGAACGAGCCGAACAAGCCGCCGTTGGCATCGAAGCAGGCAGCATATAATATGGTGTCTTCTGTCTGGAAATACTCAGAGATGGCAGCCTCAAGCTCCTTGTGGATGTCCTGTGTACCGCAGATGAAGCGTACAGACGACATACCGAAACCGCGACGATCCATCATCTTCTTTGCACCCTCGATGAGGCGCGGGTGGTTAGACAGACCAAGATAGTTGTTGGCGCAGAAGTTGAGCACTTCCTTACCATTTACCTGGATTGCAGCCTGCTGAGGGCTTTCAATGATACGTTCCTCTTTGTAGAGACCTGCTTGCTTCAGATTCTCCAAAGCGGCAGCGAGATGTTCTTTTACTTTTCCGTACATGAGATAGGTTATTTAAAAGTTTTTTGTTATTACAAGTGCAAATTAACTCATTATTTTTGATACGTGAAAATGTTTATAGTAGTTTTTTTAGCGTAATGAAAAAAAATGAACGATTTTGTATTGCCGTGTGAAAAATTTTTCTTTCCTTTGTACTCATAAACGCTTAAATATATATACGATGAACAATATCTTGGTTATTGGCTCTACTGGTCAGATTGGCTCTGAGCTAACAAGGAAGTTAAGAAGCATTTACGGAAACGCAAATGTTGTAGCTGGTTACATTAAGGGCGCAGAGCCAACGGGTGAGCTTGCTGAGGCTGGTCCTATGGCAGAGTGCGATGTGACAAATCAACAGATGATTGCTGACGTTGTGAAGAAGTACAACATCGACACCATCTACAATCTCGCAGCGTTGCTCTCTGTCGTTGCCGAGTCGAAGCCACGTTTGGCTTGGAAGATTGGTATCGACGGCTTGTGGAACATTCTTGAGGTGGCTCGTGAGCACGGTTGTGCAGTTTTCACACCAAGTTCAATCGGTTCGTTCGGCTTGAACACACCGAAGATGCTCACACCGCAGGATACAATTCAGCGTCCGCGCACAATCTACGGTGTGTCTAAGGTCACCACAGAGCTGCTGAGCGACTACTACCATAATAAATATGGTGTAGATACTCGTGCTGTGCGTTTCCCTGGCGTTATCTCTTACGTAACACCTCCGGGTGGCGGCACAACCGACTACGCTGTAGACATCTACTACTCGGCTGTTCGTGGCGAGAAGTTCGTCTGCCCGATTAAGGAGGGCACACTCATGGATATGATTTACATGCCCGACGCATTGAAGGCTGCCGTAGACATTATGGAGGCAGACCCAGCACGTCTCGTACACCGCAACGCGTTCAACATCGCTTCGCTCAGCTTCGCACCGGAGACAGTGTTCGCTGCTATCAAGAAGTACAAGCCTGAGTTCGAGATGGTTTACGACGTAGACCCGTTGAAGCAGAGCATCGCCGAGAGCTGGCCAGACCGCATGGATGACACTTGTGCTCGCGAGGAGTGGGGTTGGTGTCCGGCTTACGACCTCGACGCTATGACAAAGGATATGCTTGAGAAGCTTACAATCAAGCTCAAAGGATAAAGATATATAGGAGGGTATGGCATCTTGCCATACCCACGCTGCCTTAGATACAAATAATGTAGTTTGTATATGTATGGCATCCTTGCCATACACGAAGTTTGCATACAATTAGATTGCGTGGGTATGGCAAGGATGCCATACCCTCCTACAAAAAAGCTCCTGCAGAACATCTGCAGGAGCTTTTTTGTATATTAATATGCCCTTTACAATCTTTCGGGTACGTCCTTTACAGTCTTTCGAGCACCTCCTTAATGAGGTCGTCGATGTGGCTCTTATAGCCAGTGTCGGCTTTCTTGATGCGACGGTTGGCGATGACCATGCAAACCGTTGTGGCTTTGTGACCCATGAGGCGAGCAAGTCCGGCGAGCGCTGAGCTCTCCATCTCGAAGTTGGTGATGTGCTTTCCGTTGTACTCGAAGTTCTCGAGTTTCTCGTTCTGGTTAGGGTCGGTGAGCGGAATGCGCAGCTCGCGTCCCTGCGGACCGAAGAAGCCACCGCAAGCTACCGTGATGCCACGCACCATGTCGTCGGCAGCTATGCGCTCCACAAGCTCCTTGTCGGCAGCTATGGCGTATGGTGCAGGCTGGCACATATTGCCCGACCAACCGAGGTGGTTGAGCAGTGCACGCTCCATCTGCAAGTCGCAGACAGCGTTGCGACCGGCGTAGAAGTTGAGCAGACCGTCGAAACCGATAGAGTACTCCGAGCAGACGAAGGTGCCGGCAGGCGTGTAGAGCTGCAGACCACCACATGTGCCGATGCGCACAATCTCGAGCGAGCGCAGTGTCTCCTTCTCATGGCGAGTCTCGAAGTCGATGTTAGCCAGCGCATCAACCTCGTTCATCACGATATCGATGTTATCGCAGCCGATGCCGGTAGAGATAACCGTGATGCGCTTGCCCTTATACGTACCCGTAACGGTGCGGAACTCGCGGCTCTCTACTGCACACTCCTTGGTGTCGAAGTGTGATGCCACGAGGTCGACACGTCCCGGGTCGCCCACGAGTATCACTTTGTCGGCGAGTTGTTCCGGTTTCACATGTAAGTGGAATATGCTACCATCTTCGTTGATGATAAGCTCTGATTCTGCGAAATATTTCTTTTCCATAATCTGATGTTCTGTTAGTAAATAGTTATTTTGATTGTTAGTATTAGTTATTTCTTGATGAGTTTGTTCTCAGCGGTGCGCAGTTGTGCCTCCAGTCTCTTCAACTGCTGACGTGCCTCGTCGAGTTGCTGCTCAAGCTGCAGTATATCCCTTGTGAGTGCGGTGCGGTTGTTGTCAGCAGTGTTGTGATACTTCTCGCGCAAGGTGTTCAATGTTCTCTGTTTGTTCTTCGAGTCGTTCTTCAGGCGCACCACCTCGTAGTACATCTGTCGTGTGGCATCGCTACGGAAGCTCTTTATGTCGGTGTACACCACGTCGTCGTTCACCACGAAGTTCACCTTGTCCGTTGCTGCTACTCGTGTGTTTGCTTCTTCCTTAATGGCGTTCAGTTCCTTCTGCGCACGTTCGCGTATCTCTGGTGTAGGCCATGTGTCGCGTATGCGTATCAGCGATGCCAAACTCTTGAGTCTGCTCTCCGACATCTCGTCAGCATTGTAGTTGGTGCGCTGTTCGGGCATGGCGAATGCATATACGCACGCTTTGCCTTCGGGCTGTCGGCGTGTGGTGGCAAACCATGCGAAGCGTTCGGCATCCGATTCCACGTAGATGAAGTCGTCGTCGTGAGAGTTGAACGGCAGTCCGATGTTCTCCGGCTCGAAGTATGTTCCCTCGTCTGCGTTGTACTTCGCTACGTAGATGTCGCGCTTGCCGAGTCCGTCGTCGGCAATGCCCGACACGTAGAGTGTCTGACCGTCTGACGATAGGAACGGATAGCTAATGTGCTTAAGTTTCGAGTCTATTTCGCTGATGCGATGCGGTTCGCCCCATCCGTCGCCCAACTTGTTGCGCATGTACAGATGTTGCACGCTGTCCTTGCTCAGTTCGGTGTAGTAGCACTTGTTGGCAAAACCGTTGATGAAGACGTATTGGTTGGGCTGTGTGTCGGTGTCGAAGAAGCTGTTGTAGCTCACGAACTTGCCGTACTTCGGCGAGAGCGGTATTGTTTCCACTACTCGGTTCTTGTCCACAATCGTGCTATCCACTACGAATATGCTCTGCGTGTTTGGCAGCATCGCATTGAAGTTCTCCTGCTGGCGAGCGTTCATCGGGTTTGCCGTAGCAGCGTTTCTCACATTCTTGCGTGCTATGGGCTTCGCCTTCCTCTGCTGTGCGCAAACCATTGTCGACGACAGCAAGAGTGCAAAAAGTATGTATTTTCTTGAATTCATAGTCGTGTAGGTTGTATTCATGTGATATTTATTAATGCAAAAGTAATAAAATAATTTATATTACGTTACAATATATGATGGAAAAACAAAATAGCTATTCACATATACTGAAGTACACCAGCTTGTTTGGTGGCGTGCAAGTGCTCGGTATCCTTGTCGGACTGGTTCGCAACAAACTTGTTGCGCTCATTCTTGGTCCGATGGGTATGGGTTTGTTGGCTTTATTTTCCTCTACCATAAAGCTTGTTGGCGACTCTACCAACCTCGGACTCTCCATCAGTGCGGTGCGCAATATGTCGGGAGCCTACGACTGTGGCGACCATGAGCACCTTCTGCGTAGCATCAGCGTGTTTCGTCATTGGTCTCTGCTCACCTCTCTTTTCGGCATGTTGGTGTGCATTGTGTTGTCGCCGTTGCTCAGTAGCTGGACCTTCTCTTTTGGCGACCACACGCTCCACTTCGTGCTGCTTGCTCCGGTGGTGGCTCTAACGACGTTCTCTACTGGCGAGCTTGCCATTCTGAAAGCCACACGGCGCTTGCGCGACATAGCCGAGAACTCCGTTTATGCCATGCTTGTGACACTCTTCGTGTCCGTTCCGATCTACTATTTCTTTGGTTATAAAGGCATTGTGCCTTCGCTGCTGCTTGTCATACTATTGCAGACCGTCATCGTGATGCGCTATTCGCTGCGTGCCTATCCGTTCCGACTAAACTTCAGTAGGGCGTTGTTGGGCGAAGGTTGTGGCTTCTTGAAGCTCGGTGTGGCGTTTGTCATAGCAGGCATGGCAGGCAGTGGGGTGGAGATGGCTATCCGCGCCTATATCAGTAATGTTGACGGTGTAGATACGGTAGGTCTGTACAATGCCGCCTATGTTATGATATTCACCTACGTAGGCACAGTGTTCACGGCGATGGAGACCGATTATTATCCGCGTTTGTCCTCTATCAGCAAGTTGGGTCGCGAGTTCAACCTCACGGTGAACAAGCAGATAGAGGTGTCGCTGCATCTCGTCTCGCCGATGCTTGTCTTTTTCATTCTTGCCATGCCCGTTCTGCTGCCGCTGCTTTACAGCGGTAAGTTTCTGCCCGTACTGCCGATGATGCAGGTGGCTGCGTTGGCGATGTACGCTCGCGCCATTTTCCTGCCTATCGAGTACATAGCTCTGTCGCGCGGCGACTCGAAACGCTTCCTTTGTATAGAGTTGGTGAGCGATGTCCTGCTCCTCACAATGGCTATCCTCGGCTATAGTCGTTGCGGACTGTTGGGCATGGGTGTAGGCATGACCATAGCCTCGGTTCTTGAGGTGTTTGTGGCTGTCGGTTTCTGTCGTGTGGCTTATGGTTACAAGCTCTCGATGGCGCAGCTGAAGATAATCTTCGTACATGCAACAATCGGAGTGCTCACCAGTCTGCTCTCGTTCGTCGACAATGTGTGGGTTTACGTGTCGGTAGGTGCGCTGCTCTTCGTTCTCGACTTAGCTTACACGCTCTCCATCATGCGTCGGCACGTCGACATCGACATCGTAAACCGCATAAAGCGTAAGTTCGTGCGTCGGTCTTAGTCAGTGCTTTAGGCGTTTGTAGACGTTGTGCAGCATATGTAGGTGACGACATGTACCGCAAGCGAAGTAGATTATTGTCAAAGCCTTCTCGTACACGCTCAAACCTTTCAGTATGCTGCGTCTGTATCCGCCGAAGCGCACGCCGTGCTCGAATTGTCTGAAGCGTTTCACCGCCTCCTTGTATTCAGCTCGGCTCATGTTGCCAGCGTTGTTGAACAACAGTATGAGCACATTAAGATACACCTTCATCTGCCAGCGGCGCACCCGCGTCATCACCTCTTTCGGCATATGCTCTTGCTCTGCCTTCCTGCCGAGCATCACTATTGTGTTAAGGCGTTGAAACTGCTTCGGTGCAAACTTCTTTGTCATAGCCTCCGCATTGCCTTGATAGTAGAAGAACGTGCCGTGGCAGAAAGCCGTCTTGTTGGCACGCAGATACTGCACGCGCGTGTTGTACTCGTCGCTGTCGAAGTAGCGTGTGTCGCAATCGGTGGCGAACATCAGTCGGCGATGTATCAGGGCGAAGCCATGTATCGAGAAGTCGATGCACAACGCGAATGCCTCTACGCCCGTGAGTAGGGTGGAGTGGTCGCCGTTGGGTGGAAACGAACCCTTCGCCTGCTCGGTAGAGCCGTCGGCATTGGCGAGCAGCATGTCCGGAACGACAATCTCCGCCCCCGTTTCCTCGATGCGAGTCACGGCATGTTGCAGCAAGTCGGCAGATATGTAGTCGTCCTGCGACATATAGAATATGTAGTCGCCCTCCGCCTCCGCGCTCATAATGTCTATGTTGCGAGCCGTGTTGCCCTTGCCGTCGTTCGTCTTCGTCATTATCTTTATGCGCTTGTCGGCAGCAGCCAGTTGTTTCAGCACGCTCAGACTGTTGTCGGTAGAGCCGTCGTCGAGCGCAACGAGCTGCCAGTCGGCATAGGTCTGCGCCATCACCGAGCCAATAGATCGCTGCAAGTACAGGCTGCCGTTGTAGACGGGCATTAGTATCGTGACTTTAATCATTCTGTGTTATTGTTATGTTCTCTGCAAAATTACAAATTTATTGTCTGCTCAGTGTGTTAATTTAAGGTTTTTCTTTGCTCTTTTTCCGCAAATTGTTTTTACCTTTGCAGCGGTACATAATGATAAATAGTAACGTAATGTCACAGATTGATATAATTGAAGCGACGAGTTGCAAACCCGAATACGTTGCAGCAGTCAATCGATTGCTGCTGCAGCTATGCTCTTCGCCCTGCGAGATGAGTGCCGAACAGTTGCAAAATTTGGTTAATGAGCCCAACAGTCGGTTGCTGCTGCTCACGGTGGACGGCGAGGTGATGGGTATGTGTACCGTTGGCTTCTACACTTCGCCCACGGGTCGCAAGGCGTGGATAGAGGATGTAGTGGTGGATGCGCAGTGTCGTGGGCTGCATCTTGGCGAACGACTCGTGACTTCCGCTGTCAGCTTCGCCGAGCGCGAGGGCTTCAACACGCTCATGCTCACCTCGCGACCATCGCGCGTGGCTGCTAACAGACTCTATCAGAAGGTGGGGTTCGAACGCAAGGAGACAAACGTGTATTTAAAAGTAAAAAAGTAAAACCTAAAATCCGCAACTATCATTCAATACACGATTAAGGGTAGATTTATGAATCGT